>Ga0182004_10003386_pt1 | contig 12711 bp, 10 predicted proteins | sample Sormic07211540_1_FD_120479 | JGI IMG/M metagenome (GOLD analysis project Ga0182004, IMG submission 120479) | Endophyte microbial communities from Sorghum bicolor roots, Mead, Nebraska, USA - 072115-40_1 MetaG | ecosystem: Host-associated > Plants > Roots > Unclassified | place: USA: Nebraska... | reverse complement strand
TAGGGCATTCTTAGCCCGAACCAGTATAAACCCTCTGTGTCTCACTTGCATCACCATCCAAGCTTGGTCAGTCACGCAGATTTATATTTGTTAGTGCCTAGACCGCGAGTCTAGACGCCGACACATTGAGACTGTCTTAAACTCGCTTGAGAACTTGTTGATTGTAATAGCTGGTATCCCCAGCAAACTTTTATGTTTTCTATAAAGCGGGCCAAAAGATCTTTGGTCTAAAATACAATTAAAATACCTAAATAGTTTTATTAAATCGCGCTGTTAATTTCAGGAAATCCACATTAATTGCCATGAAATGTGCAGAAAATAATGCCTTGTTTAGTTCCAAAAAATTTTACAAAATCGACACTGTAGCATTTTCGTTTATATTTGATAAATATTGTCCAATCACGGACTAATTAGACTCAAAAGATTCGTCTCGTCAATTTCGACCAAACTGTGTAATTAGTTTTTATTTTTTTCTATATTTAATACTTCATGTATACGTCTAAAGATTCGATGTGACGGGAAATCTGAAAAATTTTGCAAAACTTTCTGAAAACTAAACAAGGCCTAAATCATAAAACAAGAGAACAGAACTGCCCACCAACTTCAGGGGCATATTCATGTTCTCCACTGAGTCAGCAGTAATGTACAACCCAAGCAATCAAAGCCATGGCCAGAGAAAGCACGTCGGATTTAAAATCGTAATCCATGATGCACATACCACATCGATGCCGCAGAAATGATATTTATGGATTCTAATTCACAAATGTCTAAAAAATCTGTAGCTGATCGTTTTCAATTCACTGGAAATTGGCACGTGGGCCTTGTTTAGTTACCAAAAAATTTTGTAAAATTTTTCACATTCTCCGTCACATCGAATCTTCAGATACATACATAGAATATTAAATATAGATAAAAATAAAAACTAATTGCACAGTTTGGTCGAAATTGACGAGACGAATCTTTTAAGTCTAGTTTGTCCATGATTGGACAATATTTGTCATACAAACAAAAATGCTACAGCGTCGATTTTCCAGAAATTTTGGGAACTAAACAAGGCCCAAAATCCAAAAACAAAAGGTCATGACTACTAAACCATAAGGCAATAAATAAATAAATAAATAAAATAATACAGTACAAGTAGCATACTTCAGAGAAACAAAGATACTAGGACTTGATTATATCCACAATTTAAGTTGAAGATCACCAAGCAAGAGCAGAAAAAGCTGAATTAATCCAACCATCATCACCATACTGCTGCCTACTATGAGTCATGGCTACAATGTAGGACAGGAGTGTATATACTACTAACGGTACTAGTATTAATTATGCGATGATGATGAACTCTTCCAATCGGTTCCCCAAATTAACGAATCTGTCACCACGAATCCCTTCCCTTCCCTTCCATCGGCAACCGAACTCAACTCAAAAAGAGAAACAATCAAAACCATGGATGGATCCAGCACTCCAGCAGCAGTTGGCCACACCTTGGTTCCTTTGCTGCATCCATGGCGGCTAGGCTAGGCTAGGCTAGGCTAGAGATGGCAGTTGAAGCAGTTGCAGGTGCGCGGGGTGAAGGAGCAGACGCCGAAGGGGCGGTTGGGGATGTTGCAGTTGATGGCGTAGCAGCAGGGCGCCGGGATGCACATCCCGTGCTGGCCCCCGCAGCAGGTGCATACCGCGCACACCTGGAACCGCCCCACCAGCCGCCGCCCGCGCCAGTGCTCGATGCCGCCGCCGTCCAGGAACGTCTTCCTCAGCCGTGGCGTCCACGCCGCCGGCTCCGTCACATTTCCGCCGCCGCCGCCGGTACCAGCCTACAGGAAGAGAAAGAAAACGTTGGTAGGACGTGTTGCCAACCAACCAACCCCTAGTCCCCACACAGACGACGCGAGGGAGATAGAGACTAGGAGGGAGGGAGGGAGCCGTACCTGTTGTGATGAGGCTGGAGGAGCTGATGCGGCGAGGACGGAGGAGAAGTGGAAGAGGAAGAGGAGGAGGAGAGGGATGGGTGGCCGCCTTGGCGATGAGGAACAGGAAGCCATCTTTGTGGCAGGGTGTGCAGGATGCAAAGGTAGGGGGGTGGGTTTTGTGGTGAGGCGTCGCATTTATTCGCGTCGGGCAGAGGCAGATCAGTGCAGAGATGCGATGTGCGATGATGCAGTGCACCGCTGCAGTGGAGGTACAGGTGTGCTTTGGATTTGTTGGAGAATTCGAAAAATTACAACAAAATCTTTAGAAATCACATTTTTAGTTAGGAACTTTTATGGATTTCATTTTTCCTTTTTTATTCAAAATATATATAAAAAAGAATAGGTATAAGATTTAAGTTAAGTCGATCTAAAAAGGAAAGAAGGTTCATGGCCAAGGGCAAAGATGTTAGAATCTGAGGCCTTGTTTAGTTCATCCAAAAACCAAAAACTTTTTAAGATTCCCTGTCACATCGAATCTTGAGGCACATGTATGAAACATTAGATATAGACGAAAACAAAAAACTAATTATACAGTTTGTCTGTAAATCATGAGATAGATCTTTTAAGCCTAGTTAGTTCATAGTTGTATAATATTTGTGAAATAAAAATGAAAAATACTATAGTACCGAAATCTGAAATCTTTTCGGAACTAAACAAGACCTGAGTTATTTTGGAATGTATTAGTTGTTTTCGAAAGAATACCAATAAAAAATCGACAGGGATTTCTAGATATGGTACTCACAAGGATTGCCACAATACGCTCGAACAATTAGAATTAAGTAAATTTTGTTGTACTGTAAGAGCATCTCTAGTTTCTACAGCTAAGGTCTTGTTTAGTTTGGAATTTTTTTTGGTTTTGGGTACTTAGAATTTTCATTTTTAGACCTTGTTTAGTTCACCCCAAACTTCAAAAACTTTTCAATATTCTCCATCACATTAAATCTTGTGACACATGCATAGAGCACTAAAAATAGACGAAAACAAAAAGTCAAAACTAATTACACAGTTTGTCTATAATTTACAAGACAAATCTTTTGAGCTTAGTTAGTCTATAATTGGACAATAATTGTCAAATACAAACAAAAGTGCTACAGTGTCAAAATTCAAAAACTTTTCACAACTAAACAAGACCTTATTTAATAATTATTGTCCAATTATAGACTAACTAGACTCAAAAGATTTATTTTATGATTTACAGGTAAACTGTGCAATTAGTTTTATTTTTATCTATATTTAATGCTCTATACATGTGTCGCAAGATTCGATGTGGTGAGAAATCTTGAAATTTTTTTAGTTTTTAAGGTGAACTAAACAAGGCCTAAAAAGCCCTCCTCACGGTAATCTCCCCACAACCACATATTCTCGTCCTAAAATAACCCACTGCCCCAACGAAAAAAAATCAACCCCACACTAATGGCCGCCCCCTCGCACGCTAATCCCCCACTCGCCTCGCTCCGGAGAACCACCATGGCATCACGCACGCACTTTGCCTAGCTCCCAGCTCATCTCGCTCCAAGGAACCACCGCCCCTGTGCACTCACCCTCGCCATTGTTGGCTCCTCGTTGCCCTGCCTCGGCACGCGTTTGACCCTGCCCCGCTCTCTGTGCCGTGCAACCGCTCGCTGCGCTCGCAAGCCGCCTAGCTCCACAACTCCCTGCGCGAGGGGTCGCCGTCACCCTCGTCATTGCGCGCGCCGGCTTGACGTCTCCGCCATTGTCGCACTACCTCCGTCGTCTATGTCGCGCTTGTCGATTGTCCCTCTCTGCTCTTCCTCTTGCCCGACTGAATCTCCTATCGTTCCTCCTCTCACTAGCAAGGACCAGGCAGCCTGCCCGGCCGAGCCCACAAGATACGACAACACTGCTTCGATTTCTGAACTGCTCTGCCGGCAAGCGCCAAGTGAGACATGGCTATATTCTTGCATTCACTACAGGAAACTGGAATTGCCTTGGCGGCTCCAAATTTTCTTGGAGGCCAAAATCAAACTGTCAAGGAAATGACAGTTTTCTTGACGGTGCTACTCCACACTCAAGGAAACATATATTCCTTTGAGGTTTAAGTAAACAGCCAAGGAATATGGGTATTTCCTTGGCAGTTTCTAATCACCTCCATGGAAATGACTCATTTTCTTGGCAGTTATTCTCAACCGCCAAAGAAAGTACCTATTTCCTTGGCAGTCATTCTAAACTGTCAAGTAAACTATCATTTCCTTGAGGGTTATTGAATTTCCTTGGTGGTTGGTAGTCAAGAAAATGCTTATGAGTATTTTGGTGACTTCGACTGAAAAAAAACAATAATATCAAAAAGGTGTCCAAAAGTCCTAAAATTTGGCATGAGATCATAATATGGTTGTATTATCTTACCATAAATTTTTCAAATCTTATTAACAAAGTTGGACAATAAATTATTCATAAATGGATGTATCTCTTACATAGTAGTTACATAAGTTGTGAGATATGTATCCATTTTTGAAAATATGTATAAGACGAATTTGTTAACTCATTTGATTTTTTATGCAAATATTTATACCACAAAACCATGTTGTCATGTGAGTTTTTAAAACTTTCTAACAAAGTTTAGATATTATTAATTATCTTATGATAATTCGATGGATAAAATAATTCCAGAAAAGTCTATAATTATTATTTAAGCCCCAAAAATACTCCAAAAACTCTAAAAATTTGGAAAAATTCTCAAAGCTATTATGGAATATGAGGAAACCAAATAAAGTATTTGGAGCCCATGATAAGATTGTTTGGAGCAATCTAAAAATTAGATTATGCTCATAGAAGAGTGAGAACAAGTTTCAGAAAAAGCTGGAAAAATTCCCAAAAAGTTTATAGAGGTTGTTTAATGGATGAGCAACTAAAAGAAATGATTTGGGTGACAAAGAAAAGATTTTATGAAGCTCCTAATAAAAACTTAAGGTGAGAAACAAGAAATTTGATTATAGATAAAGAAATCCGCCTGTAGAAATAATTTGAACTTGAATTTTTGAGCTTTTCAAATGACCTTGTTTGAAAAAACTGTCAAAATGAAAGTTGTAGATCTTGAAAACTTATGAAACTTTGTAGTTGATAATTTTTTCATTTGAAATCATCTTGTCATCGAAAACTACGTTTGAATTTCACAAATTTGAAATTCAAATTTTGTAAATGTCCTCAGATGAAGGAACTACCAATATAAAAGTTGTAGATCTTAAAAAGTTGTAAAACTTTGTAGTTGACGACTTTTCCATTTGAATCCTTTTAGAGCCTCAAATAATCAATTTATGCTTGGTTTAGATAGTATGTGGGGAAATAAACTCCAATATAGACATAAGTGAGTGATAGGTGGAGTGGTAGAGGAGGCTACGCGCGAAGGTGAGGTCACAGGTTCGAATCCCATCGGCCCCGAAGCACGACGAAGACCGTGCATGTACATTTGCTAATTGCTAATTTGTGCATGCATGCACGATTAATGCTAACCGTGTACATACATCTTGACCCCTTCATAGATTAATCTGACCGCACAGTAGAGCGTCAAAATTTGACAGACTCCCTCGCGGCCAAACTCTAACCTTATCTCCAGCCGCCAGCCCACCACACACAACTCGACCTCACACAGACCCGCCGCTCTCCCCGTCCTCCTCCCCAACTCGCCCGAACCCCTTCCCACCGTCACCCACCCGAGCTCCTTCCGCCGGCGCTGGTCTGCCCTCCACTCCACCTCCCTCCTTTGCTCATCCCCTTCTCCGCCATCATCCATCGCCCCTCACACGAACCCCTACCGTTGTCGCTCATCTGCCCTCCTCTGCTCATCCCCTCCTCCTCATCCATCGCCCCCAGTCATGTGTGCTCCTGCCGATACCCTCCACATCGAGGCCAGCACAGTCCAGGACGTCAGACTCTCCTTCATTCTCCTTGCATTCAGATCTCAAGTCATTGGAAATTTGGATCCACCTTGCTTCTTGTTGCAATCAGGTCACTGTGCACAGGAAAAAATTCAGATCCATCTTCTCTTTAAGTGTTTTTGCTATTGTGTGACTGGATCCAATGGCTATTAGCATAGATCTATAATTTTTGAAGGTTTAAATCACATATTCACATAGGTTTAGGTCTCAATCGATGGTCCTATTATACCAATCTATTAATTTACTAGTAAAATACAATAGGAGATTCGACTATGATGATAATAAAACAGGTTTGGGCCTCCCTCATCCCTCCGTCCCTTTCTCCCCAGCTATTGCCCTCATTTCCTTCCCGCCTGCTTATTTGTGTGCCACATCTTGCCTTGTAGGGACTTCAAGGCCACCAGATCTCCGGTCAGCAACGCCGTCGGGGTGTTCTTTGCGGTGAGTCTCGATCGCTCGTGTGCTTATCTTGTGATGCCCATGTGTGCTGGCTACCTGTTTCTTGTAATGACTGAATGGGGGAAACACTTCAACTGTTCTAATAATAGAGCCAAAATCTTAAGTGCTGACGTATCTGCAGTGGTTGGCAACAATTTTAAAACAGATCTAATCTAGTGATTAATTTGTGAATATTAAACTGAAAATAGGTGCAGCTGCATATATGCGCTTGGTAGTTCTGCAGTACTAGGGTACAAAATACATGTATTTTATTATCGATTTGATAAAAGATCTATCTGAACTTGTAATTTGAGGACAAAAAAATTGTAGCATTTTTTCATCATATTTACATTGGATGTCTAGAAGCTCAAAAAATTGACTGACTGCTCATTATGTTGCTAACTGAGTTTTTTCTAGATTTCTCTTTATTGGTGTAGGTTAAGGGCCTCATTGCAAAGCTAGATATTCTACCTAGATTGGTGTAGGTTATGACTGCAGCTACTCTCACTTTGGTGCTGTTTGAGTGATAGTGCATCTGGAACACAATATTAGTTTAGCCAAACATGTAACTAGTAACATGTCAATGCTTCATTTGAAAATGTTTTTCTTTCAATGACTTGCTGCATATTCAGATGTTCACTATTTACTTGTTTTTGTGTGTCCTTCGGTGACATACATTTCCAATAAATGAACCATATGCTATAATTCTTTCTATGAATTTTGAATGCACTTGATCTCATGCCAAAAGGTTAGATACAAAATAGGCACTGTTGTTTAGTAAATCTGTAGATAATAGTGTTGCTATTTGGTTGATAGGAGTGAACATTTTTGTGTCTAAAGTCATTTAAAAAGTTGATGGAATAGAAACAATGGCGGAACGCGAGTTGATTTCTAAGCACATTGCATACTTGAGAAGGCTACCATTTTGAGCACATATGCTGCAATGAAGTCTGCAATTAATACAGTGGACAGCAGTGGAGAAAGTGCTCCCATTCCCCTCAGAGCACAACAATTGCTGGTATAAACACTACATTTTGATTGCTAGTTCTAACTATTCAATGACAAAGTGGTGATATTAGTCTAGTAGATTGAACCACTTAAATTTAACTAGTTTCTTATAAGGTTCAACAATTAATCTATTATACATGTCTACATGCTTAGATTGACATTGTAAGTAGGTGACTTCACATATGCTAACAGAAGTTAAGTCAATGGGATTACTATGATTGTAGCTAAACAAATTAGTGATGTTTCTTTAATCTTGTGATGATACCTAGATACAACTATGGCTAAACTAATCCGTGACTTCATTTCATGGTCTTATAGGAATATAAGTTTGGACCCGAGAAGGCTAGCACTTTGAACATGTATGCTATAATGAAGTCTGGATTCAAAGAAGTGGACAATTCTCAGTCGTAGACCACAAAACCATCTGTTGGTGCAAAAGCTGATCTGCAAACACAAATGGCTAATACCCGATTCAAACGTTAAGGCGTGCCAGCCGATTTGACCTTACAATCGACAAAGGTGGTAAGTCGAACACTTTGGTCCTGACAACAGCAATGCACCCGGATGTCACGGCCAAGAGGTGCTCACGCAGAACTTGAGAACACGCCGAGTTTGACTCGACGAATTTCTAAGAACTCGTAGTAAAAGAAAATGTGACGAAGTCACCGAAAAAGTAGATGCTGGAATATGAGTAAAAACTTGTGTTTGATTGATTGATAGATGTCTCATTACATCGCCACGGGGTCTAGATTTATACCCTGTCCCAAAGAGCTACAACCAGACACAACTAGAACTCGAATTCCAAATTAAACAGAATCCGCATACAAGACGAACTCTAATAACTAAGGAAAACATTAAACTATCTTCGACAACCGATCGGTACACTGTCATGAGCCAATCGGCAACCTCTGCGCTTCTCTTCAGAATCATCGGCAAACCACCTTTCACAGCCATCGGCAACCATCAGCACTAACCATCGGCATGAACTCATCACCACTCCTGGACTAGGACATATTCAGCTGTTTTCCCATCGGCATCAACCTTCATCTGCAACTCCCCTATAGACTAGTCACCATTGCTCCACCTGCCAATCTTCACTTCATTAACTCCAGGTGCGTATCCAAGGATACGTGTCTAAAAACGGTGTCAACACATGCCCCCCAATTTCGGAGTATAAAATCATTAATCTCCAAAATTCTCCTCAGTAATGACACCTTTCTGCAATTATTTCACCCAATTTGGTAATCAATCACCAAATTCGAACAACCTCAACCCTATTCTCCTGCAGATTCCTCGAATTTCTCAACTCCTCGAACCGAACCTCCCCACAATGCGCTTCATCGGCAATATTACCGTTAGACAAAACTGCCGATGAGCCGACCAAGAGATCTTGCACAGTAAGATATCTTTAAAACGACCGCTTGCTGTCAAATCACCTGCGCAATCCCTTGATCATCGTGCAAATAGTTACCATATCCACCTGAACACCCTCGAATTTCATGGATGCGGCAAAGAGATAAGTCAAATTTGCCCCTGCCCTTTTGTCCTATAAATACCTCCTTCTCCAGTACTGTTCCTCCATCTTGTCATTCTACATCCTCAAATCCACTCTCTTGGCGGCGGGACTATTCGAGAACTTCAAGAACTTCAGCAAGAGCTTCCTCCAACAATCCCTCGAGTCTTCGATTCTTTCCTTTCTCCGGGAAGAAATGGCCGTCAACTTCGTCGTCCCTGAGGTCAACTTACCCCTCTCCTCCTTCTTTATACTTTTGTTGCACTCCTGTTCATCCGAAAATCTATTTACTGAGTACCTTTCTTTTTATTTTCTTTTTTTCTGTCTCTTTTTGTTCCTTCATCCTCCAAACCCTTTAGGAGTTGGCCGATAAGATCGTGATTCCTACCGATCAACCTCACTTCTAGTGCCTCGGTCCATTGGGAAACCCAGATCCCACCGATCTGATAAACGCAGAGACAAATAGGATCCGCTTTAGAGCCGAGAACTTCTCCCTAGATCTGTGGAAAGACACTTTCCGTACCTGGCCCAGCCCTACCAAGGGATGGAAGGATTGGTTCCTTAGAATTGGCAACTCAAACAACGTCCAATGGGGTGAACGGAAATTGGACCAGTGCATTAGGTTATCCATTGCCGATATGGAGAGGAATGAATCCCTGTTGATGGCTGCTTCATATTTTTTGTCTGATACCCTTAATGCTTTTGTATTTATCCATGGTCCTGCATCTCCCACTTTAGCCAATGTGCTGATGCTTACTGGTCTGGACATATCATCTGCCGATGATAACCACCTTTATGACCGCAAACCTGAGTGCAAAGTAGAAACCCACAACATAGGTGGTTGGTCAGGATACATCCAGAAGTACCGAAAAACAGGGCCAGTCGGACAGAGAGAACATGCTATCTTTCTGAACATGTGGCTAGATAAGTTTGTCTTCTGTGGCCGATCGGTAGGACCAACCTCTGTCTATCTATTGGCAGCAGAAAGACTGGCGGATATTTGCTTGGCTCTGTCTATCATCTTCTCCACCAAGTAGCTCAGAAACTCCTGCTAGGCCAACCCATCGGCAACTTAGGGGGGCCTTGGTGGTTCATCAATATGTGGCTTAGCGTCCATATGCACAAGCGCCTTGGATTCGACCTTTTCGCTCAGCGCTTTCCAAGAGATATAACCGAGGATCATGAACTGGATGAGGAAGAATCGGCAACTCGCCCCCCTTGAACTATGGTGAAGCCGCCATAGTCTTACCTGGCACCGGTGGTAATGAAGACCAGGTCAGCCGATTCTTCCAGACTCTCTATGAGGGCTTGACCAAAGATCAACGGGCATGGATGCCCTATGAGGACACAGAAACCAGATTCCCACTCACTTTCTACCCCTTTGATAATACTCTCAATAAGGGCCATGACCTGATGATGGCGATTATCACCCCGAGAGCTATACCGGTGAATTTCTTTAGTAGTGGGAAAACCTTCAACCTCACTTATGAGTTCTATAACCCATCGGCACTGGCTCGTCAACTAGCTTTTGGACAGCTGCCGATTGCGCTCTGCTATGCCGATGTGGTGAAACAAAGAGAGACCATAACCAGCGGTCTTGAGTGGATCAGAGTAGCTCAGCTTCAACCGAATGCCGATACATCAGACATCGATCTATCGGCTTGGGTCCCTGCCCTTTTTATCACTCAGATGTACAAGCAGTTGTGGGCGGAGTGGAAAGAGCACCTGTTCTATAGATCGGCCCTTACATACCGCGGCATGATCGACCCCAAGTACAAAGTCCCCGAGAACACTGTAAGTCTGCAACCGATGCCTCAATCCTTTTATTACTTTTATTTTTATCAGTAACTTACTTCCTCCCTTTTAAGCAGGTCGACGATACACCACCAACAGTCAGCAGGAGCGGAAAGCCGATTGAACTCTTCCCATCGGGCCCGATCTCTCTGATCGGCAACAATGCACCAAGCTTGGCGGCTTTAATGCACCGAAACGTGCGTTTCAAGAAGGTCACTACTAAACGAGCTAAGACATCTGCATCGGTCGCTGCTGCTGCTTTGGCACAAGCTTTCAAGGTAAATTCTTGACTTCTTCAATTTATACCGATTCCATTCTATACTTACACAGCCTTTTCAGGATACATCGGCTGCCATGGGGACTTCATCGGTAACTTTCACTGTTTCAACCAAAATTTCATCAATACTTTGTTTCATTTGTACTTATGAAACTTTCATTGTTGCATCAGCAAACTGGCAAATCGGTAAGAACCAGAAGTACCAAGACAAGTGCTGATGCCCCCCAGTCTAGCAAGGTCAAGAGAAAAGGCCCCAAAAGCACCAAGTCACAAGTAAAACGCCAGAAGACAACAGCGCCTACTCCTCCTCCTCCAGGATCACCGATTCATGTGGAATCGTCCCCTTCTTCACCAGAAGTTCAGACACAGCAAGCACCGTCTCCACCTTAGCCGCAAGAAGCATCTCAGTCAGAAGAAACATCAGCCGACATTCATGAGTAGACTGCCGATCCAGTGGGTTCAATCATAGCATCGGTAGTCTCCTCAATCCAAACAAGCACTGCACCCCCTCAAGGTAAAATACTGTCCATAAAATTATTACCGATGGATCTGTTTTTTCAACTTATAACGATCATTATCATTTTTTCAGCTGACATTGTTCCATCGGCAACTCCAGCCGATCATCCCGTGGTGCCATCGGCATCAACTAGCTAAAGTCGAGAAATAGCTCTGAAACAAGTAAGTTATTTGATTCCCGTCCTTTATTTTACTAACATTTGGTCATCAAATAACCTATCTCCTTTTCCTTTTTAGGAACAAAATTCTCCCGACAGCCTGTTCTATTTCGCCATCAAAATTTCTGATGATGAAGGCGAGGGAGCGAGCTCTTCTCAAGCAATCGGGATTTCATCAGCAGAAATCAGAGCAAAGCTGGAAGATCTGCTGGCCCTGCTTCATTAGGATACAACTCAACTAGTTGATGACTCTGATCCAGCCAAGGCTCTGTTTAAAGCTCTTAGAGGCCAAATCCCTGCCGATGCCGAAGAGATCCTCTTCAAGGCTGCACACTTGGAGAGCCGCCAGCTCCATTACCAAAAGGCCACTCAGCGCCTTGCCGATAGAGCCACCCATGCCCAACTCTCGGAGGAAGTAATGAAAGTGAAACACCTTGCCGATGAGAAACATAAGAGCATCGGCATTATACAATCCTCAGGAGAGACACTGAGATAGAAGATCTCTGATCTATCGGCAAAAAGGGAAACCCTGTTGGCAGAGCTCAAGCAAGTAGAAGAGGTTCTTTCCCAAGCTCAGCAAGAAGAAAATCAGCTACTCAAAATGATCAAGATCCTTGAACAGGAGCGAAACGTTCAAGCCCGCAAGGCACTGCAAATGAAGAAGAAGCTGAAGCCAGTGGAGGGCTCTGCCGATGAAGACATCAAGGAGATAGAAGAAGCCGATCAAATTCGTCTACGCGCCATATCGGCTATCCAAGCTCTACTGAATGTATAAGCTCTTCATCGGCGGCGTGTTTTGCTCTGCCTTCAAAAACTTCTGATTATTTTGGTCTAGCCGATAGGACTGTTATCGGCACCTTTTTAAAACATCGTATTCAGTCTCAGATACATTCTAATCCAGCCGATAGGAGATCGGCACTTAAACATTTATGCATCGACCCATATGCTTGGGTAATACTTCTTTAAGTATTTTCCATTCAATGCTCTGGAAAATTCAACTCCTTCGAGAGTTTCCAAAATATAAGCATTACCAGGAGCAGACCGATTTATTCGATAAGGACCTTCCCAATTAGGAGACCATTTACCAAACTTTGAACTTTTAGTCCCAATCGGTAATATTAGTTTCCACACCAAATCCCCATCG
>Ga0182004_10003385_pt1 | contig 12713 bp, 16 predicted proteins | sample Sormic07211540_1_FD_120479 | JGI IMG/M metagenome (GOLD analysis project Ga0182004, IMG submission 120479) | Endophyte microbial communities from Sorghum bicolor roots, Mead, Nebraska, USA - 072115-40_1 MetaG | ecosystem: Host-associated > Plants > Roots > Unclassified | place: USA: Nebraska... | reverse complement strand
TCATGCTGGGGATGACAACTTGGCTTAAGTGGTGTGAGGGATAGGTTTGGCATTTTTGGCACCGTTGCTAGATTTAGAACTTAGTCTACTTTTAGTAATGATGTTAAGAATACCCAACAACCCCCTGTAGCAAGGGAGGACCCCAGGGCACCTAGGAACAACGGTCATGTCGACCCTCCGCCTCAGGAAGACAAAGCCGCGCAACTTGCGCAGTTACGAGAGCTCAAAGCAAAGCTTGATGATGATCGCGAGCGCCTCACCCAGCTCGAGCGGGCCCTCGAGGAGGACCCACCATACCCGCATGGCGGAGGTGCACGTAGGCGAGCTCAAGAAGTGCACCGGCAGATCGTCGGAGACGTGGAACCTGAACAGCCTGTCAGCCATTTCCCTCGAGCAGGCCAGAATGTTGTGGCGGCAACCATGCTACAATGTAACATGCCTGAACCCTCGACCCCCCAAGCACGATGCATTCGAGACGAGGTGCAAACTCTGCTTCAGGTGGCGGCAGCTCAGCAAGGTGAAAGCTCGGCCTCTCGACGTCGAGGGGCGGTCTCGGAGAAGCACGATGAGCCAGTCCTAAATGAAAGGGAGGTGTCTGTTCATCAGCAACCACCCCATCGAGGAAAGAAAACAACGCCTGTCCAAAACCACCCTATCGATAATCAGTGGCGACACGATGCACGACACGACATCAACAAGTATCGTCGCCGTCGACATGGGGATGCAGAGGAATGCGGCTACAGCGCCCACCGCGGCAAACGATACGACAGCAACGAGTACTGGATGACCCCAAAACCACTGGGCGCTCGCGTGTTCAGCAGAGTGATCCGCAGCACGCCGCTGCCCAGCCCGTTTCGACCCCCGACCAGCATTGCTAAATACAACGGCGAAACCAAGCTAGAGCTGTGGCTGGCGGACTTCCGACTAGCCTGTCAGTTGGGAGGCGCTCGAGGAGACGATCGAGCCATCATCCGTCAGCTACCGCTTTCCCTCTCCGACACCGCTCGCAGATGGCTCGAGGAACTCCCTACCAACCAGATGCACGATTAGACCGATTTGGTCAGGGTGTTCAAGGGCAACTTCAAAGGAACCTATATACGACCCGACAATTCATGGGACCTCAGCAAGTGCAAGCAGAAATCAGGAGAAACTCTCCAAGAGTACGCTCGACGCTTCTCGAAGCAACGCACCGAGCTACCGCACATCACCGACCATGACGTCATCTTGGCCTTTGTCTCAGGCACCACTTGCAGAGACTTAGAGCGAGAACTGGGTCAGAATCGCCCTCAGACCGTTAACGAGCTAATGGACGTAGTGGCAAACTATGCTGCAGGGGAGAAAGCGGTCGGTGCTTTCTTGAGATACGAAGGAAGCAAAGGCAAGGCGCCAGCTGACGATGATGAGGGCCCCAGTCGAGGGCCCAAGAAAAGCAAGCAAGAAGAAGAAAGCATGACCATTCAAACGGGAGGCCCTCGACGATGATCTCGTCACCGCTATCTTCGAGGACCCCCCGAGGGGAGCTATCTTCGACAACATGCTAACGGAGCCCTGCCCTTATCATAAGGGAGGGGCAATTCACAAGCTTGAAGACTGCCGCATGCTGAAGAGATACTTCGACAGCCTGGGGCTTAAGAAGGATGACCAAAAGAAAGAAAAGAGCGGTGACAAGGGGGACGACAAAGAAGACGAGGGTTTCAGAGCCGTCCATGACTGCTACATGATTTACGGTGAACCCTCGACGCAGCTAACTGCAAGATAGCGCAAGAGGGAATGCCGTGAGGTCTTTGCAGCAAGGATGGCGATGCCCCAGTACCTCAACTGGTCGAACACCCCCATCACCTTCAATCGTCACGACCATCTCGACAAGGTGGTCGCGCCTGGCGTCTACCCGCTCGTCGTCGACCCCATCATCGTCAACACCAGACTCTCGAAGGTGCTGACGGATGGCGGTAGCAGCCTGAACATCATCTATCTCGAGACCCTCGACCTCAGCATCGAAAGGGCACAGCTCCAACCAAGCGCGGGCGGCTTCCATGGTGTCGTACCAGGGAAGAAGGCGTTGCCGGTGGGTCGAACCGACCTGCCGGTCTGTTTCGGCCCGGCAGCCAACTTCAGAAAGGAGGTTCTCACCTTTGAGGTGGTGGGATTTCGAGGCACATACCACGCCATCATCAGACGCTCGGGCTACGCCAAATTCATGGCTATCCCCAACTACACCTACTTGAAGCTAAAGATGCCTGGGCCCAAGGGGGTCATCACTGTCAGCTCCTCCTACGAGCATGCGTACGAGTGCGACGTCGAGTGCGTCGAGTACGGGGAAGCCATCGAAGGCTCTGCCGAACTCACTTCAAAGCTCGAGGCCCTTGCTGCAGAAGCCCTAGAGCCCAAGCGTCACGCGGGCAGCTTCGAACCAGCGGAAGGCACGAAGAAGATCCCGATCGACCCCAATGGCTCCAAGCGCAAGGCGCTGACGATCAGCGGTGACCTCGATCCCAAATAGGAAGCCGTGCTCGTCGACTTTCTCCGTGCAAACGCCAACGTGTTTGCATGGAGTCCCTTGGACATGCCAGGCATACCGAGTGAAGTCGCCGAGCACTCCTTGGAAATTCGAGCCGGTTCCAAGCCAGTGAAACAATGACTGCGTCGCTTCGATGAGGAGAAACGCAAGATCATTGGCGAGGAGATCCACAAGCTTTTGACGGCCGGATTCATCAAGGAGGTTCACCATCCTGACTGGTTAGCAAACCCTGTACTATTTAAGAAAAAGAATGGGAAAATGAGGATGTGTGTCGATTACATGAGTTTGAATAAAGCATGTCCAGAAGTTCCTTTCCCTTTACCACGTATCGATCAAATTATTGATTCTACCGCGGGATGTGAAACCCTTTCGTTCCTTGATGCATATTCTGGTTACCATCAAATAAAAATGAAAGAATCCAACTAGCTCACGACATCTTTCATTACGCCTTTGGAATGTATTGCTACGTAACCATGCCCTTCGGACTTCGAAACGCTTTGGCAACATACCAGCGATGCTTGCTCCACGTATTCGGCAAACACATAGGGTCGACAGTCGAGGCATACGTCGACGACATCGTCGTCAAATCAATGAAACGAGGTGACCTGATTCAGGACCTTGAAATTGCTTTCGGTTTTCTACGCGCCAATAAGATCAAGCTCAACCCCGAGAAGTGCGTCTTTGGCGTACCTCGAGGCATGCTCTTAGGTTACATAGTCTCCCAGCGTGGCATCGAGGCCAATCCCGAGAAAGTCTCGGCCATTGCAAGAATGGGGCCAATTCGAGATGTCAAGGGAGTGCAAAAAGTCACAAGGTGCTTGGCGGCGCTAAGCCGTTTTATCTCGAGGTTTGGAGAAAAGGCGTTGCCACTGTATCGGCTCTTGAAAAAGGGCGAATGTTTCCACTGGACCCCCGAAGCCGAGGAAGCCCTCGATAGCCTGAAGAGAACATTGACGTCTGCCCCGATCCTAGTTCCCCCTCAGCCCGCCGAGCCTCTGCTCCTGTATGTCGCTGCAACAACCCAGGTGGTCAGTGCGGCTGTGGTGGTCGAAAGGCTGGAAGAATGGCACGCGCTGCCTGTCCAAAGGCCGGTCTACTTCATCAGCGAGGTGCTTTCGGAAACCAAGGTACAGTACCCGCAAATCCAGAAATTGATCTACGCAGTGATTCTCGCCCGACGCAAGCTGCAACACTACTTCCTCGGTCACCCTATCAAGGCGGTCTCGTCCTTTCCCCTGGGAGAGATCATCCAGAGCCGAGAGGCCACAGGGAGGATCAACAAATGGTTGGTCGAGCTCATGAGTGAGACCCTCACTTGTGCGCCCCGCAAGGCCATTAAGTCTCAAGCCCTGGTGGATTTCATCGCGCAGTGGACGGACTCCCAGCTCCCCCAGCTCAAGTCCAAGCAGAGCTGTGGACGATGTACTTCGACGGATCTCTCATGAAGACGGGAGCTGGGGTAGGCCTACTATTCGTCTCACCCCTTGGCGTCCACATGAGGTATGTCATTAGAATACATTTGGCCGCATCTAACAACATCGCGGAATACGAGGCCCTTGTCAAAGGGCTGAAGATCGCCAACGAGCTAGGAGTTCGGCGCCTCGACGTTCGAGGCGACTCTCAGCTTGTCATCGACCAAGTGATGAAGGCCTCGAGCTGCCCCGACCCAAAAATGGAAGCATACTGCAAGGAGGTGTGTCGGCTCGAGGATAAATTCTACAGCCTCGAGCTCGTCCACGTCGCACGGCACTACAACAAAGTAGCCAACGAACTCGCTTAGATCGCGTCGACTCGAGGCACGGTCCCGCTCGACGCATTTTCAAGAGATCTGCACGAGCCATCTATCAACTTGGGCTCGGGGGCTGGCTTCGAAACCACCGCCCCCATCCAACCGACGCCATCGAAGCACTGCTAGTGGCAGCAGAAGAAGCACGAAAGTGTAAAGAAGCTTACCGCGAATCCTCTCCTCCAGAGCCGTATTTTCGCCAACCAAATCGGTGTTGGTCCTCTCGATCTCCTTATAAGAGCGTGCCAGGTCGGTGTTGGCGACCCGTAAGTCCTCGATTACCTTGCCCGCCTGCGCGATAGCTCCCTCTTTCTCTAACAGTGCTCTCTCCAGACGATCGACGTCGTCAGAGAGGCCGCGAGAGCGAGCTCGCTCCACCTCGAGATCCTCAAGGACCTTCTTCCCGGCCTCCTCGGCGGCGCTCCAAGCGATTTCGCTCTTCACGCACTCTTCCTTCACTTCCCGGTAGGCCTCCCGGGCGGAGGCAAGGTCCGCCTTCACAAGGTTTTTCTCTTTGTCAAGCTCGGCGGCTGCGTCCTTGTAAAACGTGGCCTCCTCCTGGGCCTTGGACGCGGTCTCCTCAGCCAACGTGGTCCGCTCCCTCAACTGTGCGGCCTCTCCTATCACCTTCTCCGAGGCTTGCCGAGCTTTGGTCAGGGCGGCCTCCTTCTCCTTCTTCTCCTCCTCAACCGCCACGAGCTCCTTGTAGGCCTGGAGAAGCTTCTCCCATGACTCAAGGAGTTTGTCCTTGAGAAGAGGGAGCTGTTCCCAGCCGCATCTCGTCGCGTGGATAAAGCCCGACTTTAGTTGACAGGTCTCCTTCAGGTCCTGTGACAGGTAGCCGGTCGATAAGAACACAAGACCAAACACCCAGATAGTTAAGGACTGAAAGTACTTATAAAGAAGGCTCGGCCGAGCCCATTATGATGTCTGACATCAGGCCCACCACATGCTTCATCCAAAGCCGGAGCTCCTCAAGATGCTCCCACTTCTCGACATCCTTCCGATCGTCCATAATAATGTTGGGTTCCGATGGATCGGTGGAGGCTCGAAGACGAATCCGACCAGGGCCCTAGTTCTCCATCTCCACCTCTGTGCGTGCCTTGACACCTCGGATTAGCTCTTGAATGGTCTCAAGCGAGCCTCCATGGTGTAGAAATATGTGGACGAGAGAAGGGAACCGCCCGTCGTCGTCGACTGACCCCCATGTCCCGGTCTCGTTGGCGTCGCCACCGCCGAAAGTGCTAGCCTCGTCCCTCTACTCGGCGATGGGTTCCTCCCACGGCCGGCGGTCTCGGAGGAACCCCGAGGCAAGCCCGTCCATGCCATAGAGGGAGCCCTTGATCTCAGATTAAGGGTCCACAGGCGTGAGCATCGCGCACGCGATAGCCACGACACCGTCTTCCCACCCAGGCTCAGCCTGGATGGAGACTGGACCTGCTGGACGGAGCCACGCAGGGGTCGACGGACCGTAGACCGGTAGTCCCTCCTCTCCAGTGTCAGGCCTCTGTGGCGACGGCAGTGATGGCTGGGGCGGGCTGCGTGGTGGCGGTTCGAGCAGCACTTCTAGCTGCTGACTCTCCTGCTGTTGCTGCCTCTGGAGCTCCAGCAGCTCTTGTTGCCGGTGTTGTTCCAACAGCTCCTCGAGCCGTTCTCCCTGTTGCCGCTGCCCCTCTTCTCCTTCTTCTTCTTCCACCGCAGCTCTTGCTGCTCCTCCTGCACGCGTTGCTGCAGCTCCCGCTCGCGCTCTTCTTCTTCCTTCTTCCTCTCCTCGACTGAGTGGAGCCTGATGGGCCATGGCATCCGCTTCGCGACAGGGTAGGCCTCGACCTCTTCGTCCACGGTGCGAGCATCCTGCGAAAGCCGATCACCGTTAGACCCATCGCTAACGGTGATGGGATCCCCCACGCCCCCAGACTAGGGAGGCTCGGGGGCTCCCTCCTGCTCTTGAGAGGCGCCCCGCCTCGATGACGGTGGGGCGGTCACTCCCACCGATGGACGAGGCGGGGTACTCTCGACACCTGTCGATTGCCGAGGAGAGGACGAAGCTGTGAGCGCTAAAAATGATACGTCAGCCGCTGAGAAGCCTAATGCAAGAATCACCCAGCGCCAATACTACCGAAAGGAGAATTAACCACTCACCCGAGCCTTTGGGAGCCGCCCCCACCTTTAGCTTCTTGGCCATCGAGGGTTGGGCCTGTTCAAGCGGCAGCTTCAGTCTGAGGAAAGGGGAATAACATAAGAAAAGCCGTAACACAAGAATGCACAAAGACATTGGAAAACAAGAACCACGACGTTAAGATCTTACCCCACATGAAGAGCGACCCGCCTGACGACACCTCGACCAGCTTGTCTTGAGCCGCCCCTGAGACCCCAAGCCTCTCGTGGGCAGGCACGGGCTTCGGCTCGACGTCTCCTGACTGGCGAGCGTCGGGGCCAGAGCTCTCACGACCTATTTCCACCTGACTCGAGGCCGCGGCGCGGCCACGGGTCAGTGGCCCTGTCGCCATAGTCTTAACCCGGTGGCCCACCCTAGGTGCGGGAGGAGGCTGGGGGTGAGAAACGGCCCGACCCGGCGCATGCAGCGGAGGGGTGTCGGCACGAGAACGGCTCGGTGGGGACTCCCTCTGATGGCCGTCGCGGGGTCTGCCCGACACCCTCTTTGGGGTTCCCGTCCGAGCAACGTCAATGTCGGCCTGCGGAGGGCCCTCGAGGATCTTGTCGAGACGAGCCACCATCCCCTCAGAATCGCCGCTGCCATCATCACCCTCGTTGCCGTCGTCCTCGTCGGGAGAGTCCTCCTCGGGTTCCCCCCTCTGCCTGGATTTTGCCCGACGCGTCTCCAGCGCTTGTCGCTCAAGATTCTTTTTCTTTTCCTTCTTCTTTTCTAAGTCCTTTGCGGACTTCTACTTCTCTGCGGACTCGCACCTCCTGTCGCGATCGACGTCGTCCTCCTTTACCGGAGGCCTACCGAGCATCAATCGATCCCTGTGTGGGTAGGAATAAGTCTAAAGAAGGGTAAAAAAATTAGGAATTGAAGTCATAGCAAGAACAAGGACTTACGAGGTCAATTGACCCCTCGTCAGGCCTCATATCGAAGCCGTTGACGTGCTCAGGCTGAAAATCACCTGCGACGGCTGCCCTGACTCTGGCGGCAACCTCGTCGTCCGCAGGCGCTTCGTTGGACATCTGGCACGCCTCGAGATCCTGGGATGAAACGCCGGGACCCATTTCATCCATTCTCAATGGCCGAGACATCAACGGGAGCACCCGTCGATGATGGATGACCGAAAAGACGAGCCCAGCGGTTAGGCCTTCCTCGCGCAATTTCTTCAGGGCGTCGAGGATGGGGCGGAGCTGCGACTGATGGGTCTGGAGGACACCATATTTCTAGTGGTGTGGACGCTCCGAAATCAAGCACCCGGTGTAGGCGGGAAGAGGTCGTCGTCGTTTCGCAGGTAGAACCACTGGGAGTCCAACCCAGCGTGGTTCGACGTCAGCCCCACTGGGATGTACTCTCGAGGCTCCTCCGCCTTGCCGGTCTTCAGCACCAGGTTGAGGCAGCCGGCCCGCACCGGTTTCCCCACCCCTGTAGCTCCACATGGGGCGTGGAAGAGCTCGCCCCGGTATAGATGGAGACACAGGTCCCAGTGCGGCATAATCCCTAGGCAGCCCTCACACACCGTAGCAAAAATCGCCGCGGCGGTGATGGCGTTTGGCAAAAAGTGTTGGAGCTCCACACCGTAATGGTGGCAGAGCGTTCGCATGAAGCGGCTCGGAGGGGAACCCAGGCCATGGCGGTGAAACTTGGCGAAGGAGACCATGTACCCCTTGGGCGGTCTCGGTTCCCGGTGGTCCGCCGCCGACGCGATCCACTCCAGCCATGACGAGGAAACGCGGCGACGCAGGAGCCCCTCCTTCTCGAGCTCCAGCAGTCGATGCTCCGTCATCGACGACGGGCGCCAGTCATCGGCGGCGATAAGTCTCACCGACATGTTGAGGGAAGAAGGGAAGCGGTTCCGCTGCTATGAGCTCGAGGGAAGAAGGGAAGCGGTTCTGCTACGACGCACCTGCCACGATGAAAATCTCGAGAGATCGCAGACTGGCCCACCGAACGGGTTCGACAGTCGATCTCGAGTACTAGAGTCAGGGATGCCCAGCGAGTGGTCAAAAATGAGGCCTGCCTCGAGAACTCACTGGGGATGTCCAAGGCGAGGAGAAGAGGGTCGAGAGGAATCCCCACGGAGGGAGGTAGCGAGCTGCTGGACTCTATCGAACGAGACCAGTAACCCCAATCACATTGACCCCGCTTATGAGAACGCCTCCGGGCTACAGCTGACCCCCTCGAACGGGGCACAGGTTCTCATTTGGATTACCCGATAGGAGCTCGACTTGGGGTAGGTGACGCTCGCTCCACCGAGAGTATGTCACGACCCCGATACGAAATCAGCCAATTGAAGCCCAGAGCCCCTCTCCCATAGCGGACAACTCTATTGCTCCTTAGGAGAAGCGTTTCCATCAGGAGAGACGACAAAACCCTTGAAGGAGTCAAAGACTCCTCCAAGGGCTCGGCGGCTACCCACGCGGGGTTCGCTCGCGCGACACCACGGAAACTCGACCAACGAGAAGAGCCTCTACTCGAGCGCAAGCGCTCGACTAGAGGCTCGGGGGCTACTGTCGAGGATTTCAACAAGGGGTACCCTAACCAATGCGCATAACGAGAGGACCCAACTGTAAATCGAGGCCCCCAACTCGACGCCCCCCGTTCCCACGCGCGACTGCCAGAATGTGATGACGACCATAGCCTCGAACACGGAGAAATGGTCATGCGAGTCGGCAATAGCTCGACTGAATGGCAACCGTTGAATACGGATCTGGCTCATACGAATCAACAGGTCTCGAGTGCAAGGAGACCGCCCGCCTCCTGACGCAGGTATGGGAATCAGGGCATTTAATGCGCCTGCCGCGTTCTCACCAAACCCGACAGTCACGGGAAGCGTGATATGGAGCAAGCACCAATCCAATCATCCCTTTTTTCCAGCTTTATCCTTTCTGGAGAGTCAGAGTAAGGCTGAGCGCAGTGAGACGGAAGGAACGTCGTGTCACAACCCCCCTCGAGATGTCTAAAGTCAGCGCTCCGTTCAGCAGGGCTTTGCACGGCATCCAACCCTCGAGCGGGCATGTTCCTTCCCAGAGAAGAGTCGGGCGATGAAAGACGGCACCTCAACCACTCTGACGCGACTGCAACTACGACGTACAAGCATGCCAACGGTTAAGCCGGTCGAGGACAGCGCGCAGGAGCTGAATTCAGGGGCATGCGTAATCATCACCCAAATACTGTGTAACAAGACGGCTCGAGGCCACGCCGGTACGGAAGCCTCGAGTACGTCAGCGTGCCACGCCCCTATTGACCCCTACTCTGTCACCTACGCCATGTAACCTAGGTCTCTCCTTGGACTATAAAAGGGGAGGCATAGGAAGAGATACGTAGAGGACAACGACACACTACCTCGGTCTAGAACTTAGGATCCATCACAACACCAACTTGTATTCGCCCCAGTACAAGCACTTAGGTGCAAGATAATAGAAACATCCCCCGCTGGACGTAGGCCTTCTCTTGCCCGAACCAGGATAAATCTTTGTGTCTTTCTTGCATCACCATCTGGGAAAGGGAACACGCACACAAGTTTTACTCGTTGGTGTGACCCCCCGGGGGAAAACACCGACAATATTCTTCTGCTCTATAAAAATGAAAATATAAAAATAAAATTGTGATCCTACCAAAGAAAGTAGCATTTATTGAGGAGGCTCAACATGATAAAGGCTAGATATTTATACTAACACCTAATCAGTTCCACAAAGCTTTGTTGTCGATTTGAGCTCCACGGAATTCAAGGATCAAGAAGACTAGCACACGGAGGACATTCTAATCGCTGTCAGGGTGCTGCCGATATTTAAACACACCTCTACCAACTGCTAGCTACATCAGAAGAAATTACGTCAAAATCCAGCTTGGTGGAGAGCACCCCCATTTATCCCGCTAAGTATTTCTATCTATCTATATACTTATACTATATTAAAATAAAAAAATAATATACATAACCATGAAAAAACAATAAAGATGTTGTGCTTATATATATATATATTTTGCTTAGTGTGCTTAATAAATAAATAAAGTGGCTATGCTAAACTAAATCATAATAAAACTCTAGCATGGATACGATGAATAGTTGCTCTGCCTAATTTTCAAATTTGAAGTTCTCTCTCGAGTTTAGACATAACTGTTATAATTTAAAGCTTGCTCGAAACCTGAACTTGTGGGAAGAGAACTTGATCTAAAGTCTAAATTGTTAACAGATATGATATGGGAAGGTTGAGCTGCTGTTTATCTGTTCCTAGAGATGCTAAAATTCTGAAGAATTTTATCTTTAAAAATCTTTAAAATAACACATGATGAGTTCTTGTATGATGAGATTTTAAATTCCTACCACAGCCATATATACATGCTTACTAGACTTTGAGCCACACATTTACTTTTTACTGCTTATGAGCATTAAGTGTGGTCAAGCTATGTAGACCCTTAGAAGCTTGTCATGTGGTTAAAATCAAGATTCACTTGCACGTTCACTCACACATGCTGCTTCTACTCCGAAAGTACGTATCCACATATATCCACTCATTTCCATCTCCAGAGCCATCCAAAAGTATTCTACTCCTAATCCGGGAGAGAATAGCCAAAAATATTATCCTATTTCTGTTTTCCCCTATGAAATAAATGCTCAAGTTATCTTGGTTACTACCACTTGCTATATTATTTCAGGAGATGAGTGCTCTAAAAAAAGAAGAGAGAGAAAGGATACGAAGAAATAAAAAGGGGCAAGTGCCCGGAACCTGGAATGAAAAGAAAAAGTGAGGCGAGAGGTAAAACTGGACAAGTGTCCGATAGTAGAATTAGGGGTGCAAGATACCCACCTGAGAGGAAAGAAAAAGAAAATATAGACCATCTCATTCTCCTCAAAAAGTTTCAAAAGAGCAAGGAAGGTATGTATCCCCTCAAAAGAGCAACAAGTAGAATTAGACTTTCACCATTGTTATCGCCACACATGCACATCTTGATTTGACTTATTGACTTGTTTCTCTGGATCCATGGATTTATAGGCAATAAATGTCTTGTAAGTATGTATATTTTATCTCCCACCTATGAGCTCAAGATATCAAAGCCTTATTAGAGTAGGATGAGAGAGAAGGCAATATCACTATGCCTTATACCACAAATACTACATACTTTGAGAGAAGGCATATGTCATCACTGCCTTGGTAAGGATCCAAAAATACCACAAAAGAGATATCTGAGAGAGTCATACAAGGAATCTCTGAGTTTTATTTGAAAATCTGCAAAAATTGTAGAGCTATAGCTGATCAAGAATAAGAGACATGGCGCTTGACTAGACCGTTCTATTTTTTAACTGCTCAAGATAGAAGTGACAGTCACAAGTTCCATGGTGAAAGGTAAAATGAGTAAGTTTTAAGTCTTGATGGTTTACTCTGACTCAGAGATGAGACATTATTTGAAAGCATGTGTACCATCAAAACTCAAAGGCATTACGTAACTTCTGATCCATCACTAAGATTATCCTTGCTCAGGGACGAGCAAGAGGTAAGCTTGGGGGAGTTTGTTGACGGTCCTTAAGTATCAAATATAATCAACAAATAAATAGGGAAAAGGACCCAAATGCAACCGACACCCAGACTTAGGGTTTTATCTGATAGAATTCCACGAGATTTGGTGTTTGTCTATTTCTGTAGGGGGTTATCAGGAAATATTGAGGAAAGGCCCACACGTTGGGTTTACATAGAAGAGTCTAGAAGCCACGGGAACGAGCAGGAGGCCGAGCGGACCCGGGGGCAGGGCACCCGCCCTCCCCCCATCGGCGCCCACCCTGGCCTGAGAGCCAATCAGGCTCCGCCTCGCGGATCATGCTCCACCGACCTAAGGGATTAAGGAAAACTGTGCGATTAAGGTCGGTTTGATCCGACGGTCCATATTCATTTGAAGGGACTATATAAGCAGACCCCCTGGCCCCTAGAGGAGAGGACCAGAGAAGCCCTAATTCATTCATCCATCTTGGGAGAAGAAGTCCCTGATCAAGCCCTAGAGCCACCACATCAACTTGATCTCTAGTTTAGCATAGCTACATAGGATTATAACTAGAAGGAGTCAATCTTCAATTGGTTTCCGGATCAGTCAATAGGATTCTTGGTAATTCCTCTACTATTCTTCATTTCTTCATCATTGTTCTTCAATATTATGAATATGACTTTGTTCTACTTCAATATATTGATTATGACTTTGCTCTACTTGTTTATATTTGCAATTATATTGTTCTTAGTTTATCATAGTTATATGCT
>Ga0182004_10003384_pt1 | contig 12713 bp, 11 predicted proteins | sample Sormic07211540_1_FD_120479 | JGI IMG/M metagenome (GOLD analysis project Ga0182004, IMG submission 120479) | Endophyte microbial communities from Sorghum bicolor roots, Mead, Nebraska, USA - 072115-40_1 MetaG | ecosystem: Host-associated > Plants > Roots > Unclassified | place: USA: Nebraska... | reverse complement strand
CTAGAGTAGCTTACTTACTTGTATAGAAACTTTAGATAGCTCTCTAGTGTAAGTAGTGACTTAGCTCTTGTGTGCCTAGTGATCTTAACAACTAGAATTGTTGGATAGGTGGCTTGCAAACACCCCTTTAGAGCTAGAGCAAAAAACTTCGCTTTGTTATTTACTAACCTCTTGCTCTAGTGAGTTTGTAGATTTTTAAATAGGCTATTCACCCCCCCTCTAGCCATATTAGGACCTTTCAGGTCCGCTTGTAGAAGAGCAAAATGAAAATAGAATCTTTTTAAGAGTTTTCATTTCTTTTATTCTTTAATTCACTAAAAATTAATAAATGTATAGTAATTCGTATAAAAATCTAAAAATTACAAAACAAATTTTGTTCAGCTCCACATATGTAGATCCATGCTGGTAAATAAAAAATAGGTGCAAAGTGTTTGTTCTATTAATTTACTTTCTTTTATTCTTTAATTCAGCTGAAAATTGATAAATGCATAGAAATTCATAGAAAAATCTAAAAATTACAAAACAAATTTTGTTCAGCTCCACATATGTAGATCCATGTAATAAATAAAAAATATCACAAAATTTAGTATATTTTTTTTGTTGGAGATGCTTGCCTATGTTTTTTAGTGTAAAATTAAAATTGTAATTATCTTGCTCCAATTATTATAAAAATTTTATGGTAGCCTATTTAATGTGATGCTTGATTTGTTGTAAAAGTTTTAGCACCATTCATGCATACCTCACTGATTTACTAATTTACCTAAATTTATGCTTGCTAAATAGTTTACAATCAATTTAAGTATGTAAAAATATAAAAAAGATGCTTCCACTACCTTTGCACGATGTGTTGTTATGTCATATGAACACTTCATAAGCCCATGTATTCATAATATACATACATTTAACTAATATATCATATTTTATAGGAGTCCTAATCTAAATAAAAAATAAAGCTAGCAACAAACTTCTCATGTTTTAATATAATACTAAGGTATATTAAGAGATATTATTAGAGTAAGATAAGGTTTGCCTAATTTCTATTATTATTATTAAATAAATATGTCTCCAAGCTATATATTATTGTAAATATTAACTATCTAATACCATAGATGTCATGGTTATCAATAAAATAAATTATGGAATTTAAGTTTTATAAAAAGGATAAATATAAATAGATATGTAACATTATGTTATCACATTCTATGGTCATTTGATGTTTTTCTCCCATTGCAATTCATGGGCATATTTGCTAGTGAATATAATGTGTGACTTTAGGTTATATTTTACAATGGCTAGAGGAGATGTGTCTGTATGTGGGGAGTGGGGGTTGGGAGGAGGGTTGGGTTTCCTTTAGACTGTTTCTATAATGGTAGATGTGAGATTTAAGAAAATAATGAGATGGCAAGATGTTTCTAATGGGTTACCATCAATGATGATGATTAGAGTGAACTGAACATATGGCCACATGTTTCTAATTTTTTATAATAATTTTTAGGATTTATCTTTTTTCTAGCATGTCTTTTGAGGAATATTGTTTGGACTTCTTTTAAAAAAAGCTCAGTTAGTATAACGAACAATGGTAAGATCTTTCTTTTCACTTGTGTTCCAATATCATACTATAGGACTAGCTCACAACTATATCAAATAATGCGTAGTTTTTAACTGGCTTAAGCACATTATTTAATTAGCAATGCACATGTTATATAACCCAAACGTAAGTAAATTTTAAATTCAGCTAGAGTACGTACATGGACTGTACAAAGAGAGCGCTGAAGTCCGCGAGACTGCGAGAGTATATGTAAGTGTATAGTATGATTATTGCTGTACACTGCTGTAGCAGCTTTGCATGTGTTTCTCCATTAGCAAGAGGTTCCCTTGACTTTGTTGGCTATGGACTACTGTAGTACTTCATGGCCAGTGCATTTGCGGCAGAGTGACACTGTAACATGGAAGCATGATAGCTTATGGGTGTGGGGGCATGCCAGAGCCCACCATCCAGTGCCTTTTCTTCCACACCATCTTCCTTCCTCTTAGCGCCAAAACTTAAGAAGGGCATTCACATGGCTTCCACATGGGTCTTACTAATCCCATAAAAAGCTATACATGTGAATTCCATCTGGATTTTGTCAGTTTATTTCAAAAATAATTTTATATATTAATTTTGTTATTAAAGTTTTTTTCTAGGTGTATTTCTCATGCATGTCTTTGTCTCTTATCGTGAAGCTAAATGTGTATAGCTAATTTTATATATGGAAATCTACTCTGGAAAAAGTTTCAAGCGGCATGGTCATTTTATACACTCGTGAGTACTTTTATTTTTAGATAAGGGAACAAGTTCCAGCCTCTATCATTCGGGGACCGTACATAGCTGATAGTCCCAGACCCATGGTACAAACCAACACCCAACTAGTAAGCGCAGCAATCAAAAAGAAGAGGCTTTTACCGATATGCCATTATAAAAGTTTACAATTACCTATAAATTATTAAAAAAGTTAAGTTCTTATAGGTGCCACTACTCTAAACTCTTTTGCCTTCTACGCCACTTCAATCAGATTTGACTCTAACAGTGTTAAACTGCAGGTATAGAAAATCAGAAATACCCTCATGTCTGAATATGCAATTAAATTTTTTTGGTATATTAACGATCTCAAATGAAAAAACTGAAAAAACATAAAAAGCTAGTATTTGTATAAAAAATATTTTTATTTGATTCCGTACAAAAAATAGGATTTTTCTAAGATATATTAATCATATCAAATCATATATTTTTTGTACGGAATTCAATACAAAAGTTATAGATATCCTCTAGATCTACAACTTTCTAGTTCGAAGTTTTTTCATTTGAGATCATTAAGATGCTCAAAAATAATTAATTACATATAAAGGCATGAGGGTATTTTTGACTTTTTACACTCGTGGTTTGACACCGCTAGAGCTAAATCTGAAGGAAGTGACTTGGAGAGCAAAAGAATTTAGAGTAGTGGCGCCTATAAGAACTGAACTTTTTTTATAGTTTATGGGTAATTATCAATTTTTATAATAACACATAAGTAAATAGCCTCTCAAAAGAAAACACTAAGCTCAATACGACTCCTCGAAGTTCCAGCCGAACTTCATAAAAACCGCCACAATCAAAGTATTCCAATTTCTGCAGCTGTCCTTGAACACGGGTTGCTTTTATTGAGCGGTTAAAACTTGTAGCTGTGTTGCTGAATCAGACTCATGGATTTGAGTGTTACGTGTGTGTTATCCTTGGAAATTCAGAGAGAGAGAGAGGGAGAGATAGAGAGAGAGAGAATGAACTGTCTAATTTGATTTTTTTTCTCCATACTATAATTATGTTCTAGGCAGATTTATTTGTTGTAGGACATCAGAGAAACAGTATATTGGCCTGTTCATACCACCAACATCGAATTTTTTTTGAGTACCATGGCATCATGGAAATGAGGGTTTGAATGTCAAAATATGAATGTCATAATATGAAACGAGGGTTTGAATTGCATCATGAAAATTTTTGGTGGCATATTTATTTACATTAATATCTACATAGTATCAAGTCTAGCTAGTAGTCTACGCTTGACTACAGAAGAATGGCTGGGCCCATCATATGTATGCCGCGCCAGTCGTACGTCGACCTCTGAATCTATGATAAGCACACATAACCAATCTCGCTCCTGTACAGAGATCTAGTCTTTTTCTTCAAAAGATACATGCTTCTCCGAAATCAAGTTGGGCGAACAGTATGATTCCCACAATGCATTGAATTCTGGACAAGTGTACACACAAACTTTCTATTCCAAAAACTCGTTTTCGAATATTTGAAGATGACAGCAGTACCTTATTTAGATAGGGATATGTAACCTCTTTCCTGTGCAACTGTACTGAGATGCTCCAAATAACATGGGAGGCATGCACGCAGTTTTTCTCAATAGTCAATATGGGCGTGTTTGTTTGCATGGAAGAGGAGTTGAACTTAGCTATGAGCATGCAGGTGGAGATGTTTGTTTTTCTGGACTTGTTTTGGGTCTGGCCAGCACGATGATTATAGCATCCGCCAGCTAGGTCTGGCAGCGAAGGCTACTCCCACTGTTTTTGGCGAGCCAGGCCGAGCATGTACAGGCATGGGCTTCATTTGGCGCTGGTTAGAAGGTAGTTTGCTGCACTGCCACCCAATGCAAACAAACAAACACCAGCCCAGTCCAGCCAGGTCTAACTGGAAAGTGCAACCAAACAAGGTGCACTGCATCATCTGTACCTGACTATTTGAAACCTGGCTGGGGAGAACCGGTCTAGCTGGAAAAACCGAGGCAAACAAACGCGCCCTATATAACTCTGCTGAAGCCAGTGGGCCTAAGTTATGAAGCAAGCCTCGTAGGACCAAAAGACAACTCCAATGCCGTCAGAGTTTTCTCATCCATATATATTGAGAGAGAAAGAGAGTTGGCATATATAGTACATATAATTAAAGTTAGCAGCTAAAATCTAGCGTGGAACAACTTCATCATATATAGGAGAGTAAATGGTGTATACATTTTCTGACTGAAGGGTTTCAGTGTCCGTATGAAAAAATCCGTATTCCAATCTAGAGATTTAGTACCATATTTATATCTAGATACTTAAATTTGGATATAAATGATGTCGATATCCATTCATATTTTACTCGAAATGTCCATAACTGAATCTAAATCTGAATCCGATGTTAGTTGGTAATCCGACTGTGTGTTCAATCCATTTACACGCCTAATCATATATATGGAAGCTAATGACACTTGGATTCTAGATTATTCTTGCATTGAAAGAGGAACAAACATTGCAAATCGTCAAGACACATAACTATAATAAGGATTTTAGGAGACAAAAGGCTCCTAATTAACAGAAACAAACTAAAAGAGAGGGTGCCTTCTAAATTGACCAGCGTTTTTAGAGGCGGTCGTAACTTTTATGGAGATACTCCACCTTTGTAAAATGGAGATACTCTATCTTTGTAAATTAATTAATAAATACTGGTCTCTTAAAAGGTTGTCTCTAAAAGTGGAGGATATTTTTAAAGATGAATCTTTTAAGAAGCCCACATCTAAAAAATTTAAATATAATTCGAATGGGAGCCTTTGTCCGACGATTCCCACGGGATAGATGTCTTACCGCGTGCGGATGCGAGCAGCCGCGAGCCCGCGAGCCTCGGCGACGGTTTATGTATGATTATTTTTTCCTTTTTTTTCTTTTCTTCTTATTTTATTTATTTCTTTTCTTTTTTTTCCTCCCGTTCATTGCTGTTTAGTTTCCTTTTCCTTTTATTTTTGGTTCTTTTCCTTTTTCTCTTGGTATTTATTTTTCCTTTATTTTGGCTTTCATTTTGTTTCTTTTCTTTTTCTTTTTTTTCCTTTTTATAGCTTCAATTTATTTTTATTTTTAATTTTATTTGTTGTTTTATTTTATTTTATTTTATTATTTGTTGTGACTTTTCTTCTTTTCAAGTATCTTCTATTTTTATTTTCTTTTTTAAGATTTTTATGTTGTTTTTTTATGTTTATGTATGATGTTCTTTGTTTTTTATGTTTACTTGATATATGTAGTGTTTTATGATGTTTTTTATGTTCCCTAACATACATGTCATGTTCTTGTAATACACATGTGATGTTCTATAGTGTTATTTGAGATGTTCACACAGTACATATATGATATTCTACGATTGATTTAGTGATGTTCTATAATGTATTTAATGATGTTCTATGTTGTATTTAGTGATGTTCCACTAGTATATATATGATTTTCATGTAATATATATACGATGTTCTATAATGTCTTTAGTATGGTATATTTAGTGATGTTGACGTAATATATATGTGGTGTTCTGTAATATATTTTGGGATGTTCTATGGTGTATTATGTGATATTCGCGTAGTATACATGTATGTTCTTGTAGTGTACAATAATATTCTAAGATGTATTTTATGATATTCACGTTGTATATTTGTAACGTTCAATTATGTTTTTTTTATGTTCTCATGAGATTTGTCTAGACCATGAGATAAATATCCGTACATAAAACATTTTCTAAATATATTCATGTGGGTCTTGTTTTGAAGAGTTTATTGCAAGGAATACGATGGTGTAATCAGATTTCAATCTCGACATTTGATTTAGCAGCTATGACTTTTTTTACTTTAAAAAACATCTTGTATGCGTTGATGTCATCTATTTTGAAGTTTTCTGTATGCAACATGGGGTAAGCATAGGAAGAGCAGGAATCTCCTCTGGGCGCACAGATTCCATGTGAACTCTCACATGTGGGCTGACGGGTGGGCAGGAAACGAGGCGCGGGAATCATCGGACGAAGTTTTTGGTCAGAATGATCAAACTGTAGCAGTCCCCAGCCCTCCCCTTACCCTTCTCCAGCGTAGCAGTCCCCAAACAGTTCAGCCCTCCCTTTACCCTTCTCCAGCGTAGCAGTCCCCAAACAGTTCAGCCCTCTCTAGCGCATCCTTCTTAGTGTTCATCGACACCCTCCCTCTTGTCCATGGTTGCCTCCCTCCACCCCAACCCTCTCCCTCCTTTCCCTCACTTCTCCCTCCTTCCTAGGTTGAGGCATGACAACACAGCCGAGGTGTGATCAAACAATGATGAGTCGTAAGGCACAAATCTAGCATTGGCGATGGCTCAGGCACGTGGGGGTGGCGGTGGTGTAGATCCCGATATCGGCGTGGCCGTCTTCAAACCGGTGGTATTGCCGTGCATCCCATGAGAGCAAGTTTAATAATACAACTTACTTGCTGGCTGTAAGGTTTTTTGCAGTTTTTTTTCAGCCCACCCATATAATAGTTAGTTATTCACTATTAATATATGACCCGCTATCTCTCTCATAAAATTTCTTGGTTCTTCCTCTCTCCGCTCTATTCTCTCCTCCACCTCAGCATTTAGCCGGCTTACAACCCACTATAATACTTGCTCTGATGAGATCCTGCGATGGTGCAGCACTTGAGACCTCCAAGAGGATGCTACATGACGAGGCCAAGGTGGCGAACGATGAGGTTGTGCAAATTAATCTTCAGCGGCGACGAGTGTCCAAGGAGGCGCATGACAAGGTTGTCGATGGAGACAAGCTCGAGAACAACGTGATGGGCTCGGCAACAGCTCAGATGGGCTCGGTGTAGTGAGGTGTGCCGACATGGTGGATTATTCTGTTAATATGCTTCATCAACAAAAACCTTGTAGTGGAGGCAGGCGGTCGCTCGCTCGCTCGCTTGCTTGTATAAACCATTTTTGCCCACACAAGTGTCTGTGCAACAATGATAATGTTAACCATTTGGTTGTTGTTGCATTCATCGTTCATGTTTTGTTTTTTAGTTCACTGTAGGATGCATATGCATATCATAGGACAACACGTATACCAAGATGGCCGTACGATCAATATTCGTCGGCTCTCTAGCTACAATGCACTTAGAGTAAGTATTATAGTAGGCTGTAAGCCGGCTAAATGCTGAGGTGGAGGAGAGAGTAGAGGAGAGAGTAAAAGCGGACTGTAAGCTTACCGGCTCAGACACAAAAACCAAAGAAAACTTTGAGACAAACAAGTGGGCCATATATTAATAGTGATGAGCTAACCATTATATGAGTGGGCTGCAAGAAGGCTGTAAAGAAATCTTACAGCCAACAGCTGGCTGTATTATAATACTTGCTCTTAGCATGGATGAGTTTCAGGATATCAACTACCACGTCAACCAAATTATTCGTAGTTATGAGAGGCGAGCTAGCTAGTATATATCATCAACTTCCTCCTCTGCTCCTCATATGACATGATCAATTGATCATGATGTGCTTGCACAGGCACAACACAGGACCCCAACCATGCATCAATTAGTAGGGATGAAAACGGTACGGATATTTTCCGACCGTATTCGAGACCAAATTCGTTTAGAGCGGTTCAGATCTGTCCGTATCCGAGTCCGAATATTCAACATCTGATAACGTATCCGTATTGGAATACTTAAATCATATATTTATGTTGTCGACATCTAATTGTATCTTATCCGACATGATTAACAATATCCATATTCGAATCCGAATCCGACCAGAAATATGAAAACAAATATGATATCGGTGATATCCGTCCGTATCCGATCCATTTTCATCCCTATTAGCATCAAAATCCAAGTGCCCCAAGCACTGGACGGTGGCCCCGGCCCTTTTGAAACACTGAGAGCAACACATTTGTCAATGGGGGCGCTGGCGAGTAGTGTCTGTCCTTAGACTCGGTGAGGCTGTCCCCTGGAAACCACATGCCGCTATTCAGGTGCCCGTGGCATGCGGACACATGGATGGGCTCCTCCTGCCCAGGCAAAGGCACACATCGCTCCTTTCAAGAATTATTAGAGATCTGAAGAAGGGCAGCAGCTAGCAGTCCGTCCGTCACACAGGGACCCATGCGTGCGTGCCGGCCGGCCGGCCGGCCTCCCATTCCTGCCTGTGCAACTTGCTGCATTGCATCTGCGATTATGTATCAGTCAGTCAAATTGCTCAGTTTCAGTTCTTCTTTTCGTTTTGGGCTACTGGCCGGGAATCTAGCTAGGGCACGTACGTTGCATTGCCTCCTCCTCCTCCTACCTTTCGTTTACACTGCACATGCTATATTGTCATCTATTCCAAAAGGCTACTTATGGTTTGCCTTTCCATAATCTTTGTTAAGATCAATGTCATTGTCATCTATATCTAGATTTATTTAGCCTGTTTTTATCTGTAGGCTGATCGAGAACTTAGTCAAGCGGCATAATTAATGCTATTTAACCAACAGAACTCACCAATAAATGCTGAAATTAAGTTTGAATGTGCTAGTTAGAGAGATACATCTATGTGGTAGCCAAGTGTGTGTAGTTAGAGGAGGTACTAGGACCACCACTCATTGTTCACAAGACATTTTGATGGGTACCTAAAGAAATCTCCCATCCAGGAAAATTGAGCACATGCTGTTTACCTCAGATCTCTAACCCGGATGATTGAGATGCAAAGACCACCATGGGCAGGCCTACTAGGTTCTTTCCATGCCCCTACTTTGGGTGCAAATGCAAAAGAGATGGGTCATGCCTGTCAGCACTGCTGTCCACTTGGACTTGAGTAGTGGAGGTGGAGGACTGCATCTGTACGGCGTCCAAGCATGCTTTGCTCTCACTGAGTTTTTGCTGTTTGCACATGCCGGATTCTGATTTCGAAAAGGTAACCTTGGTGTTATCCAAGGAAGCAATGGACAAGCAGTTGCTACTTCAGTTTTTTTATTAGTTTCCCCAAGCTCAGTCTCATGCTTGCAGTGCAGGCTCCCCTTGAAACATGGAGAGCGAGAGGCCTGTCCACCTCTGTCTGCATGCTGTTGTTCTTATCCTGATGCTGCAGATTGGGGCTTAGTGGCAAAAACAAGGATTTGTTGATATAAAGGTGTGAGACCATGCCCGGAATGTGATGAATCAGCACATGTGCGTGGTATATAGAATGGACGACACAGCGTCCAACTTATTCCCTTGGACCTTGGTATTGTTTCACCCTGAGATGATGATATGTGCTCAGACTTGACCAACAGTGTATGACTAGCACACTTAACAAATATCTGTTCTAGAACTTCCAACTACGCAACCAATATTACTAACCGTACACAAATTGGGATTACGATTATCACAATTGGGTAAAGAACTGATAATATCTTCATCACAAACCTGGATGCTAGTAGCGCTTAGCTATGCATGGGAGATAATTGTTATATAAAATTAGGATTTTTTTGGCCTTTTGGACATAGAAGAAATAGATGGTTGGGTTTATATATGATTACTAATATAAAAAATAGAAACTTGTAGGTTTTGTTGAGTTCTACAAGTTTCATATGAACTTTGAGAATATGTTATCACTATTTATTCTAACTAGTTATAATCACGAGGTCTTGTTACCGATCACTAATACAGTACCCACACTTTCTCGCATGCAGCAGCGGTGTTTTCATGAAAATTAATTTTTACATTTCTCTTTTCTTCTCTCGAATTAGCCACGCTAGAGTCTAGGTGTAAAAATTAATTGATCTAAATGAAGTGAAAAACTTTGCTAACTGGCCCCTCTTGTTTTCATGTCAAGGTCCGCCATTGCCACTATAAAGCCCTCTTTGGAACGCAGAAAAGCAAAGTCGCAGGAATAGGAAAAATATGGAAATTTCCATAGGAATGCAGTGGCAAAACAGAGGATCGAAAAACATAAGAATTTTGGAGGAGCGATCATTTGGCCATGCCTTAGGGAAAACATAGGATTTCTACCAAGAGGTTTGAGTGGATGTTAAATTTCCTTTAGTTTTCCTCCAAACCAATAGCCAAAGGAAAATTTCATGCACTATTCCTATGAACCAAAGGTGTGAACAGTAGAAATTCCTATAGGATCCCTAATCCTATGTTTTTCCTCTATTTTTCCTAGGAACCAAAGGAGGCCTTAGGAGACTGTAGCAACCGTGTTGGGAGCTGCTAGTGCTCATTCAGTGGTTCTGTGATGCGTACAACGTGCCGCGCTATCGGTGAGAATCTAATTAAGACATGTTGCATTGATAGAACATACATCTACTAGGGGTGAGTTCGTTGTAGCTCTTCAATTGGAATGCTTCTCCTTAGCCCTCAATTTTATCACCCGTTTGCATCTCATGGAGTGCATAGATAGAACATGTACAGGTAGACAGTTTTACATAATAGCCTTGATCATTGACACACACAGACATCAGTATAAGTAAGTACATATAGTTATGAATAATGCATGAAGTTACACTATTCATCTTTGGTCATGCATACATATGGTTGGTGTAACACCATGAATCTTATTAAATTGATGTGTTGGCCAAGCGTACGAAAGCGAGGAAAAAATTTGGTTTTTGAACCACAAGTTATATGGATGATCATAGACTATGGTTGCATAGAGCTTGTCGAAACAAAGTCCATTGACCACCCTCCAAAACCTACATGTACCCAACCTTGCTCGGAATATAAGGGGAGGGTCGGCTGCTCAGAAGGAACAAAGTAACGAGGACATGACACCTTTGGATATGACCATTAATTATAAGGTGAGCTCGTTTCTACATTTGTATATTGAATTTTGTCACATTTCGCTTGATTCCACATGTACATGTAATTATTTGCTTACAGGTACAAATATGTCTTAAAGTGCAAGTCCATCAAAATTTAACTTTCAGTTCATCGGTGGCCTGATAATGCTTCATTGAAAAGGTCATAGCTCATTCATCTAGGATGCGATTGTGGTCAATGAGCACTTGTCGGAAAGCTTGTTTGATAAGCTTTCTAATAGATCTAGTCCCACCTCAATATCATATCGGTAAAGCCTCCAAATCATCAAGACATGATATTGTTGTTTCTGCTAGGAGCTACATCATCATCATGGGCTTGTTTTTCACCCTTGGGACCTTGGCCCAAGTTGAAGCACGCTGAAAGCCCAAGTTTGGTTTTGGTAATTAATGACACCAAGTTGCTAATGCCTTGTGGTAAAGTGATTTGAGTTAGGTATAACAACACATATGATGAAGAAGCAAGGTGGCATGGAAAGGTGGCCACATGATTACAAAGAGATGAAGCATGGAGTAGAGATCACGGTGGTGGACAAGGAACTAAGTGATCAAGGCAAAGGTATAAACATAGTGTTTTGCTTTTACCGGTCTAAGAAGAGTAGAGAAGTAATTGACCGGGTTTAGGATAGATAGCCGACTATCAAGAGGGGAAATCATGTTCATCTCTCGAATCATCCATATCTTGAGCATATGCATTAGGATCTAGTAAAGTGCTTACTTAACTCTTTTGATGAAAATGTTTGTGAAATGCTAACACACATGTACATTGGTGGTGGACACTTGGTGGTGTTAGCACATTTACAAAGGAGGTGGAGTTCCTAGGGTTGAGAGGGGTGTGGGTTTAGGGTTTAGGGTTTTGAGAAAATTAAGTGTATATTTTCTATTACGCCGGTGGGAAATTTGGTGAAGTCGATGAAGTATTTCTCACTAAGAAACACTCACCGGACGCAAGATGCGGAGGCACCGGACGCGTTCGGTGTGCTGTCGGGATCTGGCCCAAGCAAGTAGAGCGCACAGGACGCTCTGCATTGGACGCAGGAGGTCTGCTGTGTGCGCGTCCGGTGCTTGCTAGGGTCAGTGCGCTAGACTGCAAGGGTTTCTGACAAGGCACCAGACACACCGGAGTGAGTCAGGTGCTTAGTGTCCGGTGTGGGAACGTTTTGCAAACCTCCCTCGCATGAGTCCGGTGAACACCGGAAGCGTCCGGTGCTTCGAGTCTGGTGAGATCTGAGTTTGTGATCCTCTCTGTGCACGGGTCCTGTGAGTACCGGACGCGTCCGATGCTCACTTGGTCGCGTACGGTGGTCCACAGGTGATTGTTAGAGTTTGACGCGTGAGATTCAAAGGTGGACACATGGCTAACTCTAGAGCACCGGATGTAGAGGGTTGAGCGTCGGTGATACCCTACGGAGCGTCCGGTGCCCCTAAAATTTGCCTAGTGACAGAGCCAGCGGCTCTATCTCTTTGAGGGGCTTATAAATAGAAGGTGGCCGACTTTGGGAGGCTCTCTCTTGCACATTTGATTACTTGAGACATATATTGAGCTAGAGAACACTCCCTCCACTCATCTCCTTGCTTGATTGCTAATCCTAGTGAGATTGAGTGAGATTCAAGTGCATTGCTT
>Ga0182004_10003383_pt1 | contig 12713 bp, 9 predicted proteins | sample Sormic07211540_1_FD_120479 | JGI IMG/M metagenome (GOLD analysis project Ga0182004, IMG submission 120479) | Endophyte microbial communities from Sorghum bicolor roots, Mead, Nebraska, USA - 072115-40_1 MetaG | ecosystem: Host-associated > Plants > Roots > Unclassified | place: USA: Nebraska... | reverse complement strand
GTTTTTGGGGGCTGGCTGGAGCTTCTAAGCTCCAAGAGCTTCTTGCTCGGTCGCTGTCCCTAGCCGCTTAGGTGGTGTCTAGGTTGACCAGGGGTTTTAGTTGTTGCCTTGTCTCCTGTTAGATGAGTTTTTTTGTACTTGGGCCGGTGCCTACCGGTTTTTTCCGTCTTCTTAATGAAATGACACGCAGCTCTCCTGCGTTGTTCGAGAAAAAAAAGCTTTTGATCTAATGATAGCTAAAACTTTCTTTACTAAGAGACAGTCCCATTTAGTGACCTTTATTAACAGCCAATACTCTAGTCAAATCGACCTCGTCCTTACAAGGAGGGATAAACGAGCATGCATGGACTGTAAGGTAATACCTGGAGAATTTGTGGTCTCTCAACACAAGCTGCTGGTGGCTGACTTCCGCTTCCTGGTGCAAAGCTCGTAGGAACAAACAAGCTAGGGTTGCTAGAATGAAGTGGTGGAAATTGGAAGGGGAGGCACCAAAGGTCTTTAAGGAAAGGGTTATTGATGAGGGCCCTTGGAAGGATGAAGGCGATGCAAACAACATGTAGGAGAAGATGGCAACATGCGTTCGGAAGGTTGCTTCAGAGGTGCTTGGAGTGACCAAAGGGAGCAGATGCGACTCAAAAGACGCTTGATGGGGGAATGAAGATGTGCAAAAGGCTATTAAGGAAAAGGAGTGTTATAAGTGCTTGTACCAGGACAGGTGTGCAGACAACATAGAGAAGTACAAGGTGGCAAAGAAGACTGCAAAACGAGCGGTGAGTGAGGCAAAGGGCTGTGCCTATGAGGACCTTTACCAATGTTTGAGTATGAAGGAAGGGGAGAAGGACATTTATAGGATGCCTAGGGCTCGTGATAGAAAGACAAGGGACTTCGACCAAGTTAAGTGCGTAAAGAATGAGAGGGAGCAGCTCTTGGTGAAGGAGGATGAGATTACACATAGATGGCAAGAGTATTTTGATAAACTGTTCAATGGTAGGTAGGCAGTTCGAGTGTTGGTCAGGTCTCACCCCGAGTGTGTGTTTTTATTGGTTAGAAAAACTTTGTTTCAGGAGCCTCCTATGGCTCAGTCTGGAGTAGGGGGTATAATTGTACGGGACCGTTTTTCCTCTCTTAATACAATGATACGCAGCTCTCCTGTGTATTCGAGAGGGAAAAAAACAAATTGTTCAATGGTGAGAACGAGAACACCAACGTTCAGCTGGACAACTCGTTTGATGACACTAATAGAAGCTTTGTGCAGAGGATTCAAGAATCGGAGGTCAGAGAAGCCCTGAAAAGGATGAAAGGGTGCAAAGCGATGGGCCCTGATGCTATCCCAATCAAGGTGTGGAGATGTCTCGGGGATATAGCTATAGTATGGCTAACCAAGATGTTCAACAGTATCTTTCAATCGAACGAGATGCCTGAGGAGTGGAGATTGGAGAAGCATATTGGTACCAATCTACAAGAACAAGGGAGACATCCAAAGTTGTACTAATTATCGGGGAATTAAGTTGATGAGCCACACTGTGAAGCTATGGGAGAGTCATCGAGCAGCGCCAGCGAGGAATGACGCAGATATCTACGAACCAATTTGGTTTCATGCCCGAAAGGTCAACCACAGAAGCATTCCTAATAAGACAAGTTATGGAGCGGTTCAGAGAGCAGAAGGACCTACACATGGTTTTCATTGACTTGGAGAAGGCTTATGACAAGATACCAAGAAATGTTATGTGGTGGGCTTTGGACAAACATAAAGTCCCATCAAAGTACATGACCCTCATCGTATGACAATGTTGTGACTAGTGTTCGAACAAATGATGGTAACACGGCTTACTTCCCAAATAAAATAGGACTTCATCAAGGGTCATTCAGCTCGTACCTCTTTGCTTTGGTAATGGATGAGGTTACCTGGAACATTCAAGGGGATTCCTTTGGTGTATGTTGTTTGCTGATGATGCAGTGTTAGTGGACGAAAGCCAGGCAGGAGTAAATAGGAAACTAGAATTGTGGCGGCAGACCCTTGAGTCTAAAGGTTTTAGATTAAGAACTAAAACCGAATACATGAGATGTGACTTTGGCGGAGCTGCACTGGAGTCTGGAGGAGGGAGATGCGAGTTTGGAAGGTCAGGTAGTGCCTAAGAAGGATACCTTTCATTATCTAGGATCGATGCTACAGAGGGATGGGGATATTGATGCAGCCATAGAACCAAAGCAGGGTGAATCAAGTGGCGACAAGCTTCTGGCATTCTTTGTGACAAGAGGGTGCCACAAAAGCTAAAAGGCAAGTTTTATAGAACGGCGATTAGACCGGCTATGTTATATGGAGCGAAATGTTGGCCTACAAAGACTTGACATGTTCAATAATTGAGTGTTGCAGAAATGCGTATGTTGCGATGGTTTTGTGGTCACACAAGAATGGATCGTGTTGGAATATAAGTGAATTGCCCACCTCTCCCCATCAACTTAAGCTTTTGGGTTGAACTAGTCGGTGCATGCAACTCAATATGGTATCAAAGCCAGAGGTCTCGAGTTCGAATCCTGATTAGCGCATTTAAATAAATTAATTGTTGCTGGCTCCTATTCCACGTCTGAGGCCTGAGGGAGCCTCCACGTGAGGGGGAGTGTTGGAATATAAGTGAATTGCCCACCTCTCCCCATCAGCTTAAGCTTTTGGGTTGAACTGATCGGTGCATGCAACTCAATAGATCGAGTTAGGAACGATAATATACGTGACCACCTAGGGGTAGCACAAATTGAAGCAACATCGGTCCAGTGCATTGTGGAGTCCTAAGCCAAGCTAATAATATGAGGAGAGGTAGAGGTTGACCGGAATTGACATGGAGGGAGGCAATAAAAAGAGATTTGAAAGCTGGGATATACCTAGAGATCTATGTTTGAATGGGAGTGCTTGGAAAGCAGCTATTGAAGTGCCTGAACCGTGACTAGGGGTCTTGGTGGGTTTCAACTCTAGCCTACCCCAACTTGTTTGTTGTTGTTGTTGTTGAATTTTTTTATTGCAGAAATGGGCAATGCTTAAACAAGTAAAAAATAATCCATAATAGGTTATTGCTTACCAATGCACCTTCAGAATAACGTGATGGTGGCTTAGTAAAGTGCTGTCCAAGATGGACGTTAACAGGAAACACCAAGTCCTTAACCTGGTAAAAAGGAGATGAATTACATACTGGAACAGTTGAATGATAACCAATAATCTGCACTAGCCTAAGAAAGAAAGAGGATAAAGAAGGGAATTGTCACTGCAACCATTAATTTCGACAAGGCCTCAAAGTTATCCTCATCCACAGAATCTCTCTCAGAGTTGTCACTGCATGGAATGGCCTCAGTGTCCTAAAAGTAGCAAATTGATTTGTTAATGAGTAAGAATAAGTCTGTAAACTGAAAAGCTAGCACAAGTTCTTCACAAAGTGCAACTGACAACCATGCTTCCATTCAAGCTAACTCCTTACCATCAGTACTAAAAGAAGCTCAATGCACAACATAAGAAACCAAGAATACTGATGAATCAGGGCAAACTCATGCATTTCAGCAACAGGAAGGTTATGTCCCAAGGGAAAAGTAAACTCTATAGAGAACTTTAACAAAAGAACATTACAAGGCCACACAATACCATAAATTATGTTCTACACAACAATTTAGTATAAACAAATATGTTATATTGCATATCAGAGGCGACCAAGTGGGGCGGACATCTGTCTTTCTATGTGCCAACCACTTTAAGAAATGTTGAACAGGTACAGATCTAGGGTAAATAAATTACATCTATTTACATCTATATAGTTAAGTGAGTCCAACAAGCAAAGCAACAAACCAATAACAAAATAGAAAATCAATGATCACACCTAGGGATACAATTGCAACAGTGCATCATACATCACAAACTCATAATATGAATTTCACAAAGTAAAATTTGCTTCCCGGAACATGTGCTTATCTTTTTTACTTTGTACAAGAACCTAAACACATTATGGAAAACCACTGAAACCAGCAGTAAACCTTCAAAAAAATGTATGGTCCATACCATTACGCACACACAATTCCCTGTAATGGGCAGATATTATTTACTTAAGTACTAGAAAGAGGTTATAAACTACTAAAAGGAAACCATTTTTTAAGAAACAAAATCTTGAGATACCATTGATAGTGGCATAGTGCCAGCAAACACAAATCAACCTCTGGGGTAAACAGGTTTTCAATGAAAATTTTGATTCTTATGTTCGAGGGGAAAAAATTAGTGAGAAGTCTTATTTAGAAGTAGAGGAAGTACTGGTTACATTTTGTACAAAAAATAGCTTGTCTCATGTTCTAACCCTTATAACAAATGAGAAAAAAAATCAGAAAGAAAAGAAGGGATGGGCTAGTCTGATATCCAGATGTCACTTTGACCTAGACATCTTAATTCATATCTGCATCCAATCAGAATCCAATATCTGTTTTCCATATCATAAAAATGTCTGCGCAAATATATACAACCAGATATATAGTATCTGACCGGGCTGTGCTCATACTCCTATTGTAATGGCAGTTAAAAGAAGATCATGTAGATGAGAAAAAGCTATGGCAGAAACAATTGGCCCCTGAACCATCAAACAATGTCGTTGGTGCATTATTCAACACATCAAAAAAAATGTCATCAGGCTTGTCAAAGCTTGATAGAAGTAGCACAAGCAGAAATTAAAATCCATAGAGGATGCAAGAAACAATGTCGTTGATGCATTATTCAACACATCAAAAAAAAATGTCATCAGGCTTGTCAAAGCTTGATAGAAGTAGCACAAGCAGAAATTAAAATCCATAGAGGATGCAAGAAACAATGTCGTTGATGCATTATTCAACACATCAAAAAAATGTCATCAGGCTTGTCAAAGCTTGATAGAAGTAGCACAAACAGAAATTAAAATCCATATAGGATGCAAGAAGCAAGTACAAAGTAAATTTAGAACTCACCTCATAGACAGCTTGATATCCCTTGAAGTCCAGTTTTGATGCAACGGAATGAAAAATCATCTCTCCTTCAGGAGTGCCAATATCCACTTGAATCTACAGAGCAAGCATGTAACTTGACGGAAAGCTTAAAATATTGAAATTTACAAAAGGAAAACGATGTACAAAGAATTTTAACATGTTTTGAAACAGTGCTAAAGAATGAGGATATCTGTTGTAATATAAGTGAATTGCCCACCTCTCCCCATCAGCTTAAGCTTTTGGGTTGAACTGGTCGGTGCATGCAACTCAATATGGTATCAAAGCCAGAGGCCTCGACTTCGAATCCTGGTTAGCGCAATTAAATAAAATAATTGTTGCTCGCTCCTATTCCACGTCTGAGGCCTGAGGGAGCCTCCACGTGAGGGGGAGTGTTGTAATATAAGTGAATTGCCCACCTCTCCCCATCAGCTTAAGCTTTTGGGTTGAATTGGTCGGTGCATGCAACTCAATAATATCACATTTACTATCTACTATAACACCAGATGTGTTTAAGCAAAAAAATAATTGATGACAACACCTAAAATGAAGTTCATAGCTGTGCTCCTAAGGCAGATGTCAACAATTCATCAAGAGGGTTTTAGTTAGACAGAAGTTATAAACTACGTGAAGTGTCATGGTCAGAAGGACCTATTTTTGAAGGAGACAACACGATAAGGCATAGGCTAGTTAATTAGTAAACGGCAATAAGCCCAGGTGTTATAGATTTAATCTAAATAGATGGTTAGGCTCTTGAGCCAGGCCCATTAGCATTTGTAACCCCCCTCATATATATGAGGGAGACAATTAATGAGCTCCCTCCCTCTCTCTCTCTCTCCCTCCCTCTCTCTCTCACAGCCGCTAGCTTCTGCCGCCACGCCACTCCTCTGCCAGCCGCCCACTAGCCAGGATGCCTCTCTGCCGGCCTCAGCCAGCCGCCAGCCACTCGCCTGGCCACCAGATCGGTCCAAGCTGCCCTCCACCGCCGCCAAGGCAATCGGGCGTGTTACACAAAGAAATGTGGCTAAATAACCAAACAGTGGGCTAAAAGCTCAAGTTACTGTAGAAACCTGGGCTCCAGCATGTAGCAGCAATTAGATCTATGTAAAAGGCATAGACTGGGATGCAATTACTTCTCTTATGATCTTATCATTGCAACTTCTTGGCTAGTTGGCTTTAATACCACACTGAATTTTATACAAACAAGTTCAGCCTAATACTATCAATATCGAAAATATGGGCAATATGAGAAGAAACTAAAGAGGTGATCTACCTGAAATTAGGAAAAAAACAAACACCCTAAAAAAACTGCAACATGTACCCTCAAATAGCAGCGCTTGCTGGCTGCTGCAAATTCCTCATGCATGTCGAGTAAACCTTATCAAGGTTTCCTTAACAAATATAACTTTGTATAACCATAATCCATAACCATTATCATCATGAAGAATAAAATCAACCACATGGAAAAATAAATGAAGCACAGGAGTAACCAACCATCTCAGTTCTGGAAGCTTCCATTTGACAAGCCATTGTCCTTTTCCATATTAGAGTGTAGAGTTTCAGAGAATCATCGTCAAGTATTCCAACCAAAGATGCTACAAGAGAGATAGTGTTGCAACCGTATATTAAAAGTCAGATATAATACTGAATGATTTCACTTTCAAATAAATGAAATAAACTGATTCAATATAAGATGCTGATTGTAGCACAGATATTGTAATTATCAAATGATTCGTGGTCATTTGTAGAGCATGTTGGGCAGCCAGCTGGGCCGTTTGGGCTGCTTCGGTACCAGAACAGTCAGTCACGTTGCTGTAGCTCTTCAAACTGTATGGCTCAGCTGGCTGCCAATACCAGCATGTTCAAAACATATCACAGAACACAGTATCTTCCGTTATGAGGAGACATTTCTAACTCCTAAACCATATTCATACAAGTATTACTCTGTAGAATAATCAAAGCAGTGTCGGAGGTTGAATTTGAAGCATGAATCGTACAAACCATATTGTTATACATGAAATATTTATACCAAGAAACAAATCAGTACATAGCATATCCTGTAAAGAACTAACAACATCCTGGTGGTGATCCATGAATATGAGATTGTAGAAACCTCCATATGAGACAATATGCATGTACTTGCTCAAAACTGTTTGCTAGGAGATGGATAGCAGCTGCAATTGAGAAAAATGCAATAAATCAACAAAAACACGGGGAGAGTCATTACATGGCAACCTCCTTATACTGGTGGGCCTAATGGCTTCATGGGCTTCTTGAGCATTTTTCACCTTCTTCAAATACTTCCTAGTGTCCTCTGAAACGTACTTCTGACCATATCTGAACAAAATACTAATTAACAAGAGGAATACATGCCAGGAACCATATTCAGATATAGATCATGAAACCAAGTCCTAGAATCACAGAATACTATTTCTCTCAAAACTGGAGTCAAAGATCATCAGCAACTTAAAATGGATTGTTCAACAACTTGAACCCTCTTACCATGTCGTCAAAGTACCTTAAGAGTTCAGAGTCCAGACCAGTTAAAGAGTTAAATTACTCAGTTAAAATCTTGAATAATGTGTCTTACAGTTGTAGGTTCATCAATTAAGTTTCGAACAAATATGAGTGACTCTGAAAATTTTCAACTAGTATAACTAAATCGCTTAGGAAGTTAGAACTAATCTGATTACAAACTCAATGTGGAAGAAGAGAAATTTGCACCATTTTATAATCAGAACAAAGAGGCTTAGCAGCTTGTTCGGAGAGGAATTTATGTACCTTTCTTTGACTAATGAACGGATGTCTTCTGCAGCTCCATCAGAAACCTTCAAGGGGTCAGACAAGTCAACGTGATATTAATTAATGAAACAAGTAAAGCACCAAGTATATTGGATTCTCAAGAATCTCTTATTGACAACTGTCAGGAAATTCTCCCATCAAAGTAAGCCAGAAGCATCCGTCATGTATCATTGCATCGTACCTATATATTAATTAATTCGGCATACCAGTAATGAAATATTTCATATTGGAGTTACTATTTTGAACTCCCTCAATTCACAAGTAGAAATTTACATATTCTCCCATCATCATGACGTAAATTGTGGCCAGTATATCTTTCATACTATATTAGAAGCATGAACTATTTAAGTACATTAGTTTTGACTATTAAATCCTAAACCATCCACTTTGCAGCCTTAAACTATTCAAAGCGTGAAAATAACACAATGTAGAATATATTCAACAGAGTACCAACAAATCTGCGGTTATGTAGTAATCAGGATAGAAGCTTAAAAAGTGTAGTTTTCTTGAAGCTTATGCAAAAGAAGTGCAGTTTTGCTCAAGTTAATGCATCATTTAAAGTTCCTCCTGTCCAGCTTCCTACCCACTGGTTAGTCAGAAGGCAGCAGGACAGTTTTGATCATTTTTTAAAGTAATGCACTCATGTTACTTACATGGAACCCATCAGTTCTTATGTATGTTATTAAACCAGTTGTTTCTTCTGAGGAAAGGTTGATACCCTCATAAAGCTTTTGGGCAATCTGCAGTCATATAATGAGTCACATGAGCCAACAGACTCCTACATATAGATCCAATACATAATGAGTCTAGCAGAAACAACCTTCATGGTATACCCTGCAGTAAAATGAAGTTTGTTTGCTGCATCCTGCTGAAGGCTGGATGTAATATATGGCATTGGAGGATTCTTGTGAATTTTACTTCTTTTAACACCTAAAACTTCAAACTTAGAAGAATGAATCCTCTTTTCTATAGCTTGCGCTTCTTCTTGAGAGCGTATGGAAAGTTGATCCAGCTTTTTTGAATTCAAATGCTTTATACGGAATGGAATATATGTGCCATTTGGAGGATCTGCAAAATGCATTTTGAAGTATGTCTGTACTGTCCAGTACTCCTGTGGCTTAAACTGTTCTATTTCAGCTTCGCGGTCGCAGACAAGGGCCAAAGCAGCAGATTGGACCCGTCCAGCTGATTGGCAACCAGGCAACTTCCTCCACAGAAGTGGTGATATGCCAAACCCAATTAGATAATCAAGGGAACGGCGTGCAAGATAAGCATTGACTAAGTCCATGTCAATATACCTCGGGGACATTAAAGCTTTTTTTATTGCATCCTCAGTTATTTCATGGAAAGCAACTCTTGCAACAGTCACATCACAGCCCAATGCACCTTGTTGTTCAAGCATTTCTTTAATGTGCCAAGCAATCGCTTCACCTTCACGATCAGGATCAGATGCAAGAATTAAATTTTCTGCTCTGGAGAAAAGAGAACATTGGTAAAAAAAATTAGCAATGTGTAATTAACTCAACAAAAGGTGTAAAAGCAATCAGCAATGTGTGTAGAACTATTACCGTTCATACTATTAGCTTGGTTGAATTCAAATTAATAAACTACCACTAGTATAAACAGAAGTGCGGTCTTAGGGAAAAAGGTTAGATTACACAGTTGACGTGGCCATATCTCAGATACAGTTCAAACTACAGTTGAGGCCATTTTACCGTTTTGATGAACATACAAGTATAAAAATAAACAAAACTATACAAACCAACATCACAGTAGTTTTCCTATATGTGGTCAACCGCAGACCATTATTAAAGTATAACATGTATCAAATTACAAAAAAAAACTCACCATCAAGTATATTACAGCAATAACTGATGAAAGTAATACTATGATCAAAACAATAATGTGTCAGCATACACAAATGGCAATAGTGATACTTCTAAGTAGAAGAATATAAAAATAAGAAACATCAACACTCTGCAACAAAATAAGAAACCTGAATACTGACACATAAACTAGCTAGAAACTATATCACCAAATGAACCAACTACTGATGCTTTCCATATTTTGTAGGCTGACACCATTGACTAACTTGCAGAAATTATGCGGATTGGAGTTATTGTTGAATACAATAGAAGATCATGGTAACAAACATCCATGTGAACCTATTGAACATTACAGCAATTACTCCTATAATGATAGGTCTATTTGATTTTGTGTTTCTTTGTCTCTGTAATTAGAAGGGCAGCTAATGCTTATAAACCTTTACAAAAAAAATGTGACTGTTTTATACAGGAGGAGAACATGCGTACTCAAAGCATATGTATGTTTTATGTGAACAGAAAAAATGTATCTGTACTACACGCTACAAAAAACATACCCTTTCAGTGCAACTTTAATGCTCTTAAGGTGTGTCCAGGCAGCAGCGGGCACCTCCCAGACCATGCTGAAGTCATCATCAGGGCGGACAGATTTTGATCTACCTGCTAAATCTCTCACATGACCATAGCTTGGTAACACTTCATACATGTCCCCAAGGTAATTCTGAATGACTTTTGCTTTCGTGGCTGATTCCACAACCACGACTGATTTGGCTCTGGGAGGATACAGTGGTACCAGTGGCTTTTTATCAATACCAGAACCATCAATAGAGGATTTCATACAAATCTCAGCTTCAGAAGGTACAGAAGAAGCAGCAGAAACCTTTGCTTTTGACTTTGACCTATTATTCACTTTTTTTTCTTTAGAACTATCAGCACCCTTTTTCAATTTACAATTATCAGTCTTCTTGTTTTCTTGGTTCGCACTAGTACTCTCAGTCGTCTTTGTTGCAGCTTTACGAGTTCTAGCAGATATCCTCTTTTTCTTGGTATGTACTTCCTTTTCTTTCATATTTCCATCAACTTCCTTTTTGCTTCCTCTTGAACTCTTCCTCTTGGCAGTGTCAGTCTTAGTATCAGTAACACTCTTGCTGCTGTTACTAGTAGAAGTTGAAGCCTCGTCAGCAGTGGTGCTACACATAGCTAATGTGCTTTGCCGTTTCTCAGATCTATGAAACAAACTATGTGCAACACTTCCGTCTTCCCTTCTCATATTTAGAGTACTGAATGAAGTCGTATTTTTAATAAGAAATCTTAGTTTTTTACTGCATGTAGTTGAGAATGGTCGTGGATTACCCATATTATTAGCCTTTAAAGCAATTCCACAGCTGTCTGTGCCTCTGAAACATACAGAACTACAGTTGCCAAAGAGCCCAGGAGTAAAAAAGGCACTACTTTTGGGCTGTAAGGCAACCCCAAAAAAATTTCTTGAAGATATTTTCCTTGTTGAATTGCTCCTGAATGGAACCCCACACATTTCACAATGGCGGAGAGGTGAAAACGGCCAGGGTGCGGAAGAATATCTCTGAAACACCTCGAATTGAAGCTGTAAAGGAAACAAATAGACAACACATAAAAACAAGCACAACTCAAATGAAATATATACCAAATTATAACAGGTAGAATCGTGAAAAAAAAAAATCATTCCCTCCCATTCTCATGATCACATGAAAAAAATAACAAAAACGCAAAGGGCAAAAGCCATTATTATGTTCATATGCATTCCCCATCAAACGCAAAAATAGGCGCTTCATTTTAACCTAAACCCCCAAATTCAATAAACGTTCTTAGTTGAATACTTCTTCAAGGAGAAGTAGATGAAACAAAAGAAAAATAAGGTGATTGACGCAATGGTGGTTGATGGTATCTGTTTTATTCCATGCAAATCAGAAATGCACATTGTTAGTGCAATGGCAAAGGATGTCTTTCTCTGTAACCAGGGAATAATAATATATTGATATGCGCCATGGCATAGCTCCCCACAGAACCTTGCTGTTTCGCAAAGCCACTTTTTTTTGAAAGAAAAAGGAACGAGGCTTTGTCTGTGACTCACGGGCAATACAACGAACAGGTACCGTTCACGCCACACCGCATGCACCCCAGACACTTCCGGACGTGATAAATTATCATCAGAATGAGGAGGGACAGAGAGCCACTCACCATTGCGAGCGGCGGCGGCGGCGGCAGCGATAGCGCGTGGGTGACGGCGCGGTGTCGCTGGACAGGCAGGAGGCGGCGGAGCTGGAGCGCCATGGCCAGCAAGGGGCGGGCGCGAGCGCGCTCAGGCGAGGGGAGCCATTGTTTCTTTCGGCGCTGATCCACGCACTGTCCCGTCGGTTGAGAAGGAAGAAGAACTCGCCGCCTCGCCGCTAGGGCCGCTGGCTTCCGCGGAGGCTCGTCGCCGGCGGCCGCTGAGCGACGGCGCTGCTCCTCTCGGCGCTGAGCGGCGGCGGGGACTTGCCTGCACGAGCCACGAGTGCGCGTGTGGGAGGCGGCGCGAGTGAGGAACGGTAGGGGCTAGGGGTCTTTCGGGGCGCAGATAGGGCTTTTGTAACGGTGGCCCAAAAGTGGGGTTTGGATAATGGGAAATATAACAGCAACTCCAACAGGTGTGTTATCTTTGTTACGTAGGCTATATTTAGCTTTTTTAATCAAAATTTAAGCTCCAAGAGATATGCTATCTTGTTTGGTAAAATACCAAGTTGGCTATCCCATGGATTTCGCTAGGCAAAGAAAGCAAGCCTGCGCCGCTCGCCATATCCCGAAATCGCTCGCCACGTCACTTGCCCGCGCGTGCGCGCGATCCTTCCCGCGCACAGAGACGGCATTCCCACGCGCGCTGAAGTTTCCCTCATGGCTATCTAGCACGACCCGCTCGATTCCACAATTCCCCATCTCGTTGTATCCATATGAGCCGCTCTAGAGTCGCCCTTTTCCTCTTCGTCGTGAACCACTTCAGCGCCGGAGCCCCATCTGAGTCGTCGTTTTTGTCTTCGTTGTGAGCCGCTCCCTGCTGCTCCAGCGGAGGCGCTTCCCCATGGAGAGGCGGCTTCC
>Ga0182004_10003382_pt1 | contig 12716 bp, 9 predicted proteins | sample Sormic07211540_1_FD_120479 | JGI IMG/M metagenome (GOLD analysis project Ga0182004, IMG submission 120479) | Endophyte microbial communities from Sorghum bicolor roots, Mead, Nebraska, USA - 072115-40_1 MetaG | ecosystem: Host-associated > Plants > Roots > Unclassified | place: USA: Nebraska... | reverse complement strand
GCCCTAGCGCTAGGGCGTTCGGTGCGGCGGTTGTTGTTGCTGTTGTTTTTTCCTCTTCAAAACTTTTGTAAACTTCTGTAAATCTGCCTTTTTGGGCCCTTTTGAATATATTCAGGTGGGAGTAATCCCCCCGGTGAAAATTCAAAAAAAAAAAATAGTTTTGAACTGAGATAGAAGTTTTAGAATATCCCTCCACCAAAAAGACCCCTTCCTAGTGTGACTTGGCAATTTGCCATTTGAGTAATGCTTCTCCCAGATCAGCTTGACCCAGGGAGTATCATGTTTGTTAAAGAACTTATATAGATTTTTCATCAGCAAAGCTTGGTTCTGTTGCTGTTACTGGAGCAGACAAAAGGTCTGGCACATGATTCTGTATCCTTGGACACCATCATTATCCGTATGAGAATGCATCCAGAAGAATATGCAAAGCTTTATATTGTCTCAATCAATTTCTTGAATCCTGCAACTTCACTAAGGGTGCTGGTTTTCAACTGTAGGCCTGTTAGTTGATTGCTAAAAACTAGGACAGATTTGGCCAGAATCCAAGCTATCTTTGGTACCATTGACAACCCAGACAAAAGTATTCCCTGGAAGTTCTTTATGATACCTTTGATGATTTTGGAGATCAAACTGGTCAAGGCACAATATTTCACCTACCTAGGCTTCTCGGTCAAGTGAAATATAGATTGGGGTGAGGGAAAATTTATACGAGGGAATGTTAATTCATTATTCTGGCTTTATGGATATAATAGATATATGCTAGTCCTTTGGTTGTGTGATAATGTGAATATCAGTAATCTATGAAATGAGATGGCCAGTGGCATATACAAACTTTCAAAAAGCCCCTACTTGTGTAGTTCCTGTTCAGACATAGAATGCTTTGGCTGTGTCCTGTGGGACATCAAGTTGCTTTGCAGAATTTCAAAAATGAAAAACGAAAAGTAACAACGCAGCATCATTTCAAATTCAGTACATGGGGATGCCAAATCAATGTACACTGCCCATAGTTAACTTTGGGGAAACTGGGGTTTACATTTTCATGCTGAGACTTGGTACCAGTTCTAGAACAAATGTCCATGACTGTGTCTTGCTCTGGGAGGTAATATGTACAGATGCAGAGTGTTGTCCATGCAGATTATTAACGTGGAGATTCTCTCTGGCTTGCTTCTAGGATGGCACGGAGACGAGATGCAACTTCGGTGAAGGTAGGCCTTCTCTCAGGTTCAGTTGACCAGCATTGCTCCATCAGTTTCCTCCATTCTGGGTCACATGAAGTTGGCACTGGTGGTCGTAGTGTGTTGCTCAAAATACCCCCTGCATGCCACAGATCAGCAGTTGCTGTTACTGAAGCAGACAAAAGGTATGGTACATGATTCTGTATCCTTAGACACCATCATTATCTGTATGGGAATGCATCCAGAAAAATATGCAAAGTTGTATATTGTCTCATTCAATTTCTTGAATCCAGCAATGGCAATAAGGTTGCTAGTTTTCAACACTAGGCCTGGAACTGGCAAGTGAGTTGACTCCTAAAAACTAGGACATAATCCAAGCTATCTTTGGCATCATTGACAACCCAGACAAAAATATTCCCTGGAAGTTCTTTATGATAACTTAGATGATTTTGGAAATCAAACTGGTCAAGGCACAACATTTCACCTACCTGGGCTTCTCAGTCAAGTGAAATATAGAATGGAGTGAGAGGAAATTTATATGAGGGAGTGTTAATGCGTCGTTCTGGCTTTATGGATATAATATAATGGATATATGCTATTCCTTTGGTTGTGTGATAATGTGAGCATCAGTAATCTATGAAATGAGATAGCAAGTGGCATATAAAAACTTTCAAAAAGCTTCTAGTTGTGTGAAATCAATAGCTGTTGTCCACATTGAATGCTGTGGTTGTGGCCTGTGTGACATCAAGTTGCTTTGAAAGTCCATATTTTAAATTTGCGTCAAGCAAATCACTCATACTCATACATAGGATGCTGTCAGCAACAAAGGTATGGTGTCCTTGTTCAGAAGGAAGGTTTCATCTTAACATACCTATCACTCCTCCATAGTGCATGCCATCATATGGATCCTCGCCCGTGAGAATTTCCCACATTACAATGCCAAAAGAATAGACATCAATCTGTGCCAACACAAAAAAACATGTATTTGGTCTAGCAATTAGAAAAAAGAACGTCCAAGTAGGAACCAAGCAATTCACCTTATTATTTCTGTCTGCAACTTTGCACTGGGAAACTTAAATTTTGGTGATTTCTTGCTGTTAGGCTAACTATATCAAAGATTCAGAACAGTACCTTTTCAGATACTTTAGTGCCACTCATTGTCAGCAACTCCGGGGCCATCCATGGAAGTGTTCCTCTCATTCCACCAGAAACAAGGGTGGCTTGTTTCATCTTCGATAAGCCAAAATCAGCAACCTGTAGTAATTGATTCTCTGTTATGTGCATCAACTCCAGCTTTATGCTAAATTTCAGCTTTCATACCATACTGAACTTATCTTTTGTCAGCAATGCATTTAGAATTTGAGATGAAACAAATTTTACTGAGTTGTGTTGTAACTTACCTTGCAAATGGGACGAGATGGATCCTTAACATTCACTAGCAAGTTATCACATTTCAAATCAAAGTGGACAATGTCCTTGGAGTGCAAGTACTCCATCCCAATGGCTGCATCCATTGCAAGCATTATCCGTTTGCGCCAATCAAGATACTTGTCCTTGCGAAGGAGGACTTTCTTGAGAGATCCATTGACCATGAATTCTGTTACAGTAGCTAATGTTGCCCCAGGTCCGTTATTTACAACTCCATAAAATGCCAGAATGTTTGGGTGGTGAAGTTTCGAGATGATGGCTGCTTCTCTCCAAAATTCTGTAATCTGCATGTTTGCACATGTTGTATTTCTTATGATGGATAAAGCAACAGTCCTTGTGTTCTTTTGATTAACATTTAGTGAGAGTAATTTCTATATAAAATATCTGATTCTGAATCCTGTATCAAGATAATAACTCTGTGGCTGCTACAGTTGTTGCTTTGATCCCATATTAGCTAATATTTGCGGCCAAACATAGCAGCTGACTGCTTGTCCTGTATGGTTCATGTCCAATAACATGCAGTTTAGGTTGTTTAGAGGAGAATGGAATCAGTGATCTGTTATTTCTTGGTTCATCAGATAACAATATGAAACATCAGTACATAACATGATACAGGGTTTGATTACTTAGAGTACAAACCTATAGGTTATACCTCTTAAACTGACTATGGACAAGACCGGCTGTGCCCTCAAAAAATGCTGGTGAATTATAGAGGCTTACCAGCTTATCTGCTTGAGATGATGGTAACATAAAGCAGCTATTCTTTATCCGTTTAATAGCAACGTCACTCCCCTTCCATTTTCCATGGAAAACCATTCCGAATGCACCGGATCCCATCTCACGGAGATCTTCGAGGTCCTCATTGCTTATTATCTGCCATACATGTCACCATATTTCAGGAAAAAGTACCGCATGATTTCTATTTAGTGTGGAAAGCTAGGAATGTCCTTGGATATTTGCTGATAAACTCTTTCCATTGTATGCGCTCATTAAATCTTGTTTTACAAATTATCATTTTTACCTGTTTTTTTATCCTTTCAGTTATTTTTCCTGAGCTTCAAGTGGCTATGTTACATATTACAGAAGTTGAGTACAAACCTGGACATTACTTGTAAGACCTCTGCCCAACTCTGCATTTTTCAAACTATCTTGTTCACTGTTCTTGGTTTCATGTTCCTACCAGGGAAAAAATATTTTTAAGTTATGCAGCAAGGTAATATTTTCAAATTAGCATATAAAAAGAAATGTGGGGGATGTACTTCATGCTTTGAGATCAACGGTGCGATGTTGTCTTTAGCTTCTTGTGACAGAATTATGATCTGAGGACTATTAGCACCAACTGACCGAGACTTGATCATTTTTGACGATTGTTCATTGGGTCGTTCTTGTTGTCTCTCGCTTAAAGCACGCACTAGAGTATTTGGTTTCAGCTCAGTTGTCTTGTCTGAAGATGTTTCACTGCTATTGCTGGGAGGCTTGGATGGATGATCTTTCTCTGGAGTGTTACCACACGTATTAGGAACTGCAGGTTGTTGCTGCTTCATGCTGTTGGTTGCAACTGACTTCTCCATAGTATGCAAGTTTGAACTGATGTCCATATCATCATGGCAGTGCATAGGAGAAGCAGACCCAGGACTATGTTCTGGTATCTCTGTCTTATTATGCAATAGGAAGTTGTTATTCCTTGGTGGTTCTGCTGCTGCTGCTGCTGAATGAGATATACCTTCTTCCTGGGTGCTATTCCTTTCTGGTCTCATCTTGTTATTGTCAGAGCTTGTTTCTTGATTCACTGTTTTCTGGGAGCCCCTTGATGACGATTCAAGTGTGTCAAACACAGATCGATTTGTATGGGGTGTTGGACTAGAATTAGATGATGAAATGTTCACATTGCTGTTGTCTAGTGGTATCAGCAGCTCTTCTCCCAGAGATCCTGTAGTTTGATGGCCCTTTCCAGTTATGGTTGTAGTAGTTCGCTTCAGTTCTGGCTGATGTCTTGAGACAGCCTGATCACTACCGGTCCCTCTCGTAGCTGCATGTATGGATTCAGATGGCACAGATGGACCAAAGTGAACATTTCTGCCAGAGGTCATCAGGTTGCCTTCCCTGTTTTGTGCGTTATCTTTTCTGGCCTTCCGTGTCAGGAATTTTGGAGCTGGAATTGTCTTCACCAGCGGTCCACTCAATGTTTTTGGTGGTTCTACAACCATCCTTTGCGAGGGCTTGCCTTTGATGTGCTTTGAATATTCCTCTTCCATGCTTGCCGGCAATCTATCCTCTTTGGCACCAAGTATCATCTGATCTAGATCACTGGCTGACGTGCTGCCAAGGCTGTGCATTCTTGATGCCACAATTGGTGCAGTGAGTCCATTGACGAGAGCAATGAATTGCGCTTCCTTTTCCGCCTCGGATGATGAGCGCTTAACAAGGAAGTGCACACCGTGCTCGTCCTCGTTCGTGGAGAAAAGGTACATGGTAAGTCTCTCTCTGCTTGCTTCCAGCACAATGCACTCATCAACCATGTTGCGAAGGTCATCGTCGGAGGTGATGGAAATGAGCATGTTCAGTTGCTCCCCTGGGAGATGGTACTTGATCGTGTGATCCTGCCTGATTAGCTTTGTTGTCTTGCAGATCAGCTCGCGCCACGACACGTCCCGGTCAATCCGAACCAGATGCCTCTCGCCACCAACGTACCGGAGCTCCCCGTCACTTGGCCTTGGTAAGAACGCGCCGCCAAAGCTGCAGATGAACTTTATCTTCTTTCGCCTAACTTGATAAGGGTTCGGAGGGATCTGCTTCCATGATGCTTGGCTGCTGCTGCTGCTGCTGGTGTTGCCACCGAATGGAGGACTTGTTAGCAGCTGCTTTGGGGGTTTTTGTTCGTGGATGTTGAACACTTGTTCTCTCCAGTCCATGGTGCTGTTTTCCAGAGTGCCGGAACTGAAGTAATTAATTCAGTTCATGTCTTTGAGGTGCTAGCAGCAGTAAATCTATGGTCCTAGGTTGTTGACAGCAAAACTACTAGGAACCTATAATTGGTAGGTCCAGGGCCTTGATTCCTGTCCAGTCATAACATAACAGGGACAATAAGAACCTTGTTGAGCACCGAGCTACAAATAGATAGCAACACGAAATCGAATTTTAAGACCGAAGAAAGGTACCAAAAGAAGAATCTAAGTGCTGCCTTTTTGTTTGTGTATTTTCAGGCGGATGGGAGTGTTTTTCCTTTTTGCTGGGAATTAGCATGGAACGTTAAGGAAACTTGAATCGAAGTATCAAAGTGGAAGGGCATGCTGCACGCAGTGAGAGAGCAGAAGAGAAGCTACTGAACTGACCTCTGGCCGCGCCTCTGGGTCTCAACTGACGAGCTGCTGCTGGTAGAGGTGAGAACTGAACATGGCCAACTCAAACTCTCAAAGCTTGTGTGTTTAGCTTCAGTTTGTGACTTGTGGAGAAGCTGTCTGGCCTGCTAATATCAATATGCACATAAGAGTGGACAGGAGTTGTTGGCTGATGACTCAGCTGTCTGTGATTGATTGGGTCGGCGGCTGTGGCACCTTGATGACCATGACCTCCAGTCGGTTGACCGCGGGCAAGGGCAAACCGGCCAAGCCGTCTGGTCCTGGGCTGGGCGGCTGGCTAGATAATAATTAAGAAATAGTACTAGAATGGGAACAGGAGTACGTACCTTTGGCTGTCACTGTTTGCATGATGTGGCCGGCCTTACTCAACTTGTCGTCATTGCGAGGATGATGATGCTCTGATAATACGGCTGCCCATTGCCCAGTTGACAGCCAATCATCGAGGCCTTTTTTTTTTTCAGAATCTTTTCTTTTTAAAGCGGTCATCTAGGTCCTTCAGTTTCTAGGATTTGTTTGGCTACTCTTGTATCCACCTTAATCCACATATAAAGAAATCTCTAACATAAACCCACTCCAACATATATAGATCAATGGGGAGCAAAACAAAGGCCTTGAGTGTTTCATCCAAAGTGTGAATTCAAGTTTATGGTTGGATGTAGAGTGAAATTAGAATGAATCATTTGAAAAATTGAAGGAACCAGATGATCACTTTAAGAGTTTATAGATCTAAGACAAGAATATTGGGAAAGTTCAATCTATAGTTTATGTGAGCTTGTTTTTAAGTGTTTATCCTGTTTTTTCTTTTGGAAAAAAAATGAAAATGAAAACTGCAAAAAAAAAAAACATGTGACTGATTACGGTTTCTATTGTTTTAAGTTTTAACAATTCATCGTTCGTTACAAAAAGAATACTGATGATATTATAACCTTTTTTGTATTGCTGTATTCGTTTTTAACAATACCATTTTCGATTTCGATCTTGTTTCCATAAAAAAATCTAAAAAAATAATTTAAATTTCTTTTTGCGATGGTTTCCGACCGTTTCTATGCTAAACGATACTACTACTGTATTTGTTTCCTACTACCTCCATCTTAAATTATAAGACATTTCAAGAGTGTTTAACCAAATTTATATGATAAAATAATAACATTTATGATGTCAACTAAGTATTATTAAATTCTTTATTAATTATATTTTCATGGGATATTTATTTGATGTCATAAAATTTATGATTTTTTTATAATTTTAATTAAACTTAAGATTCTTTGACCTTTCAAGATTTTTGGAATGTCTTATAATTTGGTCGTAAATGAAAACAATTCAGCTTTTCATTAAAAAAACGATTCAGAAAGAAAACCAACCCGGGCCGGCCCACTGTTCAGCCCAGCAGCCACGGACAGCCAGGCCCAGGCCCATGCTGACTAATATTCTGGGGCCGCGCGGCAGTGTGTGGGGAGAAGAAAGCAGGGAAGGGGGAGAAGCATCAGCAGCGCCGCCGCCGCCACTCTGCCGCCGCTAGAGCCCTAAACCCTAGCCAGGCCAACCATGGCCGCCGCTACCCAGACTCTGTCAGCTCCTCCGCCCGCCGCCGCGGCCGCCCCGAATACCGGCAAGCGCAAGAGGCAACCCAAGGGCAATAAGAAGAAGAAGAAGCTCGTGCGCTCCGACCAGGACGACTCCTTCCGCCGCCGCCGCAACAAGCCCAGCGCCAAGTTCCTCAAGCTTCTCCGGAAGCGCGCCCGCGACTACAACTCCGACGATGAAGAGGAAGATGACGACGATCAGCGGCAGGAGCACCCGCCGAATCCACGCCGCCGCCGTGACGACGGCGACGATGATGAGGCCCTCTCCCACTCCGAGCCGGAGGAGGACGAGGACGAGGACGGGGAGGACGAAGAGGAGGGGGCCTCCAGCTCGGCCGTCACGAGGTTCGAGCAAGGCTGCAGGGCGTTCCGCGTCGCCTTCCTCAAGATTATGGCCAAGAAACTCCCCGACAATCCCCTGGTAATTCCCAGCCTTTCATTTCTTCCGATATAGGTTGGCTGCATATCTTCATTTGTTGTTGTTGTCTGGCTGGCGTATGACGGGCAATCAATTGAGACGAAACAGAGGAAGGAAAATGTGGGTTGTCTCTGCTAGACTGCTAACAAGTTTCCCTCTCATTAGGGTCCAATCATGTCAGCACACAAGACATTGGTGGCCGCCAAGTTAGCCGAGGAGGTGGAGCAGCACAAGCCCAAGGGGGAGGCTCGAAAGGAGAAGCGAGTGGTACGACTCTCACACTCCTTGCACATTAGGTGCACTCTCCTTGAAATATGGTTTACCGCAAGCCATTGATTAATTTGCTCTTGTGTGGTCGAAACGGAAAATTTAGGCAGCAGAGAAGGGCCACGTCATACCTAAAGACCACTTGGACAGCAAAGAGAAGGAGCTCATCAAGGTTGCAACCAAGGGGGGTAATACTCTGTTTTAAACACCATGTCGTTTTGCATCTCTCAGATTGCAGATTACCAAATTGAATGTGTTGTTGACTAAAATGTGTTTTTCTGCATGGATTGTTTGGCTGCCGGTCAATCAGTTGTCAGGCTTTTCAATGCGGTAAGCACACCATGACACCAATCTTATCTCGGTCCCTGTGACTTTTAAACTCTACATGCTACTTTTCTTCATTGTAGTGAGCTCAACTGTGTTTACTCCACCTATTCTTGCTTCTGTAATGGTTTTGGGTGTTCATCCATTATATGAAAGTAGGTACATTATTAGTCTAGGTCTTAAGGACAGAGAAACCCTCTAACCACTTACCTCTTCATGTTTGTTCAACATTGAAATCGCCTTTTCTTTCCAGGTGAACAAGGCACAGAAACCTCGGAAAGATTTGAATCCATCAAGGACTAAAGATGCCAAAGGTATATTGTTGACCTCCTCACTCTACTAGGCTATAGTAGTTCCTCTCCTCTTTCCGGAGTCTGTGAATTGCATTGTTCATTTTATTCTACACCGCATCTGCTAAAACTCAATTTTTTCCAGTGCCATATATAGAGTTATGCTTGGCTGGAAGCTATATAGCATATTTCTTACATCTTAGAGGCTTTTAGTTATTTCTGTATTATACATGTCATAATTAATGTTGCTGACTTGAGTTCTAATTAAGGAGGACTAAGTGACTAACATCCAACGTGCAAAGTTCCTTTCGAAACACTTTACTAAAAAAATCCTGTACAGCTAGTATAGTAATAGGCCCTGGACTACTTCAACAGTTGAGCATATGAATGAGTTGCTGTTCTTCATGAGAAGAAAAAGGTTCTGCTCGAGAATTGAAATGTTAAGCTAAGAAACAAAATTTTCAGCCCAAAGAAGCAAAATGCTCTAGCTTTATGAGAAAATTGTTTCAAGTTAAATAAAAATATTCTAGAAGTGAGAAACGAAATGGATGCATATTATCACATCTCTCTTATTGGATGCATAGTAAGGAATTATGTAAAGTAAGAATTTATAATACCACACTGGATTTAACTTCTAAACGCACTCAGATGCTATCACATGTGTTTGAAGAATTCAATGCCATATTCCATGCCGGCTATGTGCACAGGACTTTCCTCGTACAAAATCAAGAAATGCATACATTCTGCCTTGCTTATAGCCACGGCTCATAAGTTGCCCCTGTCCAGGTTACACATGAGTGACCTGGACAACAGTGACTTACGAAACGTGGCTACAAGCAAGACAGCATGTATGTGTTTCTTGATCTTATACCAGGAAAGTCCTGGGCACATAGCCAGCATGGAATATGGCAGTGAAGTTGTCAAATAGATATGATCATGGAATATGGCAGTGAAGTTATCAAATAGATATGATAGCGTTTGTATGCCTTTATTTAGATAAATTTGGTATTATAAATTCTCTTACTTTATATAATTCCTTACTATGCATCTAATTGGAGATATGTGATATGCATCCATTTTGTTTCTACTTCTAGAATGTTAAACATTTTTCTTACAAAACTAGAGCATTTTTGTCTCTATGAACTTTTCTATCATGAAATAGGCACTTATCAAATTTGGTCTTATCTAGAACTTCAACTCATACTGGGGTTGGTTTGTATTCTTGTTCTTCTTGAGCAGTGTAGGACTATGTTAGCTGGACCTACAAAACCCAAAAATGATGAGCCACTCAATATGGCATCTTGATATATGATTCAATGAATGCAAACAGATGCGTACACTTTGATTACTCAAACATACAAATTAAGAGGTCCAAACAACGACAGCATCTGCTTCCTTTCATTGCAGTGCAGTACTGTGTTATACTGTTATTTCAAACTTTTGTTGTACGCTCTGTTTATGTTTATGCATTTCATTTTGAGACATGGCAGCAGTGATCATATCCTAATATTCTGAACGATTTCCTGATAACTCCTGACAGTTCTAGAAAAAGAAAGAAAAAACACGTTCCTCACGGAACTGGGGATGCCATCTCATCAAGATAAAAAGAGCAAGGCATCTTCCAATCTCTCCAAGGTACATACTGCAAATTATTTCTTTGGTGACTCTTATTGGGACAATATGACACTGATGCCTCACTGCCATGGCATTTGCCAAACTAGTTACAGGAACACATCACCCACTTTCCACATCTACATATATTGATTGATGCCTGGGAAATTGTATTATGACTTGGCATGAATTTCAAACTATAGCTATAGCACATTACCCACTATGCACTTGAATCTCAACCTTTAGTATTATGGAGATCAAGCTAAATGCTGTTGAATGTTTTATTGTTGTGATGAGGATTTTTGACACGCAGCATTAGGAGATCAGGCAAACTGATAGTTACTAAAGCTGTATTATTGATAAAACTAGCTTAACTTGCTTGTTCATTGTTTGGGCAAGTTCATTGCAATAAGAGTAACCACAATTAATTTTCTGAAAGGTATCCACTTGATGCTGGGCGCCACTTGGCTGTTGTTATTTCGCTTTAATAGGCTAACTGGACAGGATAGCTGACTAGACCTAGCAACCATAATCATTGGAGTAACTGGTTCAGTAGTAGTAACCATGAGCACTGTGACCTGAACCATCCTCTTGTTTCTGTGCTCCAGGCTCTTACTGGTAAAGAAAACATGCCTAATTTTCCTGTTGTGCTATGCAGTACCTAGGCTCCTATTGCCTTGGGCGTTTTATTTCGTTGCACTTTACCTAAGCCCCCAGGTGTGGTTGTCCACAACTCCACATGGTTGAACGACCTCAGATTCAAATATTAGATTACAATTTCAGTTGGTTTGAAAATGGTTTGTTAGAAAATATGGTCGAAAGATTTGTTGTTTGCCTTGTGGTAAGGATGACACAGCCAGACGGTAGTGGTAAAATTAGCAGTCTAGATTTTTGGTTTCACAAACTGAAGTCACATGTTGTGTTGTTGTTAGTCTTTAGCCTAACAGGTGTTACTAGTTGATGCAATATTTGCTACAAGCTACTAGCTGGTGCAATATTTGCTTTGTAAGAGAACCTTAATGCCTTGAGCTGTCTCTCATAATTGATCTGCCCTTTCTAGCATACTGGCAAAGATGAAGATGAACCAGCATGGGCACCTCTTCGTGACACATACATGCTTGGTTCTAAACTGAAGGACTGGGACAAAATGAAGGTAATTTCTCCTCATTTATGTGTTCTTTTTCCTGTTGGCCCAAAAGTGGTAATTCATATATGCACACTTTGCCTTTTGTCTCTAACTGACCTTTTATGTTTTATGGGCAGGATTCTTCGGCGGCCAGTGAGCAAAAAAAGGTTCCTTTAAGTGACTCTTCTGATGAGGAATAGGAACATAGGTAGTCTGGTTTAGTCGAAGCAGCATGTATCTTGCTTTGCATAATGTTGTCCTCGTTGCTTGTAAAGCGTGTTGAGATGGGTTCTGGATATTCAGACTATCAAATTCACACCTCACTCCCCTTTTCGGGATTTTTGGCTGCATTGCATTTGTTCTGAATATATAGTAATATATGTATCCTTTATATTGGCATTAGTGATGGATGTGAACAAAACAGCAGGATTAGAACTTAGAAGCCTCGCCCTTGTGATATCGCGTTGCATCTGATGGTTCCATTTGGTTGGAAGTTCGGACAGTCTGTAGGATACTCACTATTGTTCAGCAACTGTCCTTGCCTACCACCAAAATCACCTTCCATTTCAAATTACAAGATGCTTTGGCTTTTCTAGATATGTAGCTTTTGTTATGCATTTCAATATACTTTATGTTTGGATACATAGTATTGCATTCAATATACATTATGTTTAGATACATGATAAAATCAATGTATCTAGAAAATCCAAAACGTCTATAATTTGGAACAGAGGAAGTAATAAAGCTGCAGAAATCTGGTGAACGTAAACGCATCCGACTGTTCAGGTTACGACTCGAGGACTCTGCATTTCTAAACTGCTGCTGGTGTACACCCAACTGTGGTAAGATAAGATCAGAGTTGAAGGTGACTCAAAGCATTGCAATTCCCAGCAAATAAATCAGTGCAAGCAGACGAGATTGTTCGTTCGTTCATGCATGAACAGGACGGATGAACGACAGACATACCCCGTTTAGGTGACTCAAAGCTCTTGTCATCCTTTTCAGACTCGAACTCAGATTGTAACATAAGCTCACACCGTTCGAGTGTCTCTATATCAGTTCCTAACCTCAGTTTGAAATGTGTATTGGTAGCAGAATTCTGTGCATTTTCATGTTTCTCTCTCTCTCTCTCTCT
>Ga0182004_10003381_pt1 | contig 12716 bp, 6 predicted proteins | sample Sormic07211540_1_FD_120479 | JGI IMG/M metagenome (GOLD analysis project Ga0182004, IMG submission 120479) | Endophyte microbial communities from Sorghum bicolor roots, Mead, Nebraska, USA - 072115-40_1 MetaG | ecosystem: Host-associated > Plants > Roots > Unclassified | place: USA: Nebraska... | reverse complement strand
CGTCTTGGCCACTCTGGGTTCCGACGCGTCGCAGATCGGGGCTGATAACTGGCTAACTTGGTGGGAGAACTGGAGGCTCAGATGGCACGGTGATAAATGTAAAGGAGCGGACACTTTATTCGCCTTGGTTGCTTGGGAGATTTGGAAAGAACGCAATACGCGTTGCTTCAGGGGCTCCCCGGCCACACAGTTGGTCAGCTTCTGTCCACCATCAGAATCTCTGGAGATCTCTGGATACAAGCCGGGGCTCGGAACTTAGGTTGTCTGGTTCGGGAGTAGTTAGCATGTCGTGTTGCGGGGAGGGTAATGTTCTTGTACCACCTGTAAAACCTCCGCCGCCAGCGCCTCGGCGCTTTTGTAAAAAAACTACTTCTACTTAATACAAAGATGCGCAAACCTTTTGCGTATTCGAGAAAAATCGTGACATTTGCAAACTCTTTTGCTACGTCTATGGTCTTGTTTAGTTAAAAAAATTGGTAAAATAAATTATAGCACTTTCGTTTGTATTTGCAAATATTATTTATAGACTAATTAAGTTTAAAAAATTTATATCACAAATTGTAGTTAAATTATGTAATTAGTTATTTCTTTTATTTATATTTAATGCTCCATGCATATGCTGTAAAATTCGATGTGATGGAGAATCTAATTTTTTTTTAATTTTTTAGAACTAAACAAAGTCTATATGTGTGTACTCATCGTCCAAGCTTTGTCTAATGCATCAGCGAAATTTATATACGAGTAGTACATCTCCAGAAGACCAGAAACCAAAAGAACATGTGCCATTAATTTTAATTGTAATAAAGTGCACGGACGGTCTCCATTTATAATCTGTCTCATCCATCCGGACTCCCGCCCGTAAAGACACCAACCCACCTCTCGATCCAGGTCCAGGGACGCCGCTACCCGCCGCCCTCCCTGCACCCACGCCACGCCACGCCATGCCGACGCTGGGCATCGCGCCGCTGCTGGACGCCTACTTCCGGCGCCGCTTCGCCGCGGCGGGGCTCGTCGAGGCCACCGTCCCGCTGGACGGCGGCGCCACCACGGTCCACTGCTGGCGCTTCCCGCCGGGGCCGGGCGCCGCCGCCGACGGCGAGGGCGACGCGCGCCCCGTCCTGGTGCTCCTGCACGGCTTCGGCCCCCCGGCGACGTGGCAGTGGCGGCGCCAGGTGGGCCCGCTCTCGCGCCGGTTCCGACTCATCGTGCCAGACCTCCTCTTCTTCGGCGGCTCGTCCACCACGTCGTCGGCCGCGCCCGGCGCCGGGCGGGTCTCCGAGGCGCAGCAGGCGGAGGCGGTGGCGAAGCTCGTGGCGGCCGTAGTGGCGGGGGCGCCGGCGCGCGTGTCGGTGGCCGGCACCAGCTACGGCGGGTTCGTGGCGTACCACGTGGCGCGGCTGCTGGGCCCCGCCGTGGTGGAGCGCGTGGTGATCGCCAGCTCCGACCTGCTCAAGGCCGCCGACGACGACCGCGCCCTCCTCCGCCGCGGCGGCGCCGAGCGCGTCGAGGACGTCATGCTGCCGCGCTCCCCGGAGCAGATGCGGCGACTGCTGCAGCTCGCCTATCACCGCCCGCGTCGCTTCACGCCGGGCTTCGTCCTCCGCGACTTCGTCCAGGTAAACAGCAAACTCCACGATCCATGCACTAGATAGAAGAGATGCATCGTGCTTCCGATCAAGCAACAATGAACAGTGTCGATCATTAGCTTGCTCGTCGTGTCGCGTTGGGATCGAGTCCTTCTTCCTTGGGCCATCTGGCTTGCCGCTCGGTTGCATCGGAGTGTCGCATTCATGCATGGCCAGATGGCCTGGCCTCCACGTCAGTACGCCACGTCGCCTGGCGATGACGTGGCCGTGGATCGGAATCCTAGCTTATTTCTGACGCCAGGTTTCCTCGTCTTCGGATTCCCGGGTTTCCCAACTGCCGCGCTGAATCGCCATCAACTCCCAGCGGCCGCGGCCTTTAGCTTGCATTCGTTTCCCAACCGTTCCTCCGGTCGTGCCGCTCTTCCAATCAATACATCCTGAATGCCCGCTCCAGCGGTCTAGCCATCCAGATCCTTCTAGAACTACTAGCCGAGTAGCAGTACTACACAGTACAGGTCAGTGACCAGTACAAGCGCGTCGTCGCATCGCATGCCTGCCTACCTGCATTCCAACAAACGACAACAGGCATCGCGGCCATCTTTGTCCCGGGATCAGAGCGTCTAGACGTCCGTTCAGTAGGCCTTCCTTTGTTGACGTTGACGGCTAGCTAGTGCTGGGCAAGTGGTCAGACACTCACAAGTCACAACCATTGTATTGGCTCGGCTGCCATACTCTATATGCTACCCCATCGTAATTTCTTTGCAAGAACAGCCACTGCACATGTTCAGTACAGTATTGTCTGGCAAATTAGGACCACGGTGCTGGCTGGCATTGTACAACAGCGGGTTCTGGATTCAGCAGGGAAATTGGACCTGAGAGTAGTCAACGTCAACAATGGAAGGCCTACAGCCTACTAAATCCAGGCCGTGGACGAAGTTGGATTTCCTATTATAATGTCAATATACTCATATATCTGTGAAGAATTACATAAAAATTGCCTGGTTCTGGAGACTGAAATACACCACAGTATCCGTTACTTGATAGCAATTACCTCTGTGACGATCTCAGCTTGATTGCATGAATATGACCTCTAGATTTGAGTAACAGTAAGACTCTGCTGCAGTATCTGTACAGCGACAAAGTTGAAGAGAAGAAGGAGCTAATCAAGGGGATAACACTGGGTAACAAAGACAAATTCCAGCTTACACCTCTCCCCCAGGTACTTCCTACACACGTAGCTACAGCAACGCATTGCCATGCCATATCTGATATCCTTACCCAACACATCTGTCCCATCTTTCAGGACGAAGTTCTTGTGTTATGGGGAGAGCATGATCAAATATTCCCTGTCGAGAAGGCATTTGAAGTCGCAAGGTCAGTACATGCTGATCTCACCTGTACATTTTGATTTCACGTGTGGCATTCAAAACTTACGGAAGGATAAATGTGCAAATGCAGGAAACTTGGAGCAAATGCTAGGTTGGAGGTCCTCAAGGACACCGGCCACATGCCTCAGGAAGAGGATCCAAAGCGGTTCAATGAGGCAATCCTGAACTTCTTGCTTCCAGCTCCAAAGTCCTCTTTGCAATCGTAACGCGATGTGAATAGTTATTCAGGCCCAAGGATCACTGGGACAGTTCATAATTTAAGATAAGATGCATTCTGCCTGATTAATGCAATTATTTGTTGGTTTGAGACTTCCAAGGTTGATGAAATCGGAAATTAAATATGCTATGGTGATTGCTATTTATCCGTCAACAGTTTTCTTCCCCACTGAATGCTTGCATGTGTCATTTCTTATGCTATTCAGCATGTTCCTGTTTGTGTTGTGATATCTGGAGGGTAAATGATTCGTGGGATCAAATCAATGTATATTGTGCGTCATTTCTTATGCTATCTAGCCCGTTCATGTTGTGATCTTTTCTAGGTACACTTTTTTAGGTAACATGTGGGGCTTCACGCCTACTGGTTGATAATCTATCATGTTCCCTGTATTTGCTTCTTCAAAGAAGAGCATGAATCTTAATTCAGTCCGGCTAGAAGTTTTTCCTTTGCAACTTTATCTCATTCTATCCGAGATTGTCCCGTCAATACTTTTAGACTTTTCTAGCAATGAAACATGAGTATGAGTGTTGCCAAAGCTCTGTAATTGTGAAGATGCTATGCTACACAAGTAGTACACAACTAGGTGAAGGCATATGCATGCCTGCTAAAATTCCACTATTTAGCTAAGTTACAAGTTATATAGTAAAGGACTGAAATGGCTACCAGGGAAAATGAGAGCCAAAAACTATTTATCTGCTAAACAAAAGTTTAAGCTTCTTGTCCGCTCATCTGCTATCTCACTTTCTGCTCCTCAAAAAAGTTTTTAAGCTTCTACCTGTTTCTCTCGCCCCCCGCCTTCCCAAAAAAGAGTTTAATCTTCGTCTGCACAGAGCTGCTGTACCAAGCGCCTGCTTCTGCCTGCGTTGTCTATATAGAAGAAAAAGGGCATGTTTCATAGGTATTCTTGCTAGTTTCAAAATTCTGTTTTTAGCCTCTCCAACCAAACGTCTCTCCGTGCGTCTGCTTCATCGGTGAAACCACGGATTCCTGAGAGAAGAGACAAAAGAAGCTCCACTTCATCGGTGAAGCCATGGATTTCCCACGGAGAGGAGAGGGGAGAGAGAAGAAGCTAAAAATATAATTTTATCTAGCTTTCTCTGGCTCAGGTGGGCTCTAGCGTGGCCATGGGTGGATTTGCTCCCTAGGACGATGCCGAAGACGGGGAGGGGGTGGAGTGGCCGAGGTGCGGGGTAAGAAGGAATTTTTGGAGCTAGGGGCAGGTTACTAGAGATGGGGTTGCCTGGGCTAGAGCCAAGGTGGGTCACCCAGGCCAAGGTGGCCAGAGCACAGGACGGGGTGGAGAGAGCTGTCGACGTGGATTGCATGGCCAAGTGAGGAGATAACGGAAGGAATGTAGATATAAAGAGAGAATGAAAAAAAAAGAGAAAAATAAGTGAAAAAAGATAAAGATTGGAGCAACCACAATAGACATTTCTATCCAGGTTCCATACATTAAATACAAGTATAGGACCGTTTCATACGGCCTTGTTTAGTTCGCAAAAATTTTCAAGATTTCCCGTCACATCGAATCTTTGGTCACATGCATGGAGCATTAAATAAAGATAAAAATAAAAACTAATTACGCAGTTTACCTGAAATTTGTGAGATGAATCTTTTGAGCCTAGTTACTCCGTGATTCGACAATATTTGTCAAATAAAAACGAAAGTGCTACAGTAGCCCAAAAGCCAAAATTTTGCCAACTAAACAAGGCACCCAAATCTATGAAGAAGTCATTCCTATCCATGAAACCCCGCACCCATCCTCTTCTTTCTCCTACCACTGTTGCTCCTGCCATGGGAGGACTAGTGCGACTTGTATTTAATGTATGGAATTAGGGATCTGATCAACATCATCTATACAGCTGATGCTAGGGAAGTGAACGGGGCGCAATCATAGAAAGCACTAGGGTCTGAGGATGCTACTAGAGGGGGTGAGCATCTCCAAGGGGACGAGATGACTAGGACCATAGACCATCCATTGTTCAGGGAGGTAGTGGAGTGGAGATCAAGAAAAAAAAGGGATGGTTGTGGGAGGCGGAACGACCGATGGTTGGCATTGGCCATACTACGGACTGTGAGATAAAATTCAAGGCTCGTGGAGTACGAGAAGGTGATGTGGTTGAGGGGCTTGTCAAAAGCTCTTTGTGTGCGTGGGTGGGGGGTGCTCAAATCTCTGGTGGTGAAGGGGACTGGGTGGACATGGACACCAGAAGCAGAACTAGGACGGTCAAGTGGCAAGGCATGGAGTCGTGTGGTGTGAGGGACAGGTGGGTGACTTGAGGCGGCGCTCCATGTGTCCGAGGTCGCACAAAGTGTACACTTGATGAGGTTGAGGTACTCAAAATCATGTTGGACGTAGACATAGGCATTGGATGTGTGGGTGAAGGGTGCGGGCTTTTAGCATCGTCGCGGCTGCCAAGGAGCAAAGGGTTGTTAGAGTTGAGGTGAGTCTCAAGAGCAGTTGCGTCCATGGCATTGGGGCATGTCTATCGTGTATTGGAACAACAGGGGAGACATGTCGATGACTAGAGTGGGGGAGGAAATGGGGTGGAGAGAAGGGGGTGATCGTGAATAAGTCGTGGAGTAGGACATCTTCGAACATGACACTTAGGTGCCTAGAATAAAATTGTGCCTGTAACAGAGGTCGATCATGGATTGGGTGGTAGCACGGTGCAGGACGAGTGATGACAAATATAGTGGTGACGATGGTCGAGGGTAGGGTTATGGGCAGCCCGTCGGTGTCGCTAGGGTGACAACTGACAAGGGGCGGCCATCACCCTCTGACGTGGCGAGACTGCGAGAGTGACCAACCCTACTTGAATTTCATATGAGTAAGTTCAATGCTCAAATCGTTCATAAAAATAGTTCAATTGCCAGGATTAGCCAGAAAAATTCGTCATTCCAAAGAGGCCCGACTTTTGTACATGCATCTGTTATAAGCAGAGTGAAGTCAGCAAAAGTCTTCGAGCCTATCACTCGCCCATACAATGATACAAACCACCTATTCGTCTCAGACTTTCAGTACCAACCACCGTGTAATCATGCATTACGCCGGCGCGCGCGTGTTGGTCTCACGCTCTCGGCGCGCGCGGGTCGTCCTCGTCCCACACTGCCACACACGGCAACGCATCCCATGCGCGCGCTCAGTCCAGTGCAGACCATGGAAAAAGCTCCGCTTGCGCATCAGCAGTCAGCACCTGCACGATGGATCGCTTGCGCAACCATAGTCCGCCTGCATCTCTTCATCCCTTGTCGCTTATGCGCCACGCCCCATGACCATGAGCTCTGGGCTGGCCTGCGCCGGTCGCCACAGGGAGCAGAACGACACGGGCTGACCCTTCCACCGGAGCCCCACCGCGGCCGCCGCGGGCGGAGACGGCGGCACCAGCTCCCACCTGCTATCGTACTTCCTCAGCAGCGCCTTCGCCGTCTCCACCGCCTCGCCCGCGAACGCCGCTTCCTCGAACCCCGCCGCGGCCAAACGCGCCCGCCACGACTCCCTCCCCCCGCCCACCGTCGCTCCCCGCCGCGCCGTGGGCGCCAATGCTGTCCCGGCCTCCACTTCCATCACCCGCCTCTCATCCGCATCCATCCCCTTGAACGCCGCCGCCGTCGAGTCAAGGAATCTCCAAAGCAGCTCCAGCCTCGCCGCGAACTCGCTGGCTGCGCTGTCAACGTTGCGGCCGCCGCCGACGTCCAGCTCAGTGAGGACCATTAGCTCCGGGTTGAGGTCCCTGACCGTTCGGAGTATAACTGCTTGCTCGTCGGCGGTGGCATGGCCGAGCCGGAACTGCAGGCAGACGATGAGGGTCTCGCCGGGGGTGAGAGTGCCGTGCAAGGTGTCCAAAAATGGCGCTTGGACGATGCTGAGGTCAAGGTCGATGGACTTGGCGTACCGGAGCAGCTGCGGTGAGCAGTCGTAGCCTGGAGGCGATGCGGAGAAGGGCACGGGTGGTGTGGCCGTGGGACCGGCGACCGTGAGGCGGACGGAGGGCGGCGTGGAGCCCCGCGGCACGCGGGTGAGCGCCTCGAGCAGCGTCGGCCACTGGACTCCGTGCGAGACGCCCATGTCCACGACGTGAACCTGACGGGGCCCGGTCACCGCGCCCTTCGTCGACGCGGCGTGCGCAATCGCGGAGTTGGCGAGCGCGTTCGGAACGGCGAACCATGGGCTGACCTCGTTGAACCTGATGAGCGACGCGCAGAACAGGCGCAGGTCGACGCCGGAGAACAACGGCGTCGGGCACTCGCAAGATGGCATCTTCACGGTCGCCGCAGCCGCTTCGCCCACGGCGTGCGGGAGGCGTCGCGTGAGGGCGCGCAGCCCGTGCGCGGCCAGGCGGTGGTTCGGTTCGCCGGAGAAGGAGGCCAGCTCGCCGAGCACGTACAGCAGGTGCTGCGTGCGCGGCAGGTTGCCCGCTTCGATGGCGGCCGCGCACGGGTTCAACAGCTGCTCCGCCCACCTCGCCTCCCTGTCCGAATTTGCTGCGGTTCCCTTGCCATTCACCTTCTTGCTCGGCTTCGACCTGACGCAGCTCGCTTCCCCCATTTCTTGCTGACCGCCGCCTCTCCCGCCGCCGCCGGCATGGGGTCGTTGGCTGCTGCTGTGTCCAGGAGACTTGCGTTTCTTGGGCTGCCCAAGCTCCTGCTGCGAGGTCATCGGTGACGACGACGCAACGCTAGTATCAAGGTTCAGGCTTGGCTGGTGCAGGGTTGTAGCAGTAGGTGGTAGCGTCTCCACGATCATGCCGCCGACGTCGTGCTGCTCCTGTGCTTCCGATGCTGTCGACAGCAAGCCATAGTCGTTAAAGCCGAGGTCGAGGTTGGCAGCTAGGAAGGCGATGGACTCATCGAGCCAATCCGAGGTCGTGGCGGCTGCCGGTTCTTGTTCTTCTCTCTCATTGTTCATGGCGATTATCCCTGAGCTCTCAAGCTTATCTGTGGTTCTGGGTCATGCAAGGGATTGGTGATGTTGGCATCTCTGTACTGAAACTCTGAAGGGCTAACACGAAGTATATACTTCCTATCAGTGTAGTGTAGAAGTGCGGCGTTCCCTGCATTTTTATACTACTACGACCTCTTATTCTGATGATAGCAGAGTGAGAGTGACACCTTGACAGGGAATGCTTCTAGTTATATGTCCATCTCACCAGTTCCTGGAGCCACCCTACTAGGAATTCTCACATGATTAGATGACTGCTGCCTAATGAAAAATTCGCGTGGTCCATGATGCAGGCGTTGTGGGACACTAATCTCACATAGTGGCATTGCTGTCTTCAGCAAGCAGCATTTTTTTCCAAAGTTTCTTAAAGGCAGATAGCTTGGGCTAAAATCTGGATCTATCTTTTTTTTTTCTTTGGAATGAAACTAAAATATCCAATCCAGCCTATAAGGACTCGACAATTGCTCAGGTCTGGAAAATTATTTTACATACTTTAGTTGATCATCCTTTGTACGTATTCATGTAGTGTACAAATAATACAACCAAAGGCGTGCACATCAAGGGAATAATGCAGTTTGAGCCTTGATCAGTAGCAAACAAAAGTTTGCAGTTTTACAAAAAGGAATTATTCCCCATCAAGGAAAGGATCATAAGATCAACTAGTCCTATAAAAAATCCAGAAACTCATAGTCTTAGTCATAGTTGTTTGGGATTTAATGATTGTAGGCAGCCAAGTTACAACGGCAAGACAAAAGTTGCTTTCTTGCACAGTTTCACAGTTTATTCAGACTTGTAGTGAGAAGATAGTGATAGTAACAAGCTTACCAAAGAGCAAACACTAGGAATGGCAGCGTGTCATTTATATTGCCGTGTGTAAATGAAATACCTCAAGCAAGCCACCAGCTTCCTATGGTCATATCCTACAATCTGAAACACTAGATACTAGAGTTTGAGGCAAGTGCTATGAATATGCAAAAGATTTGAGCATCTTTGAGACAAGTTCTGATTCGACACCTGTTACTTAAAGCCAGTTTTTTTAGGTATGTAGTAATCGATGGCTGACATCGAGCTGTCCTTGTCGAGTGCAATCCATGGTGCAATTACCACTTCTTTGTATGATGATGCCACATTAACAAATAATACAGTGTTACGTACCCATCATAGGTTTATATTTTAGCATTTCAAGAACTTCGATCTTCCGGAACCTTCAGTTGTTTATCTTATTCAATTGCTTGAACTTGTCAAGGTGTTGGCCTATCGAACTCCACCCTAGTGCATTTTACTCAGCCAATTGGTACCAAAGCTGATGCCTAGCTATCCACCAGTTGCTTATGGTGTAAACAAAAAGAAGCAAATTGGAGATAAACTTAACACAAGAAACGTCGCAGTGCTATTCCTCATTTATTTGGTGCTTAAATCAGCAAATTGGATGACAATGGCACCACATGCGTTCCTCATTTTATATCATTTATACGTATCACTTCGAGAGGGACAAAACAGGCTCAGTATAAACACAAGAAAAAATTTCAAATTCCTTATTGTTAATTGTTATGATACCACAAGTCCACAACTGTTCAGAAAAATAAAATATTGAAAATCCATGTGAAGTTTCTGGATCTCAAATATTGCAATTCCATTCCAAACATGATGTGTCATACAAGATCCATTGGGCATATCACGTGCGGTGTCGCTATAGTAATGTGTGAGCTCTGGCATGTAAAGGCAGCCTAACCAACACTATTAGTACTAACTAATCGGGGTATTAAACTAATAACTAGAGACACGTATGATGACCTAGCAGCATAGGAATATTAGAATATCCCTTCCTTAAATCCACTTTGCGCCATTCTAGAAAGGACTATCGTATTTGAACATTTTTGTTTTTTATTAGGACATCACTGAGAGACTCGATGTAAGTACAAGTTGTGATCTGTCCGTTCGACTCCACTAGAATCTGAACATTGAATAGTATTTCTTTCCTGACAAATTGTAGTTCATGATAATGTGTTGTTAGTTGCTGACTTGTGTGTTTCAGAGACAGTGAATAAGCATTGTAGTACTTGTTTGAGAGGGAAAAAATGGACAAGTATAAACCTTTTCAATAGAAGGTGGTCAACCATGCTACTCTGATTGTATGAGTTTTTGTATTGATATATGATTAAGATGGAAGAACAAAAGTCAATTCATTCTGAAGTGAGCAAATGTCATTAAATTTGTCTTTGGTATTATAAGGCTCAGCTATCTGATTGCGTCAAAAAAAGGTTCAGCTATCCGAATTCCTTGCAAACTGCAAACATAAGGCTTCCTGGAACTGTTTCCACATGCCCAGAAAGACCAACCTGCTGTCCCCGGTACATGATGCAGGGAGTAGGTGGATATCTGCATATGACTACCATTCCACAACATCTTGATATTGGTAAGTTAATGTGTATATACACCTTGCAGCTTTTAGTACAATTGTTCAAGTCGGTGCAAGCCTGCCTTGCGTAGTTCCTCTAAAAAAACATGGCCACACTTTCATTCCGACGTGTACTATTTGTTGAGCCATGGCGTCGGTCACATCATAGAGTTTGTTATTACTATTAAGGCCAGTAGTTGGTCAAATCATCTACTCTAGTATTTTCAGATTGTAAGTCGTTCTGGCTTTTTTGAGATACATAACTTTTATTATGTCTCTAAACATAATGTATATCTAAGCGTATAGCAAAAACTGCATATATAAAAACAAAAGTCAGAACAATTTACAATTTGAATGAAGAGAGCAAAATACAAGGATTTGATAGGGATGAAGAGGCGAAAGTGAAAGCTAAATTGGTCGGCTCTCTGCAGACGGTAACTGGTTTCCCACATTTGCCCTATCCTCCATCAGTCCATCTGAAATCCAACTTTTTTGATAAGGTGAATAGGTGATGCATCAGTGCAAAATTATGGAGGAGTGTACTGAAACAGCATTCTAAAAATTTAAGATACGGAGGACGTTGAGATCATTAGTCCACATGTAGTTGAGGCATGTACCGGGTCAGGTTTGTCTATGTCTGATGGCCTTTTCTGTCTTGCCGTTTTTGCTACAGTACTCCCAGCTGTTTTGTCGCTGTCTGTCATTGTAGCTTTAGTTTTCTTCTGTGCTTAAGTGTGATCTAGCCTCGATTCCCTCGGCCTTTATATATAGTTAACTCTCCCTTCTCCGATTCTCATCCTCTATAAGGATTTGAATTTCGACTAATAAACTAGTTCAGGTATAGCATCTTTAGACTTAGAGAACCTTTTTGCTTCTTGCCATGAGCGCAGTAGCTTCACCTTGTATTCTCGGTTCCTTTGTGAATCAGCGAGCCTACCTCATGTCATGTGAAGTTTCCACTGTTCTTAACACGTACAGCAGCCATCCACCCATCAGACATAAACTGTGCTTAGATGTATGCTAAAAAAATGATATCTATGTCTGATGGTTGATGGCTACCGCGTGTCAAACACAAAAGTACAATCCAAGTAAAAAAAGTCTAAGTATACCTAAGTATGTAGCATCTAGCAGTAGCAAATTTTCAGTTCAGTACTTCGTGACCCAACAGGGAATAGAGTTATGAAAAGCAGATAATTTCATGAAGAAGTAAAAAGTAAAAACCTGAATCCTTATCCCACCGGAGTTTATTGTTGCCTGCTTGCCCTCTTCTAGATCCTGAAAGGAACAAAATATCATAGTTATTATGCTGAAAACATTGAGCTGGCAATAAATTTCACTGCATACAAATGAGTTCAAGAATCTAAGACTGCCTTGCACCAGTTTGAGATATAACGCAAGAGCTTCACGTTTGCTTTGTATCAGAAAATCTTTCAATCTCTTTGTCTTCATTGTCTGACAACATATGAAATCAGAAGATAATTAAACTAAAAACACAAATTACTAAAATAAAGCTAGAAAAATACCAATGCAAAAAAAAACCCGTCAAAAAAGGATTGCTTAAAGGTGATAGAGTAAAAAGTAAAAACTAATTAACAGAACAAAGTAAAAGATGCTAGCAATGAACAAAGATGCTTTTATGAGTATGCCAAATCGTTTCTACAAGTTTGTCATTCTATAATAACATAATCCGAAGAGTACCAGCTAGTAAAGTAAGATAACAAAACTGGTAATGCAGTTTTTTTTGGAACAATGGGTATAAAAAAACAAAACAGGGCACTTGTAATGTAGTGCCTCTTTTCAAAAGCTAGCAAAAGTGCAAAACAACCTTCCATACAACACTCTCTAAACAATTATTTGATCAGTTACTTGAACAAAACATAAAGTGCTTCCACCAAAGACTGAGTTGACTAATCTATGAACAATCTTCGAGAATTGTTGCCTACTGCACATAGCTAGCTAAGGTTTTCTTTTTCGGAAGGAAAATTTTTTCAGCACCTGTCGATAAATAAGAAATTTCGAAAATTTCAGATGAAATTTAAATAAATTCAATTGATTTTTTTTAAAAAAAATAGCATCATTTTACTAGAAAAACTTTCTAATCTATCGTTCATCACAAATTTATATAATATCAACGAAATAACACAAAATATCACGAAATATTTGAGTGAGAAAATTAAATAATTTT
>Ga0182004_10003380_pt1 | contig 12716 bp, 8 predicted proteins | sample Sormic07211540_1_FD_120479 | JGI IMG/M metagenome (GOLD analysis project Ga0182004, IMG submission 120479) | Endophyte microbial communities from Sorghum bicolor roots, Mead, Nebraska, USA - 072115-40_1 MetaG | ecosystem: Host-associated > Plants > Roots > Unclassified | place: USA: Nebraska... | reverse complement strand
TCTATAAATTGCAAGATGAATTTTTTGAGCCTAGTTGATCTATAATTAAATAATATTTACTAAATAAAAACAAAAATGCTACGGTACCCACTAAACAAGGCCTAAGTAAAGCGCAAAAGAAAATGTTAATGAAAGACCAAATTTGAAGTGTCCGTGTTGGGCCCATGACCCATTGACCCATTTGCTAGCTTTTACTGCTTATGATGACCACCTATGCAAATATACGGTTCCATCCTGGCTCCGCAGAGACGAGCTTCACTCGAGAGCCAGCTGGGCAGATCCAGCGGACAAGACAGTGGCCACATGTCAGTCTTTTTTTTGAACTTGGCCCACATGTCAGTCTTAGTAGTCATTTTATATTTGTATCAACTCATTATGCGAACCAAACATCTTTAGAGAGGCATTGCATCCGCATATACAACCAACTAAACACACTTCTTTCCAATTCAAGGTCATTTCATCCATTCAACCTATTTCCACTCGTCAGGATATAGGATATAGATCTCTACAAGAAATCTCATTTGAGTTCTAGCAACCAAACACACCTCTTGTGCTTTCGATCCGACCTCATCAGCAGCCAGAGCACGTGCATTCCTTGCCATGGCATGGTCTCATGGAGCCTGTTGCTCCTAATGCTCGCTCATGGAGCTTGCACCGCGTGCCCGATATCTACACATTGCCCACCACCTCAATCCATCAACGCTCCATCACTGCCACCGTTGAGCGCTAATGTCTAGTCTCCTAGCCGCCACCATCGCAGTCGTAGTAGAACACTAGTGCCTTCCACTCTTAGCAGTATCAGAAATGCAAATGAAGTAGGGTTTTTAATTTTGGTATTATAATTTTTATCAACTCATTAAGCGAACCAAACATCTTTAGAGAGGCATTGTATCCGCATATACAACCAACTAAATACACTTCTTTTTAATTCAAGGTCACTTCATCCACTCAACCTATCTCCTCTCGTTAGGATATAGGATATAGAGCTCTACAAAAAATCTCATTCGAGCTCTAGCAACCAAACACACCTCTTGTGCTTTTGATCTGACTTCATCAGTAGCCAGAGCACGTGCATTCCTTGTCATGGTCATGGTCTCATGGAGCCTGCTGCTCCTCATGCTCGCTCATGGAGCTTGCACTGCGCGCCCGATATCTACACATTGCCCACCACCTCAATCCACCGACGCTCCATCACCGCCACCGTTGAGCGCTAATGCCTAGTCTCCAAGCCGCCACCGTCGCAGTAGTAGTAGAACACTAGTGCCTTATACTCTTAGCCCTACTTAGCACCATCAGAAATGCAAATGAAGTAGGGTTTTTAATTTCGGTATTAGAATTTTTATAGCTACCCTCGGAAATCACCAAAATCGGTCGAAATTTCATCATTTTATAAATTTAAACATGAAGTACGATTTCAAATTTTTTAGATCGAAACAGAATATTAGCATGACTTATGAGTTATGACTACACGTCTATTGACCACAAGAATATACAATACAGACAAAGAAAAAGGTGACTATATAAAGGAGTATACCATGTATTAGTATAATATGAAATTTTGGATTTTGCAGCCACCCCTAGTATTCCAAAATTAGTAAAGTTTCAGCGAATTTTTGAACCCTGATATGGTCGGCTGCCCCAAAAAAACGGGTCAGGAAAGATGATTAGCTAGGTACGGGAGCTCCGATAGGGGTTGACCTAGAAAAGATCCGTACATAAATTAACTATAAGAATAAGAATTATTTATCTGTTATTATTTAGTTGGTCTAAGATTCGATCAGATCTTTTTCCTTCCAGTAGAAGGTACACCGAAGCAAAGCTTAATATTGTTTGATCAGCTAGGTAGTTTATTTTGAACTATTGATTAGAGTGTTTATATATGTACACTAGTGTTGCTAACTTCCTGATCGAAAAAAAAAATGTGTTGCTAACTTGTCAACAGCTAGTGACTGACTGACTGTAGTGAGTAGTGACGGACAATAGTAAGTAGTAACCAATGTTTTAACTAGCGGGCTAAGACGTTTAGCGGTTCATGTCTAAAACAGCTAATAGCGGAGCTAAAATCGGGCTATAGCGGAATATAGCGGCTAAATTGTACATGAACACAAATAGCGGCACTCTGCCTCAAAAGGCTATAGCAGGCTATAGCGGTAACTATAGCGGGATATTTAAAACTATGGTAGTAACACGAGTGGAATCAAACTCCCAAAAGCCAACGTTCGGTTTGATTATTCATGAGTGAAGTCACTTCGTCGTGTCTGATATGTAGCCATTTTTTTCTTTTATATAAATCTAAACTTGGGACACATTTCTGAACAAATAGCCATTTATATAGAACGAGCTTGGGACGTTGACCAAGTTATGCAAACCAAAAACTATTTGGACATCTAATCTAAAAGTACGGTATAATTTTTGTTTTTATTGACTGTAAAATGCTAATATTTTTTTTATTAGATAAAGGATAGTTTATACCTGGCTTCATCTACCAATAAGTAGAATCAGATCAATTATTACAATGTTCGGCCCATAGGCTAGCATACGAGCTGTAAAAGTAATATCTTACAACGACCCACACAAAAGAACAAAGTAAAGTTTTTTAACTAAAGAAGACCAATAGACTTATTTGACAACCAACCATTGGAGAAATAGATTCTATGGATTCCAAAGTTCACATATAAATCTATCTTAAAATTATAGGGTGGGAGATGAGAAATAGATTCTATGGACTCTTTCTTCTTTCTTCTATGGGTTCTTTCTTTCTTCTTCAACAAATTTTAGGATTCTTCTTATACAATTATAGTTTATCACCGTGAATTCAATTCCAAAGATCCAGAAGGGGTTTAAAATATTTCCTGTGTGGTTCTCTGGACAAAAGATTAGCTATATTAAAATCATACAAAATTTTTTGAATGACTCAATCCATGAATTTTCAAAGGAAATTTAACATGTAGTCTATACTCTTAGAAACATTCATTTGTGTCTATCTCTTTATTCTAATTCTTTGTTTTTCATGTATTGTATTCAAATGTTTTCATTAGAAACTTTTATATATTTTCATTCGTGTAGGATTACAAGTGGCATGCAACTTCAATCATGTGTTTTCCCATTTTTATGTTAAATATCATGTGTTCCAAAAGACAATTATAACATGTTATTAGAAAACCAACAATTTCATGAAAGCTTGCAACATTATTCAATTTAAATCAATGCCTATACAACTACATTCCTATAGTCAAGTTTTGCTTTCACATTTTATATCGTGATATAGGACACCATACTCTATGTTGGAAAATGCATCTTAAATTTCTCATCATCATTTTGGTAGGTTAGGAAATTTAATAATAAATTCACGCTACAGACATAAAATTGTACAAAACATAGTGATAAAAAATTGATAATGCATTTTTTGAATAAATTATGATGTTCTCTATCATTTCATAGAAATAAAGTTTTGAAGACATTATAAATTTAACAAAAACATAACTTATACAATAGAAAAATAAAGATAAATCTTGTTAAGGGATAAATTGAACCAAGTCAAATAGTTAGGAGGAGTAATTGAAGGAAATGTTGGTTTAGGTCTTTAGGAGTGTTATTTAGAGTTCTGGACATAGACCAAATTTTGAGGAAGTACTATTAGGGTGTTTGGAACTACTAAAAGCTCTAGTTTGGTTTTGGTGAATTGATGAAATCCTAGTGCTAACCTTGTTTCTATAGTGATCAGTAGATAGGTAGCATGATTCCAAGTAATGGAGCAAATGGTGAAGATAATGGTGGTGATAGCCATGGTGATCAAGTGCCGAGCTTGGAAAAGAAGAAAGATAAAAATAAAAAGCTTAAGGCAAAAGTATAAATATTAGGAGCCTTTTGGTGTGAGTGGTTTGGGATTCAGCGAAGTCGTGAGAATGTTTTTCGCTAAGAAACACTTATCGGACGCTGGTGCCAGGAGCATCTAATGTTGGGGCTGTGTCCGTTAGTTCTGTCTTACGAGCATAGAAGTTGTGTGCTCAAGGTTTAGTACCGGACGCAGGGACCTGCGTGTCAGGTCACTTTCTAGGGTCATTGTACGCTGCGTACCGAATGTGCGGTATATGAGTCTGGTCAGTGCTGATGTAATAGTGTGTGGATTGCCTGAGAGGACTGGACGCATGGCCAAGTCCGGTCACTAAGCATCAGACGCATCCAGTCGTAAAAATCATGTTTTGGATCCTTTCTGAGTTGCGACCGGACCTTAGGGTCTAGCGCCCGATCAACTTGCAAAGAGCGTCTAGTGTGCACTTAACCGTTGAGATCTAGTGCGACGTTAAAAATGCAGTGATACGTGGTGAGAATCCAAGCACCGAGCACTGGAGTCTGTGCCCGATCATTTGGACCGGAGCGTCCGGTTGCCCCGAGTTCTGTGAGAACAGAGAGACAACGACTCTATTTCTTTTGAGGGGCTATAAAAAGTGGATAGCCTACTTAGGCTCACTCTCTTGGCCTTTTGCATTAACATATATAGAAACCTTGCGAGCCTATATAACACCCTCCTACTCATCTCCATCATTATTTCATCATCTTTGTGAGATTGAGAGAGAATTCAAGTGCATTACTTGAGTGATTGCGTCTAGAGGCACTTGGTGATTATGTTTCGTTGCGGGGCTCGCTTGTTACTCTTAGAGTTTATGGACTCCTAGATGGCTTGGTGCATAGGATCGTTGAGCAGAGGTTGGTGATTGCCTCTAACTTCGATCATGGTTATTGCGAGGGATTTTTTACTTTTTCGAGGCGGAGCGCCAAAAGGTATTCTAGTGGATTGCTCATGCCTTGTGTGATCATCATGTTATGTTGGTTGTACGAACCTTAGTGAGGGTTTGGCGTACGATGCCAATTAGCCCATGAACCTCCACGTAAGTGTATCGTCATAATGAGGACTAGCTTGCTAGTAAGCAAGTGAATCTCGATAAAAATCATTTTATGTCATCATTGATTCTGAGGTGATTGGTCTTCTTTGGTATTCACTCATACCACGATTGATTGGATCTTTCCTCAACGCTACGGTATATCATTCTATCACTCTTTTGCTTTACTTTATGTACCTAGCTTGTGGTAGTTGTAACTAGTCGTGTAGTTTAACTTTCTAGTTGCTTTTTATTTTAGTCTAGCTAAACTAGTGTAGAGAGTAGAAACTTAACTCTTGAATGTTTAGTGATCTTAATTGACTATAATTGTTGGTAGGTGACTTGCTCTTTTAGTAGGCTAACGCAACACTCAGCTTCGCGTTTTGTTTGTCTAACAAGTTTGTTTAAGTGTTATTGTAGAATTTTATAGGCTCTTCACCCTCTCTCTAGCTATTAGGACCTTTCAACTGCTTTGCTCCATGATTTAGAGCTCTGCTCTATATTGTTTAGCTAAATGATTTTAGCTTCACGCACTCCGTTTGAAGAAAATGGTGGAGTTGAGAGATGCTCTCCGAGCTTTCATTTTTTAAAGCTGCTCCACGATAAAGTTTGTAAAAAAAAAATTATGGAGTAGTTCCAAACACTTTTGTGGAAGCATATAAACCCTAATTTATGTCCAAACAAAAAAAAAAGATATGAAGCGAAGTTAAACAAGGGGCGGCCCATTGCCAGTGTCGCATTGTCGCCGCGTATCTGCCTGCTGCTTCGTCTCCCGTATCTCCCAAGCGGCGGCGGCGAGGCCGCGAGGGTGAGATGGCGGCGGCGGTGTCTCGTGACGACGAGCTGGTGATCAAGTCACCAAACGACCAGCGGTCTTATCGCCTCCTCCGCCTTGCCAACGGCCTCTGTGCCCTCCTCGTCCACGACCCTGAGATCTACGCCGACGGTTACCCACCTCAGGCCTCCAAGCCACTTGAAGACGAGGAGATGGAGGAAGTGGACGAAGAAGACGAGGATGGCGACGACGACAGCGAAGAGTACAGTGACGAGGAGGGTGAGGACGACGATGGGGAGGATGGGGAGGAGGACGAGGATGAGGGCGAGTCGAAGAGGAGGAAGGAGAAGGGTGGCGCCGAGCCAATCGTTAAGAAGGTAGCTATGGGTTTTCTATTGTTAAGCCATTGGTTTACTAACTTAGCATCAGCGGTGAACGCTACACGATAATGTGCTGTTGACACATTGGGATCTAACTTGATTTAGTCATATTTGGGAATAGTTTGATCTTAACATGTGGAATGAGTGTTGAATCTCTAATGTGTTTTTTTGGCACTTCATATCAATTCAGTTGGTCAGTAGTCTTGACCTGTGCAGAGTAATTTGTTGAAACGGAATGTTACAAACTCTACATGGGAAGCATCATGCAGTTTTTGGTGACCTAATTTTCATGATTTGATGTGGAACAAGTTCCTGGCTGGAGATCTCATCATTTTTGAAGTTGCTACCTCCCCACCACCCTTGCCTTCTATCCCTTCATTCTTACAAAATGGCACATAAATTTCAGGCTGCTGCTGCAATGTGTGTTGGAATGGGCAGTTTCGCTGACCCTGAGAAGGCACAGGGCTTAGCACATTTTCTAGGTTTGAGATCTTTGTCCTTTATGCTATACCTTTGTTACATACGTGCTCATGCAAACCAGCTAAGAAACTGATAGCTACTCTTCTGTTTAAAGTTATCTAAAAGTTTGGATTTGATTGGATTTCATGAGCTGTATCTTAATTTTAATGATGAAATCATAATGCTGATTTATACCCATACTCAAGAGTGGTACGATTTTGCAGAGCACATGCTTTTTATGGGGAGTTCTGAATTTCCAGATGAAAACGAGGTTTGTACACTGTGCATGTTTTGGCCTTCCTTTCATCATCTTAATTTTATGGGAGTTCTGCACATTTAGATTATCAGTTTTCTCAATTTTTGTTATTTTCACATTTTTTTTTGTGTAGTAATAAATGAAAGTATACCAATTATTGCAGTGCATAGTGGTAATATTGTGGGAACAACGGATTCTTTTGTAATTATCAATACTAAGTTATGTTTGGTCGCTGAAGCTACACTGCCCTTAATATCCTGGGAGACCCAGTGTTGAGCCCTAGGTGCTTCAATGTGTTTGCCTTTTGTTTAGTTGTGGAATATTATGGCGCAAGCTTAAGTTCTGTAGTTTCGTTGCTGTTAAGTAATGAAATTCGGTTTTGCCGTTGTGGGTCAGTAGATGTCTTATATATCATGAGATTAACAGGCATTATAATGATTTTTCAAACATATCTTCATTATACTGAATTAATTCTTCTCCATCCTTCCTTTCTTGTAGAGAATTTGTGTTGCACTTTGCCTTTAGCGCTCTCCCTGTTTCTTACTGTATACTTTCAATTTTGCTGGTGAACAAAAGGTCTGCAGTGTATTTAGTGTTCTCTTCTCAGTTGTCCTAGTTTTTTATTCTCTCTGTAGCATCTCAGTATGCATCATTGACTTTTGACTGAGTAATCCTTACTCATCTTGCGAAATCACGTAGTGGATACTTCAGCCTCTCTTTCCAAGTATCAGTGTATCACAGTACTAGAAACCATTTTACCTCTGCGTACTGTCAAAGTACACCAGGAACAGTATAAAGGGGAGTCTAATCAATTATTTGAGTAGACCATGAAACCTACTGCGTTAGCGCTCACAAATATATTTATTTTGAAGTTTTGATATTCATCGCAAATAGATGTTGCAGCACTGCTAATGTGTGACATGACTTGATCAGTCACATCCTCTTATCTGCTATAGCGTATGATGTGACTGGTACGATGTGCTGCAAACATTTGTGGAACTTGGAAATTCCTCGCACTTCTGCATGTTATTGGTTCATATCAGTTTTTCCTTCGTTGCTTGTGATGACTTACCTTTGCTATATGCTGTATATATGAGCAACTTTTGGACGCTAACCATGTGAGTTACTTGATGACATTTTTATGTAGTATGACAGTTACCTGTCCAAACATGGCGGTGCATCTAATGCTTTCACTGAAACCGAGTACACATGCTACCATTTTGAGGTCAAACGGGAGCATCTGAAGGGAGCCTTAGACAGGTGGGTGCCATCCGTTCACTGTTGTTCTTCATTCTTTTACCTTTCTTTATATATGAATTCTGTAGTTTGAAACTTACATATGTGGTTCTTATTCCATTATTAGATTTTCTCAATTCTTCGTGTCACCCCTTGTTAAGGCTGAAGCAATGGACCGTGAGATATTAGCAGTGGACTCAGGTCTGTGGTTGTCTTGTTCTGGCTAACTACTATTTTTTTTAGCTCTTTGATTTGAATACTATTGTACATTATAGTTACTGTTTCCTGTATAATTGTATTACATCAGAGTTTAATCAAGTTCTGCAAAGCGATTCCTGCCGCCTTTACCAACTGCAGTCCCATACCTGTTCTCAAAGACACCCTTTGAACAGATTTACCTGGGGTATGTTCACTAACTAGATGTATTATTGAACACAATCAAGTGGACATTTTCATGCCGTGCTATTCTTTGAATTGCTTTGCGGCTGAAGTTTTGATATATTATTATCTAATTATGGAATAGGAAACAAGAAAAGTTTAGTTGACGCAATGGGCAGTGGAATCAATCTAAGAGAAGAGATTTTACATATGTACATGAGAAACTACCATGGAGGAGCAATGAGATTGGTTATAATTGGAGGAGGTGGGCTTCAATCTTTATTTTTTAGAAAAAAGATATTTTGACTATAAATCATATCCATGAGTTAATGCTCTTGCTCTTTGCATGTTTCAGAACCCCTTGACATTCTAGAAGGCTGGACAATGGAGTTATTTAGCAAGGTTAAAGCTGGCCCTCGTTTGGATATAGGTCCAAAGACTGACATTCCATTTTGGAAGTCAGGGAAACTCTACAAGTTGGAGGCTGTTAGAGATGTGCACAGCCTTTGCTTGTCATGGACACTTCCTTGCTTGCACAAGGAGTACATGAAGAAACCAGAAGATTATTTGGCTCATCTCCTTGGTCATGGTAATTAGCTTTCAATAAATTCACTTTTGACCATTGCTCTTCAATGAAGTCGACGTACCTCAATGGTTGAATGCTAAGCAAGTCTGCAAGTGATTGGTTTTCCATAGCTATATTGGTCAATGTTTATCCTCCCTGGCCCCTCTATCTTATCCTTTTATTCTTGCTGGGTGTTCTCGTATTTTATATCAGCCTCTGGAAAATGTTTTGCCGTTTTGTCTTTTTCATTCAGGTGGTTTGTTCTTTATGTATCTCTTTGAATTGTATAATCAAAATGTAATGAAAACAATTAAATGCATTGTGAAGTTAGTTATTTTCTAGGCTTAATGTGGATCTAAAGCACACATAAAGCAAACTTATATCTAATATATTGCCATTAATAACTTACTATTTTGCTTCTATTTTCAGAGGGCAAGGGAAGTTTACTTTATTTCTTGAAAGCTAAAGGCTGGGCGAGCTCATTGAGTGCTGGTGTTGGTAGTGGAGGATCACAACGGTCATCATATGCTTATATCTTTGAAATGTCTATCCGCCTTACTGATTCCGGTCTGAAAAATGTATGCAGGTTATCCAGTGTTTCTGATTCTGTACATATTTTGGATGGAAGAAGTTCCATTTCCTTTTCTCAGAGTGCTCCATTTTATTTTTGTGGAAATCTTATATTTTTCAACTCTAAACTTTATGACAGCAAAGATCCAATGAAAATATAGCTGACAATACCTTATATATAGAAGAGATACTGAAATAGATCTGTTTTGCAAAAATTGCATGCAAAGATCTGCAGGGAATGCTTTCACTCAAGTAATATTTTTTTTTAACTTCACAATAACTTTTGCTATCAATTTCTAAACATTGGTGAAGAGAAAATCATTTAGTAAGTTCCTATACATGTCGTTTTCCTCTATATTCATTGTTCCTTTTTTTTTGGAAAATGTTTTGTAACTAGTTGAATGTTTCATGTTTGCCAGAAAAACTGTTATGAGAGGGAACCTATCTAGTGTTTTTCACTATTGATACGTTGTGCTATGTAGTGCATTTTAAGTTAGCTTTTGTTTGTTTAGTATATTGCTCATTTGTTTGCCATACCCTTTTGTAATATTGGCGTCATATGCCTTTTGCAGGTATTTGAGGTCATTGGTGCCGTATACCAATACATAAAGTTGCTTAAGCAGTCTGAGCCACAAGAATGGATATTCAAGGAACTTCAGGACATTGGACACATGGAGTTCAGATTCGCAGAAGAGCAACCTCCAGATGATTATGCAGTTGATCTTGCAGGTCCTAACCTTTTCTTTTCATATTTGTTTCTTTTGGTTTATTTATGTAGTGGTGCCATGTTAACCTAGTCTTATCTACAGAAAATATGCTATTTTATTCTGAAAAACACATTGTTTGTGGAGAGTATATTTATGAGGACTGGGATCCAGAATTAGTGAAGCATGCATTGAGCTTCTTCAATCCAGATAACATGAGAGTTGACGTGCTCAGTAAATCATTTGATAAGCAGTCCCAAGGTAATCAGTCTATGATGCCATTTACTACATTGTTATTGTTAAGCAGTCCCAAGGTAGTCAGTCTTTGATGCCATTTACTACATTGTTATTGTTAAGCAGTCCCAAGGTAATCAGTCTATGATGCCATTTACTACATTGTTATTGTTTCTTATCTTAAAACACTTTGCTACTGGGACAAGCTAATGGATATTTGTTTATGCAAATATGCTTTGCTTATATAAGGCCTTTTTCTAGTTGTCACATAGGCAGATAGGCTCCTCTTGGGTATAAAAGAGTCTTGTCAGGCATATATCTTTGAACTATAAAAGCAAAATCTTACTAGCTAAAATGGATTTTGTAGCACTACACGACACAAAGCTTACCCTTAACTTTATAACTAAGGATTCATCTTTTGTTCATCTATCATCTAATTATTAATAACAATATATATTCCCTAAATTTTGAGTAGCAGTATGGAAACCTCTTCAATTACTCAATTAGTACTTAACTCTTCCTTGACATAATGCACATTAAATATGAAACATGATTTGTGTGGGCATCTTTGCATGTGCATTCTTGCAGTTAGGAGTGTCAATAACACCGAGACACAATATCTTGCTGGGTTATGGGTTTCTGTAGCATTGCGTTGATTTCTACCATGCTTGACCTTGAAATAATTTTCCCATTATGGGCTCATTCTGTTTGTGTAACTGTATCAGAGAACAGCCTGTTGGTTATTAAGTTGCAACTTTGACACTTACATTTAATTGCATTCACGAGAACAAGTATTAGTTAAACTCTATATTCATGCTTGATTACATCATGCATTTCTAACGCAATTTGTTGCATGCAGCTATCCAATGTGAGCCATGGTTTGGTTCACAGTACATTGAGGAGGACATCCCATCATCTTTGATAGAAAGTTGGAAAAATCCTGTTCAAGTAGATGCTAATTTACATTTGCCTAGGAAGAATGAATTTATACCAGGGGACTTCACTCTGCGAAATGCCAACTCTCCTGGATCCTCAAGCGATGCTAACCCTTGCTGCATCGTGGATGAGCCATTCATAAAACTCTGGTACAAGATGGACATGACATTTAATGTCCCTCGTGCCAACACTTACTTTTTTATTTCTGTCAAGGATGGCTGTAGTAGCCTCGAAAACTCTGTCCTGACAGAGCTCTTTGCACACCTTCTCAAAGATGAACTTAATGAGGTCCTTTATCAGGTCAGTTTTTGAATTTGTTTAATTCTCTGATTTTATGTCATAAATCTACTGTTGTGCCTACATTGTACCTTAAATCCATCTTGTAGATTGATGCATTCTGGTTTCTGAATATCTTTTTCAAATTTGTATTTGCAGTTACTTTCACTTCTTTTTGCTTGTTTTGTTATATATATAAACTGGATGCTAAAAGTATCAAGGAGTGCTAGATATGTAGTAAATGGAAGGTCTAAACTATTTGAATTTCTGCAGAATATCCTAGTTTTATGCTGTTGATGGAAACTTGACAATATATCACAAGAGTTCTTTTCCTGAAAATCAGAGTAAAATTTCCAGAACCTACAAGTATTGTGGCACATGTTGCATAAAACTACAACTTTTGGCACTTTGTAGCAAGAAGCCAGTTTTTGTCACTGTGGATCCCACCTGTCAGTCTATGTGGCATGTAACAGGTGGCTGATGGTGTCACAAACATGTTTTCAAGTCGGCTAATTGACCCTAGTTGCCATGGCACCAATTGGCCTGACTAATCATGACTAACGGCGACTAACCGTAGTGCATAACTGATCGCCATGGCACTGATAAATTCAACTAATCATGATTAGTCGGACGAATTGATAACCTCACAGCAATATGGGTCTGGTTAGAAGGTCATAGGTTTTCTGCAGCAATGTGTCAAAATTTGTCAAATGTTTCTGCAATGGGTATCAGAAGTTGTTGTTTTCTGCAACATGTGTCAAAAATAGTTGTAGGTTTCGAAATTTATTCTAAAAATTAAAGTGTGCACCAACTGTAGTGATTGAAGGTCTGAAATGCTATTCGATTGCGTTTTGGGGAAGCTTTTTTTCAGAACTCATCTAGAACTGATATAAATAGTGATGGAACAGTAGCACCTACAAAAGTTTTAATCTCTATTTAGTAGTTGTCTTGCTCCTGTGATCAGATATCAGGGAATTGAACTTAAGGTTCATAAAGCACATCCCCCCCCCCCCCCACCCCCCTCCCCCTCCCCTCTTCTTACTCATTTTTTTTCTCATTATCTTTGT
>Ga0182004_10003379_pt1 | contig 12717 bp, 10 predicted proteins | sample Sormic07211540_1_FD_120479 | JGI IMG/M metagenome (GOLD analysis project Ga0182004, IMG submission 120479) | Endophyte microbial communities from Sorghum bicolor roots, Mead, Nebraska, USA - 072115-40_1 MetaG | ecosystem: Host-associated > Plants > Roots > Unclassified | place: USA: Nebraska... | reverse complement strand
GCTATGTGATGAGTTAGGAATCAAGCATCAATTCTCGGCAAAGTATACACCACAATCCAATGGGCTAGTTGAAAGGAAAAATAGAACTTTGATTGATATGGCAAGATCAATGCTAAGTGAGTATAATTTGAGTCATTCATTTTGGGACGAAGCAATCAACACGGCATGCTTCTATAACAATAGACTCTATTGTCATCCATTTCTAGAGAAGACACCTTACGAGATATTGAATGGAAGAAAGCCCAACATATCATAATTTAGGGTATTTGGATGCAAATTTGTCAAGAAAGTTGCAAGTTTGTCAAGAAAGTTGATGAAGGCTTTTTGCTTGGTTACTCCACTTCAAGCAAAGCATATAGAGTATGGAATTTGGGAAGTGGTCAACTTGAGGAAGTGCATGATGTTGAATTTGATGAAACTCAAGGCTCTTAAGATGAAGAAGAGAACTTGGATGATGTGAGAGGCACACAATTGGCCGATGCAATGAAGAGAATGGAAATTGGTGATATTAGGCCAGGAGATGTAATTGATGTTGAAGATGACAAAGATCAAGTGCTTCCTACCTCTAATGTGCAAGCTAATGGGTCTCATGACCAAATTAAAGCTAGTTCATCATCTCAAGTGCAAGATCAACAACATGAAGCTAGTACACCATCTAAATCAAGTAATCAACCAAGTGCAAGCAATCAAGTGCAAATACTCCAACCAACAAATATTTCAAGAGATCATCCATTGGATCATATCATTGGTGATATATCAAGAGGTGTGCAAACTAGATCAAGATTGGCATCATTTTGTGAACATTTCTCATTTGTATCATCCATTGAACCAAAGAATATAGAAGAAGCTTTGATAGATGTTGATTGGGTAAATGCTATGCATGAAGAGCAAAACAATTTTACTAGAAATCAATTATGGGAGTTAGTAGAGAGGCCTATGGATCATAATGTGATTGGAACCAAATGGGTCTTTCGAAACAAGCAAGATCAAGATGGAATAGTAATAAGGAACAAATCAAGATTGGTAGCACAAGGTTACACACAAATTGAAGGTCTTGACTTTGGAGAAACATATGCCCCAGTTGCTAGATTGGAAGCAATTAGGATCTTGTTAGCCTATGCTTGTGCCGACAACATCAAGTTATATCAAATGAATGTGAAGAGTGCATTCTTGAATGGGTACATAAATGATTTGGTTTATGTTGAGCAACCTCTCGGTTTTGAAAATGACAAGTACCCCAACCATGTTTACAAGTTGAAGAAAGCTTTGTATGGTTTGAAACAAGCACCTAGAGCACGGTATGAGAGGTTAAGGGATTTCTTACTCTCTAAAGGATTTATTATGGGTAAGGTTGACACCACTCTCTTCACTAAAAAGATAGGCAAGGACTTATTTGTGTTGCATATCTATGTTGATGACATTATATTTGGTTCAACCAATCAAGAATTTTGTGAAGAGTTTGCAAAGATTATGGCAAAAGAATTTGAGATGTCCATGCTTGGAGAGCTTAGTTACTTCCTTGGTCTTCAAATCAAGAAAATGAAGAATGACACATTCGTAAGTCAAGGCAAGTACATCAAATACATGCTCAAGACGTTTGACATAGATGATGCAAATTCAATTAGCACACCATTGGGAACTAATGGAAACTTGGATATTGATGCTAGTGGCCACATGGTAGATCAAAAGTTATATCGGTCTATGATTGGAAGCCTACTCTATGTGACTGTATCAAGGCCGGATGTGATGTTTAGTGTATGCATGTGTGTTAGATTGCAAGCCTCACCAAGAGAAAGTCATTTTAAGGCAACAAAAAGAATATTGAGGTACTTAAAGCATACACAAAATGTTGGATTGTGGTAACCCAAAGGAGCAAATTTTGAGTTGATTGGTTTTTCTGACTCTGATTATGCGGGATGTAAAGTTTAGAGAAAGAGCACATTAGCCACATGTCAATTATTAGGAAGATCTCTCGTGTCCTGGTCATCAAAGAAGCAAAATAGTGTAACACTTTCAACCGTTGAAGCAGAATATATTTCAGCTGGTAGTTGTTGTGCTCAATACTTTGGATGAAAGCTACTTTGAATGATTTTGGAATCAAGTTCAAACAAGTGCCATTGCTATGTGACAATGAGAGTGCCGTGAAACTCACCAACAACCCAGTTCAACATTCAAGAACAAAGCATATAGATGTTCGTCATCATTTCATAAGAGATCATCAACAAAAAGGGGACATTTGTATTGAGAGTGTGGGCACCGAAGATCAACTTGCTGATATATTCACCAAGCCACTTGATGAGAAGAGGTTTTGCACGCTAAGGAATGAATTGAAAATATTGGATTTCTTAAATATGTGTTGATGCACCCCCACTTATATGGCATGCCTCTCCTTCAAGCAAAGTAAGGTAAAATTGATTCACATGTCATCCATCCTTTGCTAAGGATTTGTTTAGTGCATCTAGTCATTCCTCACAAGTCCTAGGCTCATTTATAAAAATAAAATGAATTTAATGCTTGTATGGTACCACTATTGCTTCTTTGTTTGAAATGATCTACTGGTAGCATATGACACGTTTGTGGGCCTGCAATCCTAGTGTTTGATCTAGAAAATGAGCTATAAGTGTTTAACTCAACATTGTCAAGATAGCCCTTGAAATGAGGTGTGAAAAAGCTTGTCATTGGATCAAACCGAGTTAAATATCTTAGACAAGTAATTTAGATTGAACCAAATTTGGGAAAATGATCCTCACTTAACATGGTTTCACACAACCTATCTAAAATTTAAGCTCACCTTTTGTGGTCATTGATGACAAAGGGGAGAAGTAATTCACAAAGATAGGTTTTGCTAAAAGAAGGGGATCAATTTTTTTAAGCACACAAGTAGGGGGAGGAAGCTCATAAACTTGTATGTTGCATTTGGATGTGCATTACATATGCTTGCTTGCATAGCACATTATTTTCTCTGATACTTGCTTGTGTGGTGTATGCTAGTTGTAAAATTATTTGTTGAAATGAAATACTAGCATGCATAGGATGGTAGTTAGTTGTGCCTTGCATGATTTATATTTTACAAGTGGTACTAGAGTCTTGTTTATAATGTTGATCTCACGAGGTATCTAGTGTTTATGTTTGCAAGTGCTATCTAACTAACCATGGTGCTAAGGATGGTGTTCAAATGGCAACTCCGACTGGTATCATGCTTCAAAGGTCCATTCTTTACACCTTAGCATCATTTGGTAGTAACTGTCTCCTATGTTTCCTATCTAAGCATATGTGTAAGCTTACAAATCCAAACTCTTAGCACATATGTAGGGGGAGCCAATGCTACCAATTTGGGTTTATGAAACTTGTCCATATCCTTTACACATGGTAAAATGTTTGGGCAAGCAACATGAACCCAAAAAGATTTTATTGAATATCTTTGTGAAAAGGTTGTCATCAAATACTAAAAAGGGGGAGATTGAAAGCCCTAGTTTGGTTTTGGATAATTGATGAAACCTATGTGTACTAACCCTTGTCGTGAGTGAAATATAAAGATAGGTTGGTACACAACAAGTGATGGAGCCAGATGATGGTCATGGTAATGGAGGTGACCAAAAGATGATATTCAAGTGCTCCAACTTGGAAAAGAAGAAAGAGAAAAACAAAAAGGGCTCAACGCAAAGGTATTTTTAATAGGGCCATTTTGTTTTGCCACTCAAGACACCTAGTGGGTGTGAGTGGATTTAGGATAGATAACCGTACTATAAAGAGGGGAAATCTTTAATTGCAATAGTTATCTAGTGCGACTAAGTATGTTTCTCATTTGTATTTGCCTAGTGATTAGTGACGTGGTGAGCTGCATGAGAAAGCCTACAAAAATATTTGTAAAAAAGCTAATTTAAATGTACAATTTATTTTGGAATATTTTGGTGAAATTAGATACTTGAAACGGTGCTAAAAATTCACAGAAGGTGAATTGCTGTCCAGACATAAAGGAACTACAAGCTGCTGAAACAAGATGGAAGCAGTTGCAATCAGTTAAATCTAGTGGATAGTTCAAACAGCAAGCGGGTAAATATATTTGCAAGAAGATGGAAGCAGTTGCGACCAGTTGCAACCAGTTAAAATCTGTACACAGCTCAACAGCAAGCAAATAACTGTGGTTGCAGGTAACTGGAGGCAGTTGCAACTAGTCGAATAAAGTGTACAGCCCAACTGCAGGCAGGAGAAAGAGAGTTGAAAGCAGTTGCAACTAGTTGGAATCAGTTGAAAGAATTTACAGTTGCTGCTTGCTGTCTGTCTCGTGTATAAGAAGGAATGGCAGTCAGGGACCATACTTGCATACGTTGCATGTTGTGGAGCTCTTGCCATAATAAATGAGAGAGAGAAAGAGAAAGGTGATTTGCATAGCTGCATGCAAATGTGAACACGCTTTGAGAAAAGGAGGCAGCCATTGACCATTGCTATGCATAGCATGGGGTCCACTCAAGTACAAGGAGGTACTTAATTGTTTTGAGGTGTAGCTCGTTCCATTTAAAATGGAGAGTGGCAGGCGTGCATGTGCGTGGACTGCTGAAGTTTGCAGCTCTTTGGCACTTGCTCATTTATTTGATGGGGCCGAGTGCTGAGAAAATACAGACAGCCACTCAGTGCCTGTGTTGCCCGTTGTGGCAAACGGCACTGTTGTTTTGCCCGTTGGAGAGCTGGTTGGCCATGCAAATTTAGGCCGAGCGCTTCCCTTCCTAGCTCTCTCTCGGTCTCACGAATACAAAACACAACGCTTCACTTCTTTCATTATAGAGAGCAAAGAACTCGAGCTCCCCTCTCCCCTCTCTCCCAAGTGCTAATCCCTCGAGAGATTTTTGAGAGGCATGCGTGATTAATCCAGTGAGCTCGTGAGCATCTCCTCCCTCTCCTCTCCCTCTCATAGCTTGGTGCTCATCTGAGAGAGGTTTGAGGGAAACCCTAGGTGCAATTGAAACTGCATATTCTTGTGGCACTAGGTGATCGTTGAAATTGTGGCTTTCTTATTACTCTTGGTGATTGTCGTCACCTAGACGGTTGTGGATATGTTGATTGGTGAGGGGATTTGGAGATTGTGTCCGCCCCCAATCAAGGTGATTTTTGTAAGGGGTTCTTGGGCTTAATCCCTGGTGGAGTGCCAAAAGCCACTCTAGTGGATTGCGCGTGTCATTGAGCTACCTCACTTGTGGTAGATCCTTGCGGTGCTCGTGGTGAGCTTTGTTGTGGAATCCCAATTAACCGCCGAACCACCAAGTGTTGGCCGACACAACAGGGACTAGCGTGCCGGCAAGCACGTGAACCTCGGGAGAAAAATATTGGTGTCATTATTGTGATTGGTACTTTCCCGGTGATTATATTGATATACATTATGATTGGTTCATCCTCTACACATCGGTATAATTATCTCTGACCTCTTTACTTTCTTGCAAATTAGTTGTAGCTAGTAGATCCTAGTTTTAGCTAGTTGTAACTAGCTGTAAAGAGTAGTGACATAGCCAATGCTTGTGCCTAGAGATCATAGCAACTAGAATTATTGGATAGGTGGCTTGCAACCCTTGTAGAGCTAGAGCAAAATTGCTTTATGCCTTTTGTTATATTAATCCTTTGCTCTAGTGCCTTGTAGATTTTTTAAATAGGTTATTCACCCACCTCTAACCATATTAGGACCTTTCACTAACCCTTTGCACTAGTGTTGTTTTTTGTCTGTACACATTTGTTGCAGGTTGAGGAGCTGGGCAAAGGGAATCGCCAACATGGTCACGGGAAGGACCACAAGGAGCTCATACCAGTATGCATCATTGAGGGTCGGTGTTGATGGTAATTATATCATCAAAATGCACATCTGAAACACCGTCAACAGGCCTCAGTTTCAAGGAAGATTAAGCATTCATGAACACATTTTCTCGATAACTAGTTCCACTTGTACTCTTAGCTAGTGATTTGCACGTAGCATGAAATGGCACAAAAAGCAACCAAGATGGGCCCACATGGGGTATCGGCCGATCCCCCTATGCCACCTCCTCAAGGTGCCACGTAGGCATGATCCAAGGCAACCTCCTAGAAGCAATTCTCAGCCTTTGGATCAGAGTCTGCTTTCTTTCAACGGCTAAAATCAAGATCACACGGATTCATGGGTCCACATGTCAGATGAACTGGCATGACAAATTACAACAAGATGGAGAACTAGACTCTATGACAAGTGGGGACACTAGCTAACTGACCTAGGGTGGCCCCACCTATCATAAGGGTATCGGCCGATCCCCCTTGGTGGCCAGCCGAGGTTGGTTTGCTCCCACCAACTTCCCCATATTTCACACATGCTGAAATGATGCTAGCCATTGGATTTGAGGTGGTTCCAAGGTCGGTTGCATCCAACGGCTATCAAGCAACATCACGTAGATTGTTGACGTGGCGCTGGAGTAGCCGCTACTCAACCTCCCTCTATAAATAGCTGTTGGATCCTCACTTGTAAATCATCTCTTCTTGCATCTTCATACTCATAAGCTTGAGAGATCAAGCAGTTGTTAGTCTAGTAGTGGGAGTTAGAGTTGAGTCGAGCAAGCTCAGGGACTCCGGAGTCGCCTTCTAGAGAGTCTGGTATCTTTCTTGTATCTTTCCTTTAGTACTTTAATATAGTAATCTTTCTTTACTTTGCTTAGTATTACTTTCAGTACAACTTTGTGCAAGTCTCTTTATAGTCTTGTAGTGTGCTAAGTCTTAGTAGCATAGTTGTTATAGTGGATTGGTCCCTGCATCCACTCCTTGTATGTAGACCAGTGTCCTAAGTTAATCTTGGAGCTCGAGCTAATTTGATCATTAGTGAGAGTTGTAAGAGAAAGTGTGAACGTGGTGTTCATACTTAGTCTTATCGTTGGTAGCCACTAGTCTTTACGGAAGGTCTTTGGGTGCATTGGCTTGAAGTGATAGTTCGGGCTCAGCATTAGGATTCCCACCACGTCGAGGCTAGTTTCTATGTGCAGGGCATACATAAGTTTGGTCTCGCTTGAGCAGGGGTTCTGTCTCCTTCTCTTTCGTTTCCTCTCCTCACACAAGTAGTAAAGGTCAGTTTATCTATCTAATCTATCAATTAGGATCGAGTCCACCAGAGTTAAGTTAGGATCATAGGAGTTCTATACTCGTTGTACTCCCACCTCTGTATCACTACTAGTAACCTTAGATTAGGATTGAAGCTTTACTTTGATTATCATTTATCTATCTATCTTTTATCCCATAGTCCACTAGTTGGTCCTAGGCCATGGTAAACACGATGATATCTCCTTTCTCTTATTAAACATCCTAGCTTGCTTTCCCTGGGGAAAATATAAATTACGATACCTTGGAATACTCCCGGATGAAGTGCTACATCGGTACATTCTGTGCGCATGCGAAATTATCCACTAGTCTAGAATTACAACACACCTGGCATCTCTAGTGACATCGCTATTCTAGCGGTGCTGCTAAGATTTGCCAACAAGCATTTCTAGCGCCGGTGCCGGGGAAAGCATTAGTCTAGGAGTTTTTAATAAGAGATAATCCAGAGTTTACTATCGCCTTAGATATCAACTAATGTTAGGGACTAACCCTCACTTGTCTCAGTGAAAAGATGGAAAGCTTTAACTCTACTATGATAAACCAGTTGAGCTTTAATAAAATGCTAGAAACACAATTAGCTCAGTTAGCAGTAGTTGTTCCGTCCTCTTAGCAAGGTAACATTCTAGGGAAGCTTGAAGATCCCATTGAGGGGATCAGGCTGGTAAACACGCGGTTCACGAACCCATGGCCAAAGTCCATTTGGGTTCACAAGTTGGACTCACCATTCCCAGTCAAGAGGGACGACCCAGGCCTACCTACAATCACCTATCAGATCAGACCATAGATCTTCAACAATGCCTTCTGCGACCTTGGATCAGGAGTCAACATTATATCCAAGATAGCTTATGATAACCTCTTAGGAGGTCCTTTCGACCCCACATTTGTACGTCTGCAGATGGCAGATCAGACCATCTAGTTCCTAGAGGGACTGGCAAGGGGCATCTTGATCAAGATCAAGAACACCTATGTCGCGGTTAACTTCATCGTGTGGGACATGGGGTCCAACACTGACATCCCCATCATCTTAGGACGTATGTTCCTGTGCACGGTGGACACCACCATTTACATGGGGGCTGCCCAGATCCACATGCAGTTCGACAGCGGATGGAGGGTAAGAGTTCCCTTCAAAGGTTTTAAAGTTAGCATGCAGGAAGAGGAAAAGGCTCCCCATCCTAAACCTAGCCGCAACAACCACCGAAGGAAGAACAGCCGGAAGAGCGCATCGGCCAAAAAGGCCGAAGCCAAAGAAGAAGAACCCACTGAGAGGCCAATATAAGTCAAACAATAATGGAGGGCAAAGGTGGTGCAGTTACGGTCCCCATCTCTGGGATCGACAGATGTCTCCACGGAATAAACATGACGGAGAGGTCCTCGCTTTGTGGACCTAAAATACAGAGTCCTCACTGATAAGGTATGTCAGTATTTATCTGCATATTTAAATTCTACATTGCGTGTTTATTTTCAATCTGGCATATTTAAAGTTTTTATCTTGCATCTATATTTTTGCAAAATACTTTAGTCATTCAAAATAAAATCTTGAGGATAGTTTGCAATAAAGATTTGAGCTGTGGGACCTCCCATAGCGACCTCGGCCGAGCCTAGGCCCACAACCATCCTTTCCTGTTTGGCTCTAATCTTCTCGATGCTTTGATTCCAACATAGCACTTGGTTGCTCTCGAGTAGCTCAAGTGGGGATCGGCCGATCCCCAACTTGTCCCCCTCTGCACCCTGTTGTCTCCCTTTTGCCACACGAAAACATATAGAGCATCCCAATGCAGACAAAATCTGAAAGCAGTGGTCCACTTTCACTTTAAGCATAGATCCATCTTTTGCTTTTGGACCACTACCTTTCCACTTTCTGCAAATAGGAGACACACATGCAAAACTATCAAAGCTTTAGTTATGTCCCCTCTTTAGCCAAACATCTTTTTACCTTTCACCAAACACTAGGCTAGGGATTCTCTAAAAATCAACAACATTTCTTGCCACACATCCAGCATCTGTTTTGTTAGACAAATGATGACACAAAAGCTAAAGCTAAAAAGCCCAAAGTAGGGGCTCGGCTGATCCCCTCTTCGGAGGCTTTCCAAAAATTTCTGACAAAGCTTGTCTCCGTAAAGCAAGATTCCCTATCTAAAGCAAAATTCAAATTCAAACCCCATAGGGGAGGGATCGGCCGATCCCTGTAGATGGGTCCCACCTAGTGTCCTTCTGCCCCTATAAATACCAGGGCAATGTGAGCTCATTCCTCAACTCAAATAACCAGAATCATCTCGAGCTCATAAGTCCCCTTCTTTCCTTCTTTGCTGCAAATCTCTTCTGAAGTTCGTTTAGTTCTAGCATCATATAAACAAAAACACCAAAAATATTCAGTTTTAGTTGCATAGTAGTGGTAGTAGGAGTTTGGCTAGACTCACAATTACAACCAAGATGAAGAAGAGGATCTTCGAGAAGATCAATTGGGCCCGAGGTCATGGTTCCTCTTGTAGCTCTCAACACTCCGACAAGGATGGCCAATCAAGGCAAGCGGATGCAGAGGTTCACCACTCCTTGGTGCCTTATGCACTCCCTGCAAGAGTAATAGAGCCCAAAAGTGGCCTCATACCGAGTACTGAGGAGCTGCAAAAGTATCACACTCTTTGCAACATCACCTACGCCTCCACCGGCATCATCGACCCGATCTCTTAGATCACATAGGTATGACCTCTGAGTTTGAAACCATTTTTAACACAATTGGTTGGGGTGGTTTTTGGATGATTCCTGAGTTGGGCATTGAATTGCTTACCCAAGAGTTCTTATGCACTTTGAAGGCTTCTCAAAATTGGGTAACTTTTCGAATGTTCAATTTGGATTTTGATTTGACTTGGAGTACGCTTAACACTGCTCTGGATTGTGATCATGATTGCTCTCTGGATTTGAATTTTGCCGCTCACGATTTTGATAAGACTAGATTTTGGAAGGCAATTTCTGGTTCGAGCGATTCTTCTAGTCCCACTACCCCCAAAATTTATAACCCAACTCTGCGCTTTATCTATTACTGGATTATTGTCACTCTTTTTCCTAGAACCAAAGGCTTTCATTTGCAAGATGTTGAGCTTAAACTTCTTTTGCCATGGTTAGGAAGAGGAAAGTTTCACCTGCAAAAGTGCTAGTTGGTTATTGGCGTGGTTATGACACACTTGATAGGCAAAATCTTTTAGTTTGCTCGATTCCCATGAGTACGCTTGCATCTCCCATCCTAGAGACATTTTGGGGGAAGAGTTTTTCATTCGAGTGGGTGTTCTTAAGAAGGGTCCTGATGGTGAGTTTATCAAGGTTTACCCAGGCCATACAGCTGAGATCTTGCTCCCTTGTGAGCAACGTCAGCTGTATACGCTCCACAGACTAAGCATCAAGCTAGACACTCGTGTAGAGCCAGATTTTGCAAGTACACGCAGGGTGACAAGAGGTATGTCATGAGTTGCTCGGATGGACGAAGCAGGCCCATCACATCCAGCAGGAGATGATGTTGAGAGGCGTGAGGAGGTAAGCTCTATGGACAAATCAGAGTCTATAGGCATACCGTCGCCCCATCAGCACACCTCAGCCTTGAGGGTGACATCCTCCAAGGATGGACATCGACGACCTCATCAATGACATGGGCACTATGCACGTGGAGCAGCAGGCGACTCTGCAGAACGCCCAGCATAATGCACAGATGGCGCAAGCATTCCGCGAAGAAGAACTTCAACGTCAAACTGAATGGTTCCACCACTTCTATCCACCACAGTGAGCCAAGAGCTAGCTTGGGGGAGATTCTCTCTCCCACTCAGATGAATATCTTGCTATCCACTCTTTTATTTTCTGCATTTATTTTTTGCATCTTAAATTTAGAAAGACCAAAAATATTTAGCCTGCTTATTTCCATTAGTTCATGTTCGTGAATGGTTATCTCTCTTCTGGAAATGATGAGTAGTTGATTTGTTAATGTTTCTCTGGTGCCAAGTTTACAACTTAGTGCTTCGCCAAGTATGAATTACTTAGCTTCACTAGACCATCATGAACCTGAAACTTTGTGGGTTGCGAGTGCTAATAACTGCATCTCTGTCCTCAAGGGATACAAGATAGTATGATAGGAGCTTCTATAATATTGTTCTAAGCTTGTTGAGTATTGGAGATTTATTTTCTAAAAATGACCAAAAACTAATTTGTTCCTCAATGGTTATAAAATTTCTACCAGAGCAAAATATACTTTACAATGTTGCAAATCTTCTACATATGCTATTTGCTTTGTGTTGAGTGTGGTCAAGGCTTGTGACCCTTGTTTAGAGATTTATCATGCTCCTAGATCAAGAATCACCTAGCCACAAACTCATTGCTACCTCCATTTTGGATGTACGCATTTACCCATACACCGCACCACTATGCTACTTCCACTCTGGGAGTACGCAACTCCAATCATACATATCCCTCTGCCACTTCTACTTTAGAAGTGCGCATTCATACCATCTCCACCATATGGGTTGCTCCATGCTTTAAAAGTCAAAAATTTCATTCTCTCTAAGATTAGCACTTGGTATATGAGGCATAGTTAAAGGGTAGCATGAATAAGTATTAGTTCCTTTCCAGTTATCAGAGATACCCTCTCTCTAAAAAAAGATAGGTGAAAGAAAGAAAGCAATTAGACTCTAGCCTTGCCTCGGTAGAAAAAGAGAAGTCATCAATTAGAGGAGCAACCTATCCACCATCCATTCCACATATACTATTCACCATCCACTCCATTCCTTACACTTGCACATCTTGATCTGAGAATATGACACTTCTCTACAGGGATCCGAGTTTTGACTGCACAACATATGCAAAGTAGGTATGCCATCTATTTCATCCATACCTTAAGCTCCACATAAGCCTAATGAAACATGGGGGATCAGCTGATCCCCCTGTGCCATCTCCTTAAGGTGCCACATAGGCATGATCCAAGGCAACCTCCTAGAAGCAATTCTCACCCTTCGGATCAGAGTGTGCTTTCTTTCGACGGCAGAAATCAAGAGCACACAGATTCATGGGTCCACATGTCAGAAGAACCAACATGACAAAGTACAACAAGATGAAGAACCAGACTCTATGACAAGTGGGCACAACAGCCAACTGACCTAAGCTGGCCCCACCTATCTTTGGGGGATCGGCCGATCCCCCCTGGTGGCCAGCCGAGGTGGGTGTGCTCCTACCGACTACCCCACGTTTCACACATGCTGAAATGATGCTAGCCTTTGGATTTGAGGTGGTTCCAAGGTCGGTTGCATCCAATAGCTATGAAGCAACATCACACGGAACGCTAACGTGGCACTAGAGTAGCCCTACTCCACCTCCCTCTATAAATAGCTGCGGGTTCCTCAATGGTAAATCATCTCTTCTTGGATCTTCATACTCATAAGCTTGAGAGATCAAGTAGTTGTTAGTCTAGTAGTGGGAGTTAGAGTTGAGTTTAGCAAGCTTGGGGTCTCTAGAGTCACCTTCTGGAGAGTCTGGTATTGTTCTTGTATCTTTCCTTTAGTACTTTACTTTAATATATTAGTCTTTCTTTACTTTGCTTAGTATTACTTTCAGTACTACTTTGTGCAAGTCTCTTTATAGTCTTGT
>Ga0182004_10003378_pt1 | contig 12718 bp, 8 predicted proteins | sample Sormic07211540_1_FD_120479 | JGI IMG/M metagenome (GOLD analysis project Ga0182004, IMG submission 120479) | Endophyte microbial communities from Sorghum bicolor roots, Mead, Nebraska, USA - 072115-40_1 MetaG | ecosystem: Host-associated > Plants > Roots > Unclassified | place: USA: Nebraska... | reverse complement strand
CGCGTTGAAAGATCCGTTACACGTTTATGGACCAAAGTGGCATAGGCCGACAAATTCAGGGGCCACTGTTTTGCGTTTCCAAGTTCAGGACCAAAGTGGCACAGGCGGACAAGTTCAGGGGTCACTTTTTCGGGTTTGCAAGTTCATGGACCAAAGTGGCACAGGCTGACAAGTTAAAGGACCGCCAGTGTATTTTACTCTTATTAAAAATAAAACAGATCTTAAGCCTCTCCCCTTTTGCTTGGTACCATACCAGCTTGTACCTTATTTGCACCCAGGGAGATTTGTCCTGCAATAAATATTTTTACCATGTAATAACATACTCTGTAGTCTGTACTACTATAGCATGTGCTGCTTGTAATTATGCAAAGGCATCAACAACTGCTACCTGTAGTTCATCTCTGATGTAGCACTTGGTCCACAGTTTCATCAGTAATTATTAAAGATTAAAACACAAAATGTGTCATTTTAATTAGCTAAGCCTCACTCACTCGAGGTAAAGAAATGACGTATTAGACGAGCCTATGTAACTTGTGAGGTGTGTACATAGAAATTAGAAAACTATATCAGTTAACCTACAGTGGTCATTCCATTTCAAAAAAATAGTGGTCCTACATATGGTTAATTGGACATATATTGTTGTCAATTTGTGTAGTACTTTTCTGGTCATGTTTTGTGTATTGACTCCGATTACATGCTTAATCTCAAAGCATCAAACTGTGAAAGATTCAATGGTATTCAGCAAGCATAAACCAATAACACAACTACAACAACCAAGGGCACCACTAACTAATGGTTGTTACCTGCTACCGCAACAGGAGGGCACATCAACCCAGCTGTGACTTTCGGGCTGTTCTTGGCCAGGAAGCTGTCCCTGACTAGGGCCATCTTCTACATTATCATGCAATGCCTGGGTGCCATCTGTGGAGCTGGAGTGGTGAAGGGCTTCCAGCAGGGGCTTTACATGGGCAACGGTGGTGGTGCCAATGTTGTCGCCCCCGGCTACACCAAGGGTGATGGCCTTGGCGCTGAGATCGTTGGCACCTTCATCCTGGTCTACACCGTCTTCTCGGCCACTGATGCCAAGAGGAATGCCAGGGACTCCCATGTTCCTGTAAGTACTCTTCGTCCTTCACTTTCCTAGTTGGTTCAACTGTTAGAGTTCCGCTTGAATTCACATTTGCAACTAAAATATAAGATGATGGCTGTAGTTTGTGTTCTGACTTATGAATTTCTGATGTTGAACTTAATGCAGCTCATATATTGTGCATGTACTGATGAAATGAACTCCTGAAGTATTTATTATCTTTGACATTAAGAAATGACATGTAATGAACCGATGAACTCTAGGTCTTTATGTCTTTTGGAAATGGAATTTAGCTGATTATTTAATCTTGTGTTTCAACAAATTGAAAATATATGCATACTCTTCAATACATATTTTCATATTGTGTTAAGACTTACCACGAATGAAATCCTTATTTGGTGAAAACAGATCCTTGCCCCACTGCCAATTGGGTTCGCGGTGTTCCTGGTCCACCTTGCCACCATCCCCATTACTGGCACTGGCATCAACCCAGCTAGGAGCCTTGGCGCTGCCATCATCTACAACAGGGATCATGCCTGGAGCGACCATGTGAGTGGAACTACTCTCGATTCCTCTCTCACCAACTTTCGATTCCCAACAGTTCGGTACCACTCGGTGTATAATGTCTCCACGGAAATATCAGACATGTAGCCACTGTCTTTCCATTTTGCAGCAATCATAGTGGCATGCTCTAGAAAGTCTATTCTGATTCTAACTAGGTGCTGTATTCTTTTTCTTTCGCCTTCAAACTACGACTAATCATTCGCTCACCAAACTCCAAATGATATAGACACAGTGGCATGTCATTGACAGTCATGACCTATAGTTATAGATGTGTGTTAATCTTATCACAAAGGCTTGTCTCCATCCATTGTAGTTGGCATGCATCAATCTAGGCTGTGTATGGGATAATGTATAATTCTGGGTATTGATACCATCTTCCTGTTTGTGTGATTGTTTTGCAGTGGATCTTCTGGGTCGGCCCCTTCATTGGTGCTGCCCTGGCTGCCATCTACCACCAGGTGATCATCAGGGCCATCCCGTTCAAGAGCAGGTCTTAAGCTGGTCTTAAGCTGCCGCGGCCGTGCCGAGACATGCCAGTCCGAAGAACGAGCGTCTTCCTGTGATGTCTTTGTCTGCCCTGCCCACGCCTAGGTCCAAAGTCGATTCCTCGTCTCTCTTCAAGATTGCTCACTGCTGCACTGTTCTGTAATCTGAACCCAGGACTTTGTGTATTCCTGTACCGAGCTCAGCTGTGTATGTTTTTCTTCCATCGTGGAGAATTTAAGTTATTACCGTTTGTTGCAAGGGTTCCCGTCTCCTTTTATGCGTTGGGATCTTGGCAAGAAAGGGCACATGTCATGTGAAAATGTGAATCTATCTGTCTAGTGAAATTTGCATCGAAAGTCAAATTGATTCAGATTTTTCTTGGTTTAGTCTCAACAGAATTAACACTGGATTCGCATTCTCATCGGCTATGCCGCCTGGAAACTAAGGCTAACATGAAAGAAAGCGACCACCAATGCGTTGCGAACCACATAGTTAGGCCTTGTTTGGATATAATAGCATTCGTATCAATCCACATGTATTGTGATGGATATGAGTAGAACTTGAATTAAATTTTATCTCAATCTATTCTATCACATGTGAATTGAGGTGAATCCGATAACATCCAACTAAGACCTAATGTAATACCTTAGGAGTAAGAATTTGACACCGATGATAAAATAGGCATAGAACGTAGCGTAACCATTAGTGGATCATAACAGCTCCAGTCATCTAGTGCTTCACTTGAATCTGCAGCAATTGTGGACCTAGTGGGGTGGTGGCCTTCTCGCAGGGCCATGATTGGAGTGAGGATGAAGATGATGGACGACAGGTGTAAAAGACTTGGGGGACCCTGGGACCTAATGGCTACATGCATTGCTGCCTGCGTACTCTACGCCATGGCACATGGGCTGTTCCTTGATCGTTTTGCCTAGCAACTCGCAAGCCGCCAAAGGTGTTTTCGGAGGTAAAGGGTGCAAAGATAAATGCAAGATGCATACGGTATAGGCGCCTCCACATTTTCACCGGACCACTGGATGGTAGACATCACATGATCCATCCCAGAAGGCAGGTGTGGCGAACTGGTGATCTTGAAGCAGACACCATACACCAGTTCGTCAGGACTCAAGCGGCATACAACCGTTCGAAAAAGAGATTTCATAGGGGCAGTTAATTTACCACGGGAAAAATATCTGCTTTAGAACTGGACCAGTTAATTTGATTAACGATTAGACTCTTCACATGATATTCAGAGTAACGGATACGTTTAATGGATCGAACCGGTATTACAACCAGAGCTGAATCAACACTTTACAGTGAGCAGCCGGCATATATGTATCTGTTATAAGATTAAAAAGAAAAAGAAAAGGTTGGTGAATGGCTCATTTGCTTTCTCCTGTGCCTTTTAATCTGGATTTCTTGTTGAGAGTTCCCTTCTGTACAATGGCCTCCAAACCCATAAAAGAAAACGAAAACTAAATTGCTGTAGATACGAGAGTAAGAGTATACAGGTTCAGAGTCACTGTTTTGGGTCCTTCGGTATCTGGACAGTCTAGTATACAACATCCCCTTCCAGATAGGGCATGTTTCATCTGTCAATCAAGAAGGCAATTCAACAAATTTCAGTGTGCAATTACATGAATCGAAGATTGAATGGTGATACTGGTAGTAATCTAGACCTGAGACCACCCATTTCCCATATTAGGTTATGTTTCAGAATTTACCAAAATCAGTTGATAAAAATAACCAAAGCATACAGTTTGAAAACTAAATTGTATACCAAACAATGACATTATTCAGACGCATTCTAAGGAATAATGAACTTGTTCATTAAAACAACTAGGCAAAAGTATTACACTCATGTAACTTGTTCATTTTGCATTGTATAGAACTAGTAAACAAGCCAAGTAGTTGATAACGTAAAGGACTTATAACAGTTATTTTCTATTCTACAGTATACATTACTGATTGTAATTTTCTCATCCTTTCAAAGATATATGTAATCATTGATTACCAGAAAATTCTGACAAGGGACATACCTTTTTTTAGAGTAATGGGAATATGGGATTGACATTGGAGAATCTTTATCCACTGCCAACTGTCAGCATCTGAAATAATTAATGAACATCTCTTCTACTATGATACAATTAAAGGTTTTGGTGAACCAGCTTAGGACCACTAGCTATCACATAGACACGACTGAAAGCTTATCCATTAACTTTAGCTAGAGAATCAATGGCCATGGTTGCGCCCAGGGTGCCGAGGACCAGACCTCAAGTCCAGTGAAGGTTTTAGCTTCACATGATCCCCAAAGCACTGCTGAGAGGAACGCTCAGAAGGCAATGGCCTATCATGCGAATCCCACACATTTGCATGCCTCATCTTTCCAAATTGAGAGCTCAGAATGTCAGCTTCGGAGACTACCCTCTCCTGACGGCCCGCAGAAAATTGCTGCACTCGAATAAAACGTCCATGTACTGGATCAACAGGCCGGCTAGGTATGTGGTCATCAAAACCTCTTGATGTGACTGTGAAGCCCTCATTTCTGTAAGCTGGTTGCCTCACATGGTTTAAAGGAACAGCTCCACTACCACCAGTCAGAGGAGTTGAAGCACCCGAAGTTGTTCTGGGGCTAGAAATTGGAGAAGGTGACATTCTACCATTTTGATGTTGTGGGGATCTTGATCTCAGAAGAGGACTTCCACATGGAGATACAGGACAAGATATGTTACTCCGTATATGGATATCACTGCACAGAGGTAAATAATTAGTGGGTACACATTTTAATAGAGATAGACAAGAAAACTCATTGAATGGTAAATTTTGTGACAGGAGTGTGGTGTTGGGTTGATTGAAAAATAAGTTACAGCAAAACTGTGGTAGTATAGGCTACAGAAGAGAGTAACATAAAGCCCTATACAGGTGGGTGCTTTGCTATTAATTTCACACAGAATGATATAGGATTTGAATAGTCAAATTATAGAAGGCAATAGCCAAAACAAAGGGCATATCAGGATACCATATAATAAGTGATATTTAGGTGCTCCAACTGACACATCCTATTTTCAAATGATAGATAAATTTCATTCTACCATGAAAAGGTTTGGTTGCATACAAATTAGGATACAATAGTATGTCTCTTCACTGAAAGTTGCTTTTTATGGACATATAGAAGGAACCAACTTACAAACTTATCAGATAAATTAAAAAAATGAATATGATACCTAATTGGCAAAGAAAATTTGGCAGCTCTTCTCTGCAAAATTGATTGGCCTTCCAAACCAAGCGAGGACATATTTCTGGCATGCTCAACCACCTGAAATGAAATGACAGCCAAACAGAATGTAGTAATCACATGAACAGCGAAAAAATAAACAACAAGCAGCTGCTTATACATTGATAGGGCCCTAATATTCTATGAAGGTCACTAGAGCATCCGCAATGGGCATGTCTATCCTGGTTCTATGCATTAAATGTGAGTATAGCCCCTGGTTCCATACACTGTGTACTCGAATCTATGAAGACCCCGCTCCTATCCATGGAACCCGCTCCCATCTTCCTCTCTCTCTCTCTCTCAAACCAGCGGCGTCTGTGGGGATCGGAAGACCCATCTCAAGGAACACCCCCATGTCTATACATTGCTGGTGCCCTTTGTGTGCTAGTAGACTTTGTAGACAAATGTTAAAACTAAACGGCAATATTTTATTTTATGCTCATAAAATTTGCAGAATTGAAGACACATTTGCAGGCTAAGATAACATTGCTACAGCACGAGTGAACAGTTGATACCTTTGAATTTGTTCTGCATGATATAGCCGTCAACTGTTCCACCTCCAGTGGATGAGAGGCAGATGATTTTTCAAGTGGTGGTGCATTTCGTACGAATGCATGCTGCAAAAGATCCACTGCTGTTGGACGGCTGGATGGATCGCGTTGCAAGCACTTTCTTATGAAGTCTTTCCCCTCTTCTGAGAGGTGATCTGGTATTGGCGGAAGCTCCTTACTGTTTCCTATCTTAAACATTGCAGCAATCTATTGGAAAAGTAAAAATGTAAAGAGATATGTTAGCATCCAGGTTACAATTGATAAAAAGATTGCTATGCTTATACATTGTGAAGGACAACAGCATCTTACAAAACAAAAGATAACTTGGAATCAGTATTATAAACTGCTCTTCCTAGCAAGTAGCAACACTTCAAGATTTTTTTCAGTGAAAGAAATTCAAAGTGAAACTAGTCCTCTCATCATTCTTAAAAGCATTCCATGGCTCCCAAAGCTTAGATGCAGCACAAGGAAATATTTCTGTTAAAAACGCAGTTGATAATAGTTATTTGTCTAATAATGACGTAAGAACTCTACAAGCACCAAAGCAGTAAAATGAAACAACTCGCCATGCTGAACAAATAGTTTAAGGGCTAACTGCAGCTTAAACCAAAAGAGTCCAGAGTTTCTGACCTAGATGTTTTGGTTCACTACATTAACGTCCATGGATGTAAACAGAGAACCAGAATCGATCAGTTTTTGAGGAAAACAGTGAAAACAAAAGAAAGGGGGTAAAGGTACATGGACCCCATTCATTAATTTGCTTTTCCATCCTGTACTTTAGTTAATACTTTTGTTAATGAATATCACCAGAATATGCTATGTAAAATGAAGATTGCAACAAATTCAATGGCAGCACAAAATAATTACTACTCTAGTAGCTATCTACTTTTTTACATCTGTTCTATAAGAATCCCAGTCCAGTTATCAAAACAATTTTGAACTGCTGATTGGGAATGCATTAGCAACAAAAGATGCATCATACATCTTACAGTGTGTTACCCTAGCAATGAAATTTACACTACAAAAAACAAATCATAGCTTTGAAGTCTAACACTAACCCCTTCATATTGGCTCCATGGTGGTTTTGAAGTAGCCATCTCTAGGACCGTGCATCCTAAACTCCATATATCAACTGCAAGGTTACATCCACTAGCATTTTTTATAACCTGCAGATTTGTCACAACATCAGCGAAGAAGGCCAAGATATGGGTCCCCAACCAAAATAACTAAAGTAGTGGAACAATGTAAGATTTGCAGCAATACCTCAGGAGCCATCCAGTACGGGCTACCCTTAAATGAGAAAGGGCACTGCTGCCCATTGATCTAAGAAATAAACAGAAAAACACATGTTTAGACCTCACAGGTTAAAATTATGTATATATAAGAATCATATCTTGAGGGGAGAAAGCATTCTCAAATTTACATGAAACTTATTACACACAGTCAACAAAACAACCAGTCAAGGTATAATAAAAGTTGGAGCCATATCTAAGACTTCAGAACTACTGCCCAGTGAAAAGCATGGCTGACAATGATAATCCAAGCAGAAGATATGCTAACAGGGACACCAACGGCCAAAATAAAGCGGTTAACTCTTATAGAAGAGGTTGAACTAGCACAAGTAGTAGTTAGTAGAGGTGCAGGTACAAAATAAAGCATCACATTTCCTCCGGTGAAGATAAAATACTATTGTTTGAAATTTGAGTTGCTTTCTACAAATAGGAATAAAAAATGTGCAGAAAACTTACATGTTTTGCCATCCCGAAGTCAGCAAGCTTTACACGGCCATTAGGGTCTACCAATATGTTTGCACCTTTGATGTCCCTGCAAATTAAGGAAGAGAGTAAGAAAAAGAATAGATAAAAATAGCAAACCCCTAGTAGGCATAAAATAATAGACTGAAAAAGGGAAACTATACAAATTATGTTACCTGTGTACTGTATTCTTTGCATGCAAATAAGCTAGGCCCAAAAGTATTTGCTTAGTATAACTGCGAATGGCCTGTTCACCAAACTGGCCGTACTCTTGGAGAAGCTTATGTATAGATCCACCAGAAACATACTCCAGGTATATGTAAAGCTTATCATCAACCTGTTTTGAATATAGTATGGAGATGCATTTAGAAGAATCACAAGAAGCATGGGGAAAAGCAACTATAAACTCCGTCCAGAAAAGAATGCAATTCTAGCACAATATCGAGTTAAAGTATCTTGAGTTTGACTAATTATATATATATAAAGTATCAGAATTTAAGATGCCAAATAAGTATTATTGGATTTGTCATGAGATATATTTTAATAGTATACTTATTTGGTGCCATAAACATTAATATTTTTAACTATATATTTGGTCAAACTTTGGACACTTCAGCCAAGAATGCACCTTCTTTTTGGGACAGAGGTAATAAAATACTGCAGGTTTCATGCATTTTTTTTCTTTTGCTGCTATTCCCTAAAAGAAGAACGTAGTGAAGAGTAGGAAACATAAACTGTTCAGCTACCAATGCAATCATGGAAATGTGAAAGACGCAACAATAGTATGAATACTGTAGTCTATTTGCAGTAGATTAATAACTGAAGGCAGCAGTCCATACAGTTTCAGATCCATAGTATCGCACAATGTTTGGGTGCTGCAGTCGGCTCAGAAGTGATATTTCCTGTGAAATGAAATAATAATGTTAAAAGAGAAAGTCCAGCATGAGGCATGATGAACATACCTAGTTCTCAATATTGAGTGCGAACATGTACAAAATACCATACCTGGCACAGCTGTTTTGCACTTTCTTTTGATTTAGGATCATCTGCGAAAAGGGTAACCTCCTTCATCGCACACATTTCACCTCTGTCACTGAAATAGATGATAATAAACAATTAAAATGAAGAAATAAATAATGACCAAGTACAACAAAACATTTAGTACACTCTAGTCAAGACAGATGATAGCTAGAGTTATTGTGAGATCTGACACGATGTTTTCACAGGACAACATCATTGAAGGTAAAAGAACGAAGGCACCATACAGGAGAAAACAACTAAGATCTGGAGCAATTTGTTACTACTTACATTACAATATATGTTCTATTCTAGCCCAAATTTCTTGCAGCACAAATAGAAGGTAATCTGGATTTTTAATGTAAAGCATTCGCGTCAATGACTCCTTCCATATATACCAATCCATAAATCATGGTATTACTTGTGGTTTCACAAAGCAGTGATAGATTGCAAGAGAAATTATTAAGAGATAATAAAGCTGAGCACATATAGTAACATGCTAAAACATCATTATTTATATGGACATATGGTAGTGGCAGCACTTAAAAATTAAAACACATCTGCGAGAACGAGAAGCCAGAAATTAAACATTCAAAACTCAACATGTAATTTGGCTTAGTGGCTACCTACAAAAACTGAAACTTTCGATATACAGCCCAAGTAAATTTGCACAAAACCATATCTTCAATCAGCATACAAACTGAAATGAATATAATCCATTTCCATGCATGAAAATGGAAAAAAGGCATACCTGTTAAAACCAACGTATACATGGCCAAATGTCCCACGGCCAATCAGTTTTCCCTTCTTCCACCGTGAACCAGGACTCGGTGGATTCTCTGTTCTACCAGGACTACGAGATATAGGACTAGCTGGGGTAGAGCTGTTTGGCAAAAAGGTGGAAATATTAGCTGTGCTTATTGGAGGAAGCGGCAATCTGTGGGTTTGTTTCTTGTTCCCTTCAGCGTGTCGATTTGTTGGAGATTCAGGAGTGACCCCACCAGCTCTTGGATGCAAAGGAGAGACACTTCCACTATGCACCCTAGAACTTGGACCAGGACTTGTCATTCTTGGGCTTGGAATTGGTGAACACTCTGGACTACCTCGGCTAGGCTGCCAAAAGATTGGGCCTAGCATATCACCTCCCACTGAATTATGCCCAGATGTCTGACCAGAACCTGGACTCGAGCACTGACCAGACCCAAGGAAAGTTATATCAGTATGAGGCTTTACTGCCCAAAAAGCTGAAGTTGGAATCTGATCAGGACATATAATCCTTGGGCTTCGAGAAGGACTTGACATCAAACTATTCGGAGCACTCTCCAGGGCAATCTGTCGGGGGCTTTGTAAATTGGATTGATAACCATCAGCAACGGTACCTCTTGGAGATGTTGACAAGATTTGGTTACTGAGAAAAGCATTGTTTGGCTTTGCAACTTCCTTGGTGCTCTTTTTGGTGATAGCACTAGAACGCTCTTTGTGCAAAACACTTCACAAGAGTAATCAAAATTCATAAGCGTGAATTCAAGTAATTACAAAAACCTATAAAAGAAGAAACAAATATTCATGGCACCTGAGGGCATACCTTGAACTACTTGTTGCAGTAATTCTAGTCGCATTTTCAACCTCATTTCCCACAGGGCTCTGAAGCCGAGAATCACCAGGATCATCACTATCAATAGAACAGTTGCTGGAGACAGAAGCAGTAGCTACTTCAGTAACAGGTTCAGTAGCTTCAGGTCTTTTTCTAGGCTGAGTAGGGGGGAGTGGAAGCAGTTGTCCTTTGCCATGCTTTTCCAAAGTGGACTTTGAGTTGGTAATATCAGAAGAAGTACGCGTCACCCTAGCACGTGATTTAGGAAGAGGAAGTGGTTGCGCAGGTGGTCTATCTGCTGCAAAGCTCTGACACCGAGAGACCTCTTTTGAAGGGGATGTTGAGCGGGATTGGGCAGTAGACCAGCAACCTTTGTCACCAGCTGTGTCTTTACCATGTTTACGACTACCTCGTGATTTTCTGCTTCCCTTTTGCTCATTTGAACTTATGAGACGCTGAAATGTGTCAATGAGGTTTTCTTTGGCTGTCTTTTTCACTTCTTTGGATGAAGATTTTCCCCACCATGGTGGCATACTGAATACAGATACGATGATGATTTATCTATGTACTCATAGCAAGATCATGCAGACTGATCAGCTACAATGCTATGAGCCTATGCCACTTTGCAGATGATGAACATGAGGAGCACTTCAACAAAAACCCTCCAATACTGTAGTAGTTTGGTGGACCACAATGAACCCTCCACAGAGTGCAACACTGAAATGTGAATTTTTCTTGTTTTTGCTTCCTCGTGTGATAAAAATTTCAACTTAATGCCGTCTCCACCTCAAAGCCTGAAACCATAACCAAACACATGGTGATATCAATAACAGTAATGGAGCACTAATACAAAATATCATAAGAATTTCTTAAGCCAACTGCAAGCGCATGTTCAGTTTCAGATTTTTAATAAATTGAGCAACCATCACGAGTAGAGTACTCTAAACAACACACAAATTGGAAACAAATTTACTCATCAAAGTATAATAGGCATCATTTGAAAGGTTTGTTGGGATCATATAGAAATCAAAAGAAACAGATCCCAAAATAGCTTTTTATTCAATCTTGTAACATCATTTTCATGAGAACTGTTTACATGCAAAAGGGTAAAGTAACAGGGAAAATTAATCACAATGTTGACAAAAAAGTTTGTCCGCGACACTAACAGCCATATAGACATAGTATCTAATCAAATCCATGTATGCAAAAACACTGGGCGTATGGTATGCAGCTTTCTTTCAGAGCTTTCAAGCAATAACCATTTTAAAGGAGTGTGATATGCGCTGGGGACATAAAATATGCACAATCCATTCTGTACCATTCCGATTGGTGGCATAAACTACCAGGCTAACCTGCACCTGCTCTGGAGTATCCAACACTAAGAATGCTGATATAACCCAGCTAACTTGTATACCAATCGGAACTTATGCAGGAAACGACAAGACGCAGGGCACTGAACCGAAACCTCGCGATTTTTTGTGAAATCAATTACACCCGCACCTTCGGATATCAAATCCCGTGGCGCCAACTGGCACTGATCACGCCCAGAAAAATAACAGCATAATCGAACTACGGATGGACGGAAATAGCGCAGCAGATATAGTAAGCAAATCCCACAGGTAGCTGACGCTGAGTGTAGATAAAGCAAGATTCCGAATTGATTACTCACAGTAGTCGCATTAATACGCCCCCGCACAACAATACAAACTCGGAGCACAATCTATCTACAAGCAAGTTCGGATTACGTACCAGCAAGACGACGAAAGCAATCCAAGCCCGGGCGGATCTCCGCTCCACCGCTAGGTCCGGCACCCCACTAGAGCAGGCAGGCGGAAGAGGAGGGAGACGGTGGAGGTGGGGCGCCACCTCCCGAACAGCGAAGACGTCCGTGGAAGCAGACCTGCCCTGCTACACTCGGGCCGAGGTCGCCGGCGACGACGAGGCGCAGCGAATCGCCCGCGAAGAGAAAAGCGCACCGGGGACGACGACGACGACGAGCTCCGAGGCGAAACGAAATCGGGCGGGTAGGAGACGCCCGCGACCGCGAGCGTAGGCAGGAGGAATCTGGGGGGTGAGGGATCGGAGAGGGACACGCGAGGGGGGGTAATGCAGGCAGGATGCGGGGAGGGGGGCCGAGGGAAAGGGGGAGGAAAGGAGACGACGACGGGAGCGGGGGAGGAGGAAGGGGGGGGGGGCAGTTTTTGTTCGCCCTGTCTGCTGCGTGCTCCGCGATGCTCTTGTGCCTGTGCGAGTGGGATGGATGGATGGATGGCGAGGGGAGTGGTGCGTGCTCCGCGCCGCGCCTGCGCTGTGCCGTGCTGTGCCTGTGCCTGTGCTGCTGCGACGGGACGGGAGTGAGGAGGGAGGGGATGGTTGGTGTGGTGGTGGTGGTGG
>Ga0182004_10003377_pt1 | contig 12718 bp, 15 predicted proteins | sample Sormic07211540_1_FD_120479 | JGI IMG/M metagenome (GOLD analysis project Ga0182004, IMG submission 120479) | Endophyte microbial communities from Sorghum bicolor roots, Mead, Nebraska, USA - 072115-40_1 MetaG | ecosystem: Host-associated > Plants > Roots > Unclassified | place: USA: Nebraska... | reverse complement strand
TTTGTGCTTCATCATTCAGCGATTCAGACCATTTGTTTAGGGCTGTAAATGGGCCTTCACGCTTCAGTAGTCCGACATACTGATTTTTAGTAGGAAGAAGTCCAGATTCTTAAAAAAAAAAAGTAGGAAGAAGTCCACTCCCTCAACTTTCACAAAAATCTATTTTTCATCCCTGAACTTCAAAATTGGGCAAAATACATCCCTCAATTTTTGCAACCATGTATATTACGTCTCTGGCATGATTATGAGCAGTTTTGAAGGCAGTATTGTCTTTTTCTTTTTTTTTATTTCGGCTGAATCTTTGTAAAATCATAATAAATCACATAAAAATCATAAAATAGTAAGTCTGATTTTGTTAGACTTCAGATAAATAGATTTACACAGTGAACATATAATATGGTATGCTTTAGGCCCTGTTTAGTTCCCAATGGGAAATATTTCGTGACACTGTAGCACTTTCGTTTGTTTGTGGTAATTATTATCCAATTATAGACTAACTAGGCTCAAAAGATTCGTCTTATCAATTTCGACTAAACTGTGTAATTAGTTTTTATTTTCGTCTATATTTAATACTCCATGCATACGTTTAAAGATTCGATGTGACGGGGAATCTTGAAAATTTTTGGGTTTTTGAGTGGAAGTAAACAAGGCCTTAGTACAAAAGTTTGTTATAGCTTTAGTTATGTGTTTTTCTACAATTAATTAGAATAATTCATAGCTACAGTTTCTATGGTCCAGTTGTGGTGAATTTTTTAAGTTGGGCTAATTATTGTATTTTTAAACTGTGGTAAAAGTTTCATATTTATTAGATCATGTATAACTTAGTTATAGATTTATTAATATTTAACAAGCGTAAACCTAAATAAATCTATAAGTAATACATGATCCAATGAATATGAATTTTTTACTACAACTCAAGCATAGAATAATTATCCCACCATATAAATTTCATCACAATTGGACCACAAAAACTATAGCTATAACAATTCTAGTTAATTACAGAAAAGCATAGATCTAAAGCTACAGCAACAGCTTTGTACTAAAGCATAATATATTATATATTTAATGTGTAGATCTACTCATCTGAAGTCCAACAAAATTGAATTTTATATTTTTATGATTTGTATGTGATTTACTATAATTTTTTAAAAAATCAGCGGAAATAAATAAAAAAAGAACAAAACCGCTTTCAAAACGTAATGTATACGGTTTTAAAAGTTGAGGAATATATTTTATCCGAATTTAGAGTTCAATGATGAAAAATAGACTTTCACGAAAATTGATCGACCTAAAGTGGACTTTTTCCTTTTTAGTACATGAGCAGGCCTCTCTAGTGAGACTCGTGTTTAAAATGATTTTAAGGACGTTCGTGGGCAAGTATCTTCATTTTTGTGATTTAACAGGGCTGTAGTTGGGCTTCATATGATAAGTCTGTATGGGCCTTCAATGGCCAACATTTCTTTCAGATGGACCTCAGTGAAAGAATACCATTTGGGGTAGTGAAAACTTCTGTTTCATTCATATGACCATATCAGTGGAGATCAGAACATAGCTTTTGCTTCTGAGTTACAACTTACAACCAATTATGAGACTCCAAATCCATCATAAAATAAAAAGGAATGCACATCTTTACTCATGACAAATAAATTTGAATCACAACACGTTATGTACAGACACGGGCCATAAAGTTTATCCTGGCATGCACATCATCGAACTCTATAGCGTGCACCCAACACACATCTGAGGCACGTAAGTAAGGATCTTGAAGGCCAGTACGCGCCTCCTGCAAACTCACATGGAAATACGTATTTCAGGAAGAAACAAACACCATATCTTAGGCCTTGGCATCACCTTTAGCTAGGCCAAGAAGAGATGGCCGGAAAAGAGACTGCCTCTGCGCCATTTCAATTCTTTCCCGTGGATCATACATTGATTCATCACGTATTGCCTGGAGGATGGAATTGGTCGTAAGCTCCCTGCAGGTCAAAACTAAACAATTAGGTGCCTGACATCACATTAGAATTATAGCCTAAAACTGCATTAACAGTGAGTACAATTTCCAACCTCTTGATCAAAATTTTGTAAAGTGTTTTGAGTATTGGGCATAGCTCAACAGGAGCAACAGCCTTCTTGGTTTCTGGATGCATCACGCTTAGGCTTCCCTGGCTCAGCAGTTCATAAAATGCATTGACTGCAGAAACACCCTAAGTCACGAAACGAATAAGGATCAGCGTATAGCTACCCTTGCCTATGCCAAAAGGGCACCCGGCATTTAAGCAAACTTCACATGCATTGTCAAGATGGCAGGTTGGCAGCACAAACCTGGATAGTCCCTTTGCCTTTGATGCTGTCCCCCATTTCTAGAGTCAGTTCTCCCTTAGCTAACTTCTGCCCGTACCATGCATTGCGACCTTTCAGCAGGGTGACGTATGTGTCAGCTAATAAGGGCCCTGCAAGTTTCTCGGGCTCTCGTGCTAGAAGATGGGTGATGTATATCATTTCAGATGTGCAAAGTGAAAAGTATACTGATTTGCTGGTTGCACTCTCATTGGTAAGGGCTGCCACCATACCTGCATGATAAGATCATGTTCAGCAACGTGATAGATATATTAGGCTCCGGAATAACTAGGTAGAAGTGGACACTCTCCCAGGTCTAACATTCTGTTAATTACAGGATTTGAGTTTTCTACTGTGTAATTCTGTCCTGTCTGACAAATATAAGCAACATTGCATTTGGCAGAACAACAGCATTGCAGCATTCAGTCAATGCAAATAGCATGCTTCGTGAAACAGGGCACGAAATACTGCTCATATAAGACGCCAAAATGGCATTTTTATTGGTTTGATGTTGAAATATGCAATGACATGATCAAGTATCTCATAAGAACTGGGAAAAGAGAGGAGCAAATGGAAATTCAATTCTTCTGGATCAAGAAACTTACCAGCCCCAATGGCATATACGTTTTTTAAGCCGCCCATGACTTCATGAGTAATGAGATCACTATTGTCCCATACAATGAAATGGGGTTGCCTCAAGAAATTTGCAAGAGGTTTCCTCCACTTGTCAGCTCCACATATGCGAGCATTCGCATATTCTTTGTTATAAATCTCAGAAGCAATGTTTGGGCCTCCAAGATACAGAATGTTCTCCAACGGAACTCCAGCTGCAATAAGAATCCATGATCAACAACCACAAGCATAAACCAAGAGTACAGTATACAGTTATAAAAAAAAACAAAAAAAACAGTACAATATACAGAATTGAGATAAAGAGCAGGTTGTTAGTTTCAGTTGGGCAAACAATGTTCAGTAACAATCCTGATGAACCCTGCTAAACTGTTTTTACATGCTCATAAGGGAACCAAGGACTCAGAGCAAACATAACACATGGGCAGTCCCTTAGTGAGGCAAATAATATAGTACCACCAGATAATCATAAAACATGCAATAAATATTATGAAGGACCATCCATTGGTACAGATCGTGATGATTATCCAGAAAATTTTCATCAGGAACATTCCAGAGCTACTGTATCTTGAGCCAGTCGAGCAGCATTTAAATCTTCAATTAAATTTGTTAGCCCCACTTCGACAAGTATACAGACAGATTTACGAGATTAACGAAACTAGTAGTAGTAACTGAAGCATGAGAACATAGTACTGCTAGATCACAATTACAACGAGACTTGAGCAAAGAACTCACTTGCATTGCTGATCATCTGCGTGGGCGTAATGATCCGGGGCACAGGGTCGAGCGACGCCTCGATCCCCTTTGCCAGCGAGATAATGAGCGGCTGGGTGATTCGCTCCTTCCAGTACCTCCCAATCTCCCCGAACACCTCCCTGGTCTCCGTGGAGGGCAGGCCGTTGACGACTATGTCGGCGTCCCAGACGGCCTCCTGCAGGTTGGTGACGACCTTGAGCGGGCAGAGCGGGGTGTCGAGCATGTTGAGGCAGAAGCCGTCGCGGAGGATCTCGTCGGCGTGCAGCGTGCGGTCCCCGAGCCGCGCCTCGACGTACTTGAGGTAGGCGCAGCGTCGGATGAGCCGCCGCAGCACGTCCTCGCGGGAGTTGATGACCTCGAAGAGGCGCTCGGCGTCGGCGCGGTCCACGGCGCGGCCAGCGCGGCGCCACACGCGCACCTGCACCCGGTCGCGGTGCCGGCCGTACGCGTCCTGCAGCAGCGCGCAGAACACGCTCCCCCACGCCCCGGCGCCCACCCCGACGACCCGCAGCGGGTCGCCGTCCGACTTCCCCAGCAACCGCCGCAGCGCGTCCAGCTTCTCCTCCGCCACCAGCGCCGCAGCCCCGCCACCGTTCGCGTAGCTCCCCACCATGGCTTCCTCACCCGCCAACCCCCTCCTCGTCACAGCTCACTCAGAACTCAGAAGCGAGGCCGATGCGAGCAAGCTGAAGCTGAACCGGGACAGGCAGGCTGGCTGGCTCCAGGCTCCAGCTGACCGAGGAAGATGGGGGCCTTTTGTTGGCGAGCCCAGGGGAGGAGGAATGCGGGTGGGGGTTTCGACGTTTCGTGGGGGTTTTGTGGGGTTGGGCGGCCAGAAATACCAAATCCCAGTCCCAGCGCGAACTCGCTGTCGTCGATCGACAAGACCGAGGAGGCCGCCGCCCCTTTGAACTCTTCGCCGGGGCGGGGCGGGGTTGGTGGCGGCGCCGGCTCGGCGGCTCGGTCTCTCGGTTCAGGCAGGTCGCGCTCAGCTACCAGCACCAACTCCGGGGCACACTCCGATCCGGTAAACGAGCATGAGAAAAACGAATCACCTTTGCTCCACCTTTTCTGTGATTTTTGTGACCCAATAATATGAAAATATATAAGCTTTCCGAGGAGGCGGGCAGGCGATGAGGGGATCCGGATCGGAGACGTGTTGGTGCACGAGGGCGGTGGAGACGCCGGACGGATGCGTTGGAAAAGCGACGGGCGCACGGCGGGTTCGATGGTTTCTTCGTCGTAGCACGGAGACGGAGACGTGAGCGGTGAGCGTGACACTCTGACACGGCGGCCATGTCCTGACGGGTCGCCGACCGACGGCGGCAGGTGGTCTCGTCTGGCGACCGTGGCGTCCCTGTCGTCATTGCGCCGTCCGACTCCGACGCGTCATCCCGCCGGCCGGGGGTATGGTCAGGTGTCAGGTCAGCTTAGCACCGCCGGCGTTATCAGCGGAAACCAACCAGCGGACGGAGCGATGGATGAATTCAGTCACGGCCTCACGGGTGATGCAATCCACAGCCGGCCGTTTTGGTGGGTGTAGGCCGGCGTGGTAGCTGGGTAGCTGCTCTGCTAGCTGGTGCGCAGCTGCTGATCCGAGTCCAAGCAGAGGTGTCCGTGTCCGCGGCAGCGCTGCGGTGGCGCACACGTAACGCAAGCCTTCTTGGCCTGCCGTGATCAATTCGGCGGCGTGCAGGGGTTGGCTTTCCTTCCCTCCGGTTTCGGGAAGAAGCTGACTCCAAAAGGAGCGGTCAACTAGTGGGTTGCTGGCTGCGGTTGAGTGAAAGCGATCCGAATCCAGCGTTCCGTTTCGTATTGCTTTCCTCCTCCTCTCTTGGAGTTTCACTGTCATGCCTTGTTTAGTTCCCACAAAAATCTAAAAAGTTTTCAAAATTCTCCGTCAAATCGAATCTTGCGGCACATGCATGAAGCACTAAATATAGACAAAAACAAAAACTAATTACACAGTTTGCCTGTAAATCATGAGATAAATCTTTTAATTCTAGTTAATCTATGATTGGATAATATTTACCACAAACAGCTACAACACATGAAAAAGTCTTCCTCCTTATAGGAAAGTTGGGAGCTGCGTCCACACCCTGTTGTCCGTCGCCATCTCTTCATTCAGTTCGCGATGCGTTTTCACTTTTCAGGTTCCCGAATCCTGACACTCGTTTGTGTCAGTTCCATAACCTGCTTTGTCGTGACTTGAGTAGTTGAGTGTGTTGCGATTGCACCAGTTGTGACGATTTTATTCAGACATGGAAAAAATGAAATACAACAATTGTGTGTGTCAGCAAATATAGCCTCTTATTCAAATTTTATTCCAACATGAAAGAAAAATAGCTATGGTTCGATGTACACTTGAATAGGGGGAAAAATGACAGGAAACTGTGTATAGAAATAGAATTATGGAGTACTTGAAGTAGCGTTGCTGTCTCAACAGTCACAGGTATGAGGAATCTATCTAGATTTACAATTTACAAATTATATGTGCATGCATGTAAACTCTGCGGACCAAGGCTGCAGAAACTCGCACCAAAAGCCTTGAAATGAAAGCTTTTAAAATGCACTGAAGGATCAAAATACGTCACTGTTTCCAGTATGCAGCAGTCTGTAGTTTGTCTTCGAGCTTACTGCCTTACTTGATCCTCTTTCTCTTTCAACCCTGGCTGTATCTCCTACTGTAATGTCTTGTTCAACTCCGGGTAATATTACTCCACAAAATCACATCGACAAAGAAATCCCGACAAGAAACTCCATTCCACTATAAGATATTGGTTGGTGACCATGACTATGCGTTGTGCAACTATACTGTTTCTGGGGCTTCAGGAATCAACTCATAGCCATGGGGCTTAATATTTGTTTTTCTAGATTCGACGGGAATGCACTTGACGATAACAGAGATGACCATACTGACCGAGCCAAGAATAATACTGAGCAACCACAGCTTCCAACTCAGCGGTATGGTGTTTGCAAAGGTTCCAAGAAACTCCACTATAATTACTTGGAATACGACGGTTGCTGTCAATATACTGATAAAGATCCAATTTTTCAGTATCCCTCTGAACACGTTGATCTTTTCCATTTCCCTGCTATTTATCTCGTTGAAAACCTGGAACAACGGCAATTAAATGAAGCTAAGTCATCAGAACAGATGCAATATTTCTTGTATTTTTACTGGAATCTACACCACCTTATTGATGTGCATTCATAGATGGTTCAAAATTGCTTTGAATGCCATTAATCTTTTAAACTTGTCTGGACCATTTTTCTGATGAAAAGGGGAAAAAAAGTATCTAGTTCACTATCATGCTAAATCCCAATGCATATCACATTGAGCCCGCTGGTTCTCTCAAGTAGTGGCGGAGCTAATCAAGTCGTTGATTTTTCTACTTACTACTAAGTAAATCAATGTCATATCTTCACAAATTGAAGCATTAGGTATGAGAAATGTGGCTTGTGCTACTCATACCTGGCAAAACACAAAAGAGTTGAATATGAGGGTATTGATCGTTATATCAGCATTTGGGCCTTCGATATTAAGGATCCTCTTACCAACAAACATGAGAGTACCAAGTACAAGGAGCTGGTATAAAGCCTGCCCAAGAATATTTCTCCACATGACCTGAGTGATGAAACCATGCCCCCGTCTCACAGGTGGTCTCTTCATCATTTCATCATTAGGTGGCTCTGTCGCTAAGGCCAAGGCTCCTAATGTATCCATGATCATGTTCACCCATAGCAACTGAACGGCAGTAAGTGGTGCAGTACCTACATGTTAGTTCAAAGTGGATAATGTATGAACCCATTCAAAAACATGCCGCAAAAAGTAGGTAAGCGGGTAGGGCAGCCTCAATGTTATACAAAAAAAAAGACGCACAGAGACTTCAAAGTGAGCATCATTAGATTTGCGCACCTATGATACACGCTGAGATGAAATTCACTATCAGAGCCACTATATTAACTGTAAGCTGGAACTGCACAAACTTCTGAATGTTCAAGTAAACCGCACGACCCCATCTAGCAACATTTACAATGGTACTGAAATTATCATCCATTATTATAACATCGGCATTTTCTTTCGCGACCTGCATCCAGCCAAACACTTGCATCACAAGTCTACACTAACAATATGTATCATAAAGAAAATCCTAGTGGAATAGAATAATAAATACAATCGCAGCTAAGGTGGTTTTTCATGGGGAAAAAATCATTCAAAAACAATCCCAGCAAAGGTAAGTAACAGGCACATGCAAAGAAAAGTTCTTGTTTCTGTAGTATCTATACTAGGAAAGTGAGCATTGACAGAATAAAACACAATAATACAAAAAGTAATGCAGGCAATACTAATTCAGGAAATATGATATTCCCTCTGATTCCAAATATAATTTGTTTAGGAGATTGACACAGACTCCAATGTGACACTTTGACTTGCAACTTTTGTAAAGCTATATGCTATGGAAGAATTTTCTGTGATTGAATCCTGAAATGACGTATAGTGCATTTGGAATCAGAGGGAGTACGCAAAAAGTCTAATTAGAATTTCCTTCTCCCAGAGGCAGTCAAATAGAGCATATGAGAATTTATTGGCTCATAGCAGCAGAGCAACAAAATGTGGCATAGGAACTCGAAGACATACCTCAGTGCCGGCAATGCCCATGGCCAGACCTATGTCTGACTCACGCAATGCTGGAGCATCGTTTGTTCCATCACCAGTAACTGCCACGACCTCTTGATACATACTTTTTAGGCTTGTCACCAATTTATATTTGTCCATCGGCAAGGACCGGGCCATTACCTAAACTCATGAAATAGGTTTGGGCAATGTTTGAAAACTGGATTACCAAAGCAATTAGTAAAACGTCAAATGAAATTGAACTAAACCTGAATTTTAGGCAGGATCTCCTTCAATTCATCTGCGCTCTTATCGTGAAGCTCTCTTCCTTCGATTGCTATTCCATCCTCGGTCAATATTCCACATTCCTTGGCAATGGCTTTAGCAGTATTGATGTTGTCTCCAGTCACCATTTTTACTTTGATTCCAGCAGCCATGCAGGTCATTACTGCATCCCTTACACCGGGACGGACTGGATCCTTTATGCCAAAAAGTGCTATTAGTGTGTAACCATCCTCTGGTATTGTCTGGTCATCAGGAATTTCACTCAGATCCTTAAATGCAATACAAAGCGTTCTTAATGCCTCAGAAGCAAATGAGTTTATTATATTTAAGACATTTTGCTTTTGCATTTCTGACAGTGGTGCTAAATTTCCTTCACTATTGAGGAAAGTATCACACTGCCCTAAAATAAGTTCCGATGCACCTTTACAGAAGGACCGGAGGCCTCCATTAGGTAACTGTACTAGCACAGACATCTTTTTCTTAACAGAGTTAAAAGGCTCTACTTTGACTCTTGCCAACTTATTGTACTCACCATACAGGTCTCCTTGCAAGATCAAGCCAAACTCCAATAATGCTGCTTCAGTTGGTGTGCCTAAGATAGTTTTTTTGCCATCGTCTCCCTTCACGATCTCAGAACCAGTGTTCACAAATATTCCTTGAATAAGTATGTCCACAGCACTTTCGGCAGTAGCAGCCTTCAGCTCATTCATATTTGTATCACCATTGACAGACTTGGATACATCACCGATCCAAACCTTGTCAACGATCATGTGGTTGGTCGTCAAAGTTCCAGTCTTATCAGTGCAAATACAACTAGCTGAACCCATGGTTTCACATGCAGCGAGATGCCTCACTAGTGCTTTATCATTCATCAACTTTTGCATGGCAAACGCAAGGCTAAGAGTGACAGCCAGTGGTAGACCCTCAGGGACTGCGACAACAATGATTGTCACTGCAATAGCAAAGTAGTTCACTATTGTCAGTGCATCATTTGCTGACCAATTTAACAACCCAACGTCCTTCCCCTTGTCAACAAGGAACCTCACTAGAAGTACCAAAAATGTGAGGATAGCAAACACCAACCCGATCTGTCCAATGATTGTTGCCACACCATTAAGCTTAACTTGTAAAGGGGTTTCATCCACGCCATCATCATTCAGAGTATCCATGATTTTGCCCCATTCAGTACGCATACCAACAGCAGTTACAAGCATCTTGGCAGTCCCATCTACCACTTTACTTCCAGCATGAATGAAAGGCTTTTCTTCAAAAACATGAACTGGTTCACTTTCACCTGATAAACTAGATTCATCTATGACTAAGCAGTAGCCAGAGATGAACAGGCCATCTGCAGGAACCACATCACCTATTGAAAGATGCAAGATGTCACCCACAACCAAATCATGAATCAGTACCCTTTTGGTTTTCCTATCTCTAGTGACAAGGGCATATATCTTCTTTTTCTCACAGTCCAGCTCCATGAATTTCCGTGACTGTTTGTAATCACTGGATGCTGTAACCAGCACCACCAATAAAATGCTGGTTATTATCCCAAGGCCGTCATAGATGCCCTTCGGCCACCCCTCAGTGGCAAGGCCAACTACTAGAGAAACAACAGCACAAACAATTAGAATAATCAACGTCAGGTCATGCAATGCATCCCAGACAAACATCCAGAAGCTTCTAGGAGGCTTCTCAGCATGCTTATTACTGCCATACAGTTTCTGCCTGGTTGCTATTTCAGTTTCCTTGATGCCATCTTCCAATGATGCTTTGATTTTCCTAGATATACCACTAATTCCACCATGAGTCTTGAAGATTGTATAATCTTCACGAATTCCAGTAATTGCTGCCAGTTCATCTGGACTGATACAAAATCCTGCTTCGATAAGCTCAGGAGATAGGTGGTATCGTCTTATACCTGTGTAATTTTGTGGTCAAGTTTAAATACAACAGGGTGATAATAATAAGAGAAGAAAGCCAGATAGAATTAGTTGATAAATTCACACCGTCAATAAAATGCAGCGCTGCCTTGTGCACATTAATTACAACCTGAACTTTTCCCTGGTAACAAACGAAAAACATCCCTTAGACACACAAACATAAATGTGTTCTGTTACCAAACAGAGAATAACTGAATTCAGTTTTTTTGCTATTCAATTTGAGTAATTAATATATCTCCTGTTACCAATGCGTTCTCAGGCCTAGCAAACCCAGCATACCTGTTAGAGTACGTGAGCGATGGTGGCGTGCTACAGTACCCATGGGTACTGTTCATGCAGATGTTGTGGCGGCGGCTAGGGCTGAGAGGGCGAGAGGAGGCTGGCCAGGGGCCTTGCCCACAGCCGAGCAAGAGAAAAGGGTTTTCCTTAATTTTTGCTTGATTAGATTGATACATCTTCTCTCGTTATATAGAGAGGTTTACTTGACTTACAAGCAAGGCTTACTTGACCCCTAAGCAAGCGAGGCTTAACTTTTTTTTTTTGAGATCGTGACGAGCACGTCTTTCATTAAGCAGAACAGAAAACAAAGTACATAACAAGGGCGTGATTGGGAAGCCTAAGCTTGCTAAACCCCAACACAACACAAAAGAGAAAACAGCTGAAACAGAAAGACGTGTATCCTCGTAGGGCTAATTGATCAAATTTGAGGGAGCATAAAACAACAAATTTCGATTTTTGAATATGAACCACTAAGTAAACAACAAGCCCACTCACGTGTCGTCATCACCTGTCATGCAGTACCACTTGATTTTTTTATGATAAAGATCCAAGCAATGTAATGATGTGATGAAACATACTCCTTCCGTTCGTAAAAAAAATATGATTATAGAATATGTGCTAGTTAAATTAAGTCAACTTTGACCAAATCTATAGTAAATAATATTAACATTCATATTTTTAAAATATATTTATTATAAAAATATATTCTATAACTAATCTAATATGTATCATATAAATGTTAGTATGTTTTATATAAATTTAGTCAATATTCAAACTATTTGACTTCTTGAAAAAGGAGAACCGTATTCTTTCGTGAACAGACAGAGTAATGTGCTCATGTAGTTAACCATCGTTTTCCAATGGAATTAGCTAGTCATGGTCACATCATACTCACATGTGAAACCTTTCTATAACAACATGCCGAAAAGAAGATTCCTGAATTCTACGTTTTAGCCGTGCTAGGGGCGCCTCCGAAAGTTCGTGTTCCACGACCTTGAGACGAGAAAAGAATACAGACTCAGGCATCCCAGATTTGACATGGTCGGCTAATGGGAACAATGCTTGGGCTTGAGATTGAGACCTGAGAGGCTGAGACACGTCAATGTCATGGCCTGTCCATAGGAGGCATAAAGCAATGGCCAAATGGCCAGCCAGAGGCGGGCGTGCTCATCCACATACCAAGGCTCACGGCTGATTCAGAGGAAGTTTCCTAGCAATTTCCCAAAGCCCGAGATGCGCATCCACTGTTTTGAACAGCGCAATTCAACGACAGCGACGCGCGGGGCCTGTAGCAGCAGAGGGACGTACCAGGATCTTGCGGCGCTGGGCGTCGTCGAGGGCGTGGAGGCCGGAGAACATGCGGAAGCGGCGGCGACGGTTGCGGACGACGAGGCCGACGGCGCGGCGCCACCGGAGGCGGGCCTCGCTGGGCGGGTTCTTGGCGGGGATGTCGAAGTGCTCGTTGAGGTAGCTGTCGATGCTCCAGCTCCTGCTCGAGCTCGACTCCATGCCGCGCCGCGCCGCGCCTCTCGCCCTCTCGCGCTTCGCGCCTTCTTCGTCTCCTCCCGCTGCGTGTGCTCACTGCTCACCAACGTTGCATTGAAGGCCGGAACCCGGAAGCCCAAGGGATATATATGTAGACAGAAAAATTATTGAAAGGCCCCCCACTTGCGTGACAATAAAGTCTGAAAACGTTACCCCGGAAGTTCTAACTTCTAACTATGATCTGTAAATGTCAAACGTTTGAAATTTCTGTCACGATTTGAACTACGGTAGAAGGTGGAAGAAAATTCGATTCAAGTAAATTATATGTGACTGCACGAGGGTTCTTTTTAAAAAGCCAACAACACGAATATACCGGATATGTATT
>Ga0182004_10003376_pt1 | contig 12719 bp, 12 predicted proteins | sample Sormic07211540_1_FD_120479 | JGI IMG/M metagenome (GOLD analysis project Ga0182004, IMG submission 120479) | Endophyte microbial communities from Sorghum bicolor roots, Mead, Nebraska, USA - 072115-40_1 MetaG | ecosystem: Host-associated > Plants > Roots > Unclassified | place: USA: Nebraska... | reverse complement strand
TTGGAGTGTGTCCCGGTGGCGTTGGGGGGACTGAGGAAAACTCGGCCAAAAGACGCATGGTTTGTGTTTTTGTTTTGCTTTGCCTGTCGCGCCGCCCCCCCCCCCCATGTGACTATTGTCTTCTTATTTAGATGTAGGCAGTACTTGCTCTTTTATGCTATCTTTATTTAATTCTGAATATCATGGAGCCATATATCATAACCAAGTTATTATGTGTGATCTTGGTTTAATCAGAGTGGCATTGATTTTCATATAGCAACAGCAAAGTTTATGCATTTACAATTTTTACTTCACAGTTATGTACTTTCTGCACTATCATATGTGATCAGTTTTGGTGTTTAGGTCGAGCTGTTATTAGTGCTGCTGAAATGGGGATCTCATTCCCACTGAAACGAAGAGACCAGTTACTGGAGTACGTTTTAACTCTAATGGGTAGGGATCAAAGTAATGATCTCAATGATTTCAACACTGAGCTTTTGCACACGCAGGTATATGCTCAAGTTTTGACCCTTGTTTTTGTTTCCAGATGTAGAATAAACTTTTTGTTTAGTTGAAGCTTCACTTTTAAATTAGCTTACATCTACAGTATTTCTTTATATTTATTTCACTTCTGCTCACTATATAATGGTGTAGCTACTTATTCAATTCAAGTTTTATAACATTTTTTTTACTCTTTTCTAAATCATTCTTACATATGCAGAGTCTTGCTTTAAGTGCCTGTACTACTTTGGTCTCGCTAGAACCAAGATTGCCAATGGAAACAAGAAACCGTGTCATGAAGGTCTGCATGGCTACGTTGCAACACCACAAAACTTTGCTAATAGTTTGTCTACTACTTTAAGAATCTTTATATTGTTTTTACTTGGTTGATGTTCCACTTTCAGGCAACATTAGGTTTTTTTGCATTGCCAACAGAGCCCTCAAGCATTGTTGAGAGTCTCATAACAAACCTCATTATTCTGTTAGGTGCCATCCTGCTTACAAGGTAATGTTGTGAATTTGTAGTTCAATTGTATTATTTCTAATTTAGTGTTGAAATAACATGAGGTGAACAAGATAAATACAAGGAAGTGATCCTAAGTACACATAATAGGCAACATATTAGTTCCTGGTATCTTGGGCAGCTTGATCGTCTTTGTTTTAGCCTAGTGCTCCTTCCACCCTGTAATTTAATGTATTTTCAGCTGTCCTAAGTCAAATCATTGTAAGTTTGATCAAGTTTGTAGAAAAGAGTATTAAAATCTACCACATCAAAGAGGTAAATTATGAAAATACATATGATTGTGTTAATGAAGCTCATTTGATATTGTAAACATTATTGTTCTTTTCTACATATTTGGTTAAACTTAGAATGGTTTGACTTAGGACAACCAAAAATCCATTATATTTTAGGAGGGAGAGAGAGTACATTCTAGTACCTCTCATTTGTATTCTGCAATGCTCATCGCCTACCTTATATTCCCTTTGTCAGTGGTGAAGATGGTCGAAGTCGAGCAGAGCAGTTGCTGCATATTCTTAGGCAGCTTGATCCATATGTATCGTCATCTTTGGAACACCAAAGAAGAAGAGGATGCGTTGCTGTACAGGAGGTGCTAATAAAGTTTCGCAATCTTTGTTCTGGTGGATTTGGTGCATTGGGCTCCTATCCAGCTTTCATAATGAATAAGCAAATCGATCAAGGAGGGACTAGGAGCTTGTCAAGTTTGCCATGTATGTTTAATGATTTTCTTAAACTGCTTAGTAAGTGTAGGTATCATCCCTGTATAAGATGGCTATTGTTTTATCACAGCTGCATTTGTGTTGCCTAGTCGAGATTCATTAAGCTTGGGAGAGAGGACAATGGCATACCTTCCTCGTTGTGCTGATACAGACACAGAAGTTATGAAAGTTGCAATTCAGGTTTGTGCAAAAAGGACTGCTTTGCATTATTTTGTTTGTCACAGCATGTTTCTGCCCTTTTACCTAATGTGCAATTTTCTATTTCCACATATGCTGTATGATTCTGCTATAAAATAGCTATGGTTTGCAGAAGAGAAGAATTGTTTAATGTTTTCATCTTATGTTGTAACTGATTTCACCAAATTATTTTGATCATATGCTCTCTTTTTTCCTTCTAGATCATTGCACTTTTCTTCAACATTTCATTGTCACTTCCAAAGCAGAAGGCATATTCTAATGATATTGATCTGGAATCCTCATATAGTGCTTTGTCCTCCCTTGAGGAGTTAGTCTCTATTGTCAGAAGAGTGAGTATGATGTCTTAGTTTACTATCTGTTCGATCCACTTAGTCGAGCAACTTATCGAGGTTATGTTTGTATTGTCCTCAGGAGGCATCTGTTGATCAAACTGAACTATTTCAGAGGGTTGTCTCCTCATTGTGTATTCTATTGTCAAAGGATGAGGTAACCAATTCAATTAAACTTAAATGGAAGTTGTACAATGGTATGGTCGTATTAACATCTGTATACTTGGATAGCTGGTCATCTTGCTACACTCTTGTACGTTGGCAACATGTGACAAGGTAAAGCAGTCAGCAGATGCTTCCATTCAAGCTATTATCATGTTTATTATCAGAAGAGGCAAGGAGCTACGTGAAGCTGATGTCTCGAGGTTAGTTTATAAAGGATGAAATTAGTGCATTAAGATTTTAAAAATTATTATGCTACATGACACTAGAAACACATATGTGTGTGAAAAATAAGATCTCTATCTGGGAAATTCTAGTTACCCCTATGTCTAAGTTGAGGATGTAGAGGGAGGCACAGACCACCATCGCTTTAGGGTGCCATGGCCTCACATTTACCAGAGTGGGGCTGCAGGAGACAATTTCTAGAGGGCCCTTACAAATCTCAAAGATATACCGATTACCATCCAAAAGAATGACACCAAAGAGGAAAATTATGTTCATTTTAAAAAAGTGCATGGCACTGTGTCATTTACCAGCGTAGACATACTGTTTTTGTGATGTGAATGTGTGATATAAGTTACAACCTTTTTTCAGGTAGGTGTCAACCTAAGTTTCAGCATAGTGCATAATGTATCCTTTTCTTCATTGCAAGAATCTATTAACTTTATGATCCTATTGTTGATGCTGTAGGACAACTCAATCTTTGCTCTCATCTGCTGTTTCTCTTACCGACAAGCACTCACGCCAAGAGGTTCTGAATGCTGTATCCATTGTTAGTTTTATCTATCATGTGTTTGGTTAAATTTTCCAATACCAAATTATCAATATTGCGGACTATGATTATGCCTTCAAGCAGCTTTCACCTTAATTTAAGACAGATATCATCCCTAGCAGAAAACACCAATCACATTGTGGTCTTTGATGAGGTTCTATCTGTGGCTGGAAGAGATATCTGTACAAAAGACATACCAAGGATTCGTGGAGGTTGGGCCATACAGGATGTTTTTTATGTAAGTGCTGGGCGGAAGCTGAACACCTGTATTATGCAAGAATTGCATTAGGAACTGATTCAGTTACGTATCAATACTATAGTTATGCTTTGCTATATTGTCTTTATTGCATTCAGTTATGCATTATATGGTGTTCATGTATATTTATTGAGCTGTGCAACAGGATATATATTCATGGAAGTAGTTGTATAATCCTGTCTGAGATGCATTCATGCACACTGTATCCTTTATTACTTGAATTATTGAGCATTTTATATTAAGTAAAAAGATTGAGAACATATTATTCAAAATTTTAGAACTCTCATGTACCAAGAATGAAAATTTTCTTTCTTATGTTTAAACGACCATAGTTTACAGTTATGCAATTGTAATTGTTCCTTTTTCGAAAAAGAAATTTTAACTCTTCCTGCAATTATTTGTAAGACCAGGATCAGCATGGTTTTCTTCATGATTTACTACACTGTCTATACTTACACCTGTATGGCAATGCATGTTGAATTACATTTCCCTTCCTCTTAAATATTTTAGAATTATTGTCACCTGAAGACTTAGCAGAATTTGGCTTTATAAACCCAGGAGATACACTTCTTACTGCTTGTTTGATTGTTCGGCCTCCATTTCAGTCATTTTCCCAGCACAAGGAGCTTGCACTTCTATTCCTGGAATACACTTTATCTATACTTCACAAAGAACCTGTCATAATAAACAGTTCTGAGAAGGGGGAGAGTACCTCTGAGTCATCAGCTGATGACTGTATTCTACAGGCAACTATGTTTGCTCTCAATGCATTTATGAGGTATATATTGGTCACCATTTGATGGCTCACTGTTGATGTTGACAATGGTAGACACCTTTTCTTCTGCTGATTTTACATACTTAAAAACATTCGAACTTTACAGAGGCGGTGGGAAGATCGGGAAACAAGCAGTTGAGCAAAGTTACCCTTCAGTTCTTTCGGGCCTTATACTGAAGCTTGGAAGTCTTCATGGTCTTGCTGAATTGGGCCGAAATGAACTTCTACGGTGATAATTAGACTTATAGCTTTTGTAACTCAACATATCAAGGCTGTTTGTTAACTGAAGGACTGTATTTTTTGGGGGGGATATTATGCAGATCATTGTTAATTGCATTTCAGTCATTTTGCGAATGTGTTGGCGATGTAGAAATGGGAAAGGTGCTTTTCTTAACTTGTATTTCTTGCCAAATATGTGAAGTGATTCTGACTATGTAAAAGGTATCTACCATCAATAGATATTAGCTCGAGATGGGGAACAAACTGAGAAGGAGAAATGGATCGATGTTGTTCAGGAAATCGCATGCAGTTCCTCAGTAAAACGACCAAAAGATGTATGTTCTTGATTCTAGAGTATCCTTATATAATTTTGGTGAAATTGTCGATGCAAAATAATTATATATGATGTTACCATAGGTTCTGCCAACTTGTGTTATCTTGTGTAAAGCTCTCAACAGAAATCAGAGGGCTGAAAGGGAGGCTGCTGCTGCTGCACTATCAGAATTTATCCACCACATGTAATTGAATAACTCCCTACCTTTAATTTATGCTTCTTTCTCTAACCTAATCGTATCTGGAGATGCTCTCTGCGCCTCTGGTATGCTTAGATTCTAGTTTCATAATCAGAATCAGTGCTCAGTTTTGCATGGGATGCAAAGCAAGCATGGCTCACTTCTATTCCCTACACCACTAATAAACTTACTAATAACCTTCGCTGCTTACTTGTGCAGTGAAAAAGAACCTACATTGCTTGAACAAATGGTTGAGGAATTGTGTCAACATGTTTCTGATGATTCACCAACTGTTAGGAGTCTCTGTTTGCGTGGACTTGTGCAGGTCATCATTCTAAGCACAGCATGAATACCTGTTCTTTTCATTACATCTGGTTTTGTTATTTCAGTAATATAGGTTTGATTATATTGTTTGACTAACATAGAGTTGAAGGTAATGTTATTTTGTCTACCTATCAGATCCTGCTTTTCCCCCTGATGAATCGTATGGCTTTATGGATTGAACACTGACCCAATCTAATCGCTGAGTGAAATCATGAGATCCATATGTGCTTAATCATCCTTGATCTCTTTCAGATTCCTGAGAGACACATGCTTAAATACATCCAGCAAGTGTTAGGAGTAATATTAGCGCTACTTGAAGACCCCAATGAGTCTGTTCAATTGACTGCTGTCCAATGCTTGTTAACTGTGAGTTCTTATTTAATGTAATTCCATTTTTTATCAGTATTAACAGAATAATTGAAAATCACACACCGGTTTCAGGTTCTTAATTTGTCAGAACAAGATGCTGTTGGTCCCATCTTAATAAATCTCTTAGTAAGGCTGCGGAATCTTCAGGTAACTATCTGGAACAAGCTTTTTGGTTTTGCTGTTCTAATTAGGGATGAAAACGGATCGGATATGGACGGATATCATCGATATCATATTTGTTTTCATATTTCTGGTCGAATTCGGATAATGTCAATCATGTCGGATAAGATACGATTGGATATCGACATCATAAATATATGATTTAAGTATTCGGATACGGATACGGTATCGGGTGTTGAATATTTGGACTCGGATACGGACAGATCTGAACCCCTCTAAACAAATTTGGTCTCGAATACGGTCGGAAAATTTCCATACCGTTTTCATCCCTAGTTCTAATGCCATGATGCAGGCCAATATGCATGCTATCAACTCACAGATCCATCAACACTCATACAGAATAATCCATGCACTTCCTCCAATTCTGTACGTGTGTTGATGGATCTGTGAGATGGTGTGGAATTACAATCCATATTAATATGGAAGAACCATAAGGTTTGCACATAATAGCAATGAGCCATGTAGCAAATTGCGCTTCTGTTGTATTAGTTGCCAATATCATCGAGACCAAAGCACTCCTTATATTTTTTGTCTGTTTTCCTGTAGTAGCCTATAATGGAGTCCTTCATAAATTTTTGGGTTGATCTCTGTTCAAAGAACACTCAATTTTTTATATTCCGTGATTTTTAAGACACTAGTATTTCTTAAATAAGGTTTTGGTAATGCAAGATGATTGTTGTAGTTCTCTATGGTCCATGGAAATTTATCATCTTACATGTTGCATGACGAAATCACATTCCACTGATGTTTCTTTTGGACCCTTCTTTGTTCTTTCTAGATTATTTTTTTAAAAAAAATTGATCATGTGTTTTAGTTTTTAGGGAAAAGCACTCAGGTGGTATATTTATGCAATTTTATGCTTTGAAATTGACAGCTTATGACTTAACCTATTCTGCAATTGTTGTTCCACAGGTCTCAATGAATACGAAAATGAGGTCCAATGCATTTGCAGCTTATGGTGCTTTAAGTGCATATGGTGTTGGTTTGCAGCGCACTGCTTTTATTGAGCAGGTGAGCGGAGACAGGGCAGGTGCTGCCAGGGCTGCAGCACCGGCCCTATAGAGCATAAAATGTTCAATGATATGTTATTTTTTGTAGATCAATGCAACTATATTTATATATGGAATCAAATGTTTTAATCATGTATAAAGCCAGTGTACTTAGCACCCCTCTTGGTTAAGTTCTGGCTCCGCCCCTGCTGGTACATGAAGTGTCAAGGCAGTTACAATATGTCATAATGTTCTGCCATCCATACTTGTGATTTTCTTTAATTTATTAACTTTTGGAAACTACAAGGTAGAATTTACAATTTGATGTGCGATTATGTGCCCTCTACTGTTGTTTTTTTTTATGCCACTCCAGGTATTAACTTTATTACCCCCAACACAGATACATGCCACCCTTCCCCGTTTGATCCTTCATCTTCATGATGATGACCTAAGTGTTCGTCTAGCCTGTCGGGTATATACACTATGGTCTACAACATTCCCCTTACCACACTTTTGTTTGAACTTGCATATGTTACTCTTTGTTGGTTTGTCAAAAACAGAACACATTCCAGCTCCTTGCACCATTGATGGAAGTAGAGGGCTTGTCTTTGCTCCTCAGCAAGCAGTATTTTGCTTCTGATCGCCGGTTTGTTTTGAGCTTTCCTACCTTCTTGTTCTGTAATTTGATGTTTTATTTAAAAGTGACATTTCCAGTATGTTTTTGCCGTCAGTTCCGATTATGAGGACTTCATTAGGGACTTAACAAGACAACTTTGTCAGTTGTCTCATGGCAGAGTTGACAGCTACCTAGAATCTGCTATCCAGGTAAAGTTTTCTTATTAGTCGTACATACATTTGGAAGTTGGGAACCGAGCCTAGATCAGCTGGTGTGAGGTGTTGGTGTACACTTCCATTATTGAGGTGTGAGTCTTCTTCGACTCAAATTTGGGTGCCTATATCTTCTTACTTGGAAAACGGCCTACTCTTAGGTTGCTCAAGTTTTGAGTTGTACAATGAGACTACTAAAGCAAACCCAAAAATCTACTCTTAGTTTGCTCAACTTAATTTTAAGTTACAATTGAGACTGCTAATTTAAGCCGACTCTTGTTTTTGCGTTTTAGGCATTTGATGCACCTTGGCCAGTCATAAGAGCAAACGCGGTTTGTTTGGTGAGTTGCATGCTATCCTTTTTGGATGATCAGCGATTCATCGCTCCTTATTTCTCCCAGGTATTAATACTAGACTAGACTCTGGTGGTTTATTTAGTCGTAGTTCTCAATGAATTGATTAACATTCTTCTGTGTCAGGTGTTTGCTACGTTAGTTGGTAGAATGAGCCAATCGCCAGACGCAATCGTTCGAGCGGCAGCATCATCTGCACTGGGCATTCTGATTAAGAGATCTAACATGCTGAAGTCATTGGTTTCACGATATGACCGAGCAGATTTGTCACGCAATTCCCAGAGTGGCGATTCTAATAGCAAGACACCATCTGAATTTCAAGAACAGACAGAAGGAAGTCCAAATGATGCGCAAGTAGAGCAATAATAAAGCTGACTGAAGCCGATCAATCATGTAAATTTACTTGTATATGTACAGTGTTCTAGCTGTGCAGGCTTGTGTATATGTTGTACTCCCCTTGCAAATAGGAATAGTACAGCAAATTTATTATGTCATGTCAATAGATCTTCAGTACACCTGTAAAGCTCACGTTTCGACGATTATTTATTGAATTTTCTTTAACATAACCATGTAACATGTCGAATATATGCCTTCAATCAATACGGTGGGATATTCACCTGTCATCCAAAAAAATTAAACCTCTTTGCGAATTTGCGAACAAGCTGCCTGCCTTCATTCCTACTCGCCTCTGAGCCAAGCGACGTTGTTGCCTCTAGGGCATTGAGAGCCGCGTAGCACGCTGATGAGTCCATAGTTTTAGCCTTCCACGAGCAGCGGCTATTCAATAGTTCAGGAGTTACACCGAGTTTTCCTTTCTGGAAGGTGGAAGCATCTGACCGGTAACCGGTTGTATTTAGGGCAACATGTTGTATTCTAGTGAACCACTTCCGCATTGGCAGCATATGCCGAGTTTGGGTCATAACTATGCCCAAGAAGAAGAAAAAAACATGACACAAGTATACAAAAAGAGCGTGCATTGTTTGCTCTAATGTTGTTTCAATAAAAAAGTTGAAACAAAAACGTTGCACCAGCCGGGAATCGAACCCGGGTCTGTACCGTGGCAGGGTACTATTCTACCACTAGACCACTGGTGCTTTTTACGAGCTTGGTTTGGCAGAGGCTTATTCATATTCAAATCGTTACGGATATTAGTGTATCAGTGGAATCATGTTATCGTATTTGACCTTTCCATCTCTCCTGTATGTATGATAGTACTTCTTGTATTTTCTTTTAAGGATCAGGAGGGACAAACCTCAGTCGATCTGATGGATAATTTTACTCATACTAGTAGCCTGATACATGTCATGCATGTGACGTATACAAACATACAGTACAGTGGCAGTATATTTTGTAAATAGGCAAGCGAACTGTGTTTAGTTTCCATCTGATGATCTGATCTCACTCTACAAAATCACTACATGCATGCTGCAGAACTACTGTGCTCCGGTCGGGTTTAATTACCAACCCAACCTCAGCGCCTTAATGGAGAGCGAGGCACATGTCGAAAACTGAACTGCACAAGTTGCCGAAGCTCATCATTTCTCTTTAGTTTGTCGAGCAAATGCTTGGTACATAAAGCAGGCGAGGACACTGACGGCTCAATCCATCCATCCAACAGTCTCCCTCACGAATAATTCCAAACCAAACCAATAAATCCATATAGCTCAAGAGCCTCATCAGACTAGCTCATACCACTCCCTCCACCATGCAACGCATCATCTCTCAGCGAGATCTGATTTGGATTTTGAGCATACATTTGTCACTCTGGCAAACAAAAGAGCCGATCGTCGAGCACTGCAGAGCCTGATGATGATGACAGCCATGACAACACGAGAACTAGCCGGCCAGCCAAAGCCGCCGCTACTGCTCGCCTGTGCTCCTCCCTAACAAACGTGCACGCATCACCGAAAAGGCAGGCAGGCAGCCAGGCAGGCCAGGACACCCAGGCGATCGAGCGAGGAACACTCGCGCATGCACTCACTCGCGCTGCCGGACCCCGGGACCCGGAGAGGGCACCTCGCGTCGGATATCCCCAAGATGCCGCCACGGCCGGCCTCATATGTCATGCTCATGCATGTGGACGCCCCGGGGTAAAGTGCACCACGCGCGCAGGCAGCAAAACTAAAGACCGAACGAACGAGAAAGCCACGCCAAAGTTGCAGTTGAGTTGGTGGCATCAGCATCACCCCGAGAAAGCGCTAATGCTCGCCGCATATCCGCCGGAAGATACCCCTTCCCACGTTGCGCAGGCACCGGCAGAGATTATTGCGCGCCCGCACCTTCGTTTCTCCAGGAATTGCAAAGCTGCTTCACTGAGATCAGGGGCGCCAAAGCAGCAGGCGAAAAGCTCCGTCCTTTGAGCTGTGCCTCTTGGGAGTTGGGACCAGATCGTGGGTCACGCGAAGGCGATGGGGTTCGGTGCAAAATCCGGGGCGACGGATTTTATTTTAGGTGGCATTGGCAAAGGGTGGCTTTAATTTGGCTTTGGGAAGGAAATTAAAGCCCCCTCGAATCCTCAAAGAGGCAGCAATGGTTCCACATAAAAGCGCCCAATGGGAGCTCCCTCTTCTCCCCCCTCTTAAGCCCACGTACGTATGCCCAGGGCGGCAGGGGGCCGGCAGCCGGCACGGCAGACTAGCTAGTTGCTCCATGACACCATACATGTAAGCACGGACGCACGCACGCAATGATCTACTATCTATCTACCAGCTTATTATTATGTCGTCATCATATGCATGGTCTGGTCATCGTCTTATTCTGGAGCGCAGCGCGTGTCTTGGTCTTGGCAATGGGAAGCTGCGCGCACCTCGACGGGACGGCGCGGCGCCTAGCTGTAGGGCGGCGTGGGCTCATCGTCGCCATGGAGCTGCCTGCTGCTGCTCACCTTGTTGATGAGGAGTGATGGATGGCCATGGCTTCGATCGCCGTCGAGGACGACAGCGGCGGCGAGTTTTATTTACCTCTCTACTAAGGTAGGGCAACTTGTATCCTTTGGCAATTGTTCTCATCTATCTGGGGGCCGGGCCGGGTGTCTCTTGATGACGGTACGGTCGGTGATGGTAGGACAGGGAGAGGGTGAGTAACCTTGTGTTCTTGTTCTTGGAAGGTTATGATGGAAGTGCGTGGTATGTATGATGCTATAATTGACCTTTGGTGTTTGTATACATGTTTATCGCGTGTTCTAATAGTTATAGTCGATGGTCTTGGAGTTGTGCTACTGCTCTCCTTTGTTACACTGTGTTGTCGTGTTGAGCACAGATGTCATGAATGAATAATATGAATGAATTTGATATATAGTATATGTGGTGTGCAAATGTTGATTTCCTTCATGTAATACGTGCATCTATCGCCATGTGAAGTTGAAAAGATAAATATGCGTTGGAGGGCATATGCTCCCATCCCCAATCAGGGGCGTCCCGGAGCCCGTGCGGGCTGTGCGACCGAACTGGGCTCCTAAAATTCATGGACCCCAAATTTTACTAAATGTTCTAAGTATATATAATAATTTTAGGTTTATTTTAATTAGTAAATTAGTCACATAGATCCAATAAATGTGGTATGCTATTCCCTTCGAGAGAAAGCACATTGAGTCCATAATTGTGAGCTAGAAAAGTCTATGGCCGGTAATTCTTCTTCACATAAGTTTGTAACCATTCGTGAGTTTGTGGCTTCGTCCCTTAGACTTGTTCCTTGCCCTTGGTGTTGTTCGTCGCTCAAGAGTCGAGACCTAGTAGCAATCCTAGACGGCCGGACCCAGATTAAGACGCCAGAGAGAGATCATTGCCTGATATAATTAAATTCCATGCATAATCCATATTTTTATTTAGTTAATCTTTTGTACATTGACTTTGTAATATATTATTATCTTTTTTAGATTTTAACAATAGATGCTATGCCTCCATTTATTGTTTTGAACCGGGCCTCACATTTGGCTGGGACGCCCCTGCCCCAGTGTTGTTGGATTTGCATTTACTGTCTCTCTTGCAGTGCACCCATCCTAATGAGAAATGTTTTCTGATCCACAGCTAGCCACTTTTCTAATAGAGAAACGAACCACAACCAATATCGGTTGTATTTGCGGGTCTTGGATTATGCTTTTGTATGTTGTTCAAGTGTATTGACCAACTTATTATATATGTTGGATCACCATCTAAGGATCTTGAATCCCATCAGCTACTTATGTATGCATGTTAAATTGTGTTGGTTTAAGTTCAAGCATCGAATCTTTGGATGCATAAATGAAGCATTAAATATAGATAAAATAAATAAATAATTGCACAATTGCCTGTAATTTGTGAGACAGATCTTTTGAGTCTAGTTAGTTTATGATTGGACAATAATTATCAAATATAAAACGAAAGTGCTACAGTAGCCAAACAAAAAATCGCAAACTAAACAAGGCTATGCAAGTAAACAGAGGAGAAAATAAATCAGATGCATATACGAAACAGAACTATATATAGATGGAAGGTTATTCGCTACTCCAACCATTGCAAATTATAAGATGTTTCGGCCTTTTTCTAGATATATGTAGCTTTTACTATGTATTTAGATATACTCTATGTTTCAAAATATAATGAAAACAATGCAAAGGGTCTTATAATTAATTTAGAGTAAAGTCCACCACCGGTCCCTAAACTTGTACTGTCGTGTCATCCCGGTCCCTAAACTTACAAATCGATCGTTTAGGTCCTCGAACTTGTTCGTCTGTGTCATCTCGGTCCCTAAACTTGT
>Ga0182004_10003375_pt1 | contig 12720 bp, 8 predicted proteins | sample Sormic07211540_1_FD_120479 | JGI IMG/M metagenome (GOLD analysis project Ga0182004, IMG submission 120479) | Endophyte microbial communities from Sorghum bicolor roots, Mead, Nebraska, USA - 072115-40_1 MetaG | ecosystem: Host-associated > Plants > Roots > Unclassified | place: USA: Nebraska... | reverse complement strand
TGATCATCACTTGCTCCATCACTTGGCATGTACCAACCTCATTAAGTCTACACACACTTAGTATAGAGGTTAGTACTAGGGTTTCATCAATTATCCAAAACCAAACTAGGGCTTTCACCTGGGCTTCTTTATTTTATATATCATATATCTATGGTTTACCCTCCTGCCAAGTATGTGACTATGCAACCCAATCACTCATAAGCAGTCATGTTTTGCAAGTTGATCTCATTGTTTAAGTCCTTAGTTCTTTCCCTTGAGCTAAATATAAATAATGTTACCTAGAATACTTCCCGGTGAAGTGCTACAATGGTATTTAATCTGTACGCTTGTGGATCCTATATTTATTTTATTAGTGGACAGTTTTTATACCACACTTCTGGCGCCATGCTAGGGATGTCAACTTAGCTTAAGTGGTGTTAGAAGTGTCAACAGTGGTGAGGTATTCATCCATTCTTTTTAGTTGCTCCCTTTCCTTAATTGCTTTATGTATAATCACCCTTAGGTGGGCTCGCCTTTTAAGGGCCTCGACTTGGTATCTTTTTTGTTGTAGCTCCTCTTGCATTTGCTTTAGGGCGCTAAGGCCCCTTTATTTGGTGTCCTCATCGCCTTTTGTTTCTTCTTCACTTGAGCTGCTAGAAATGGGTGGATCAAGCTTGGGTAGAGGTATGATGACAGTCCTCATTAGGCCAGCCTTGGTTATTCCCATTGGCGTGCCTGACGGTGGTATAGAAAGTTGAGCAGTGGGTAAGCTCTGGTCCCATTAATGAAGGTTTCGGCCATCGCTTCTGTGGGCCGCGAGGGTGGATCCCTAGCATGGTAGGCAGCATCTTCGATGGCATTTCTTTGGGTTGTGGTACGATGGGGTCCCCACAGATGGTGTCTCAACTATGGTGTTTTTCCTAACCTCTCACCTGAAAGCTCTAGTATGGTTTTGGTTAATTGATGAAACCCAAAGTACTAACATTTATGCTAAATGTGTAAATTAGATAAGGTTAGTACATGCCAAGTGATGGAGCAAGAGATGATCATGGTGATGATAGTGATGACCACAAGATGATCAAGTGCTCAACATAGAAAAAAGAAAGAGAAAAACAAAACCCTATGGAGATCAAGGCAAAGGTATTGCTTAGTGTTTTAGTTTTTGGTGATCAGGACACAATAGAGGGTGTGATCACCTTTAGGATAGATAGTCGTACTATAAAGAGGGAAAATCTTTGGCTAAGCGGTTATAAAGTGCCACTAGGTGTCATTGCTCATGTGCATGCATTTAGATCCTAGTGAGCTAACTTGACCCTTGAAAATGTTTGTGAAAAATGCTAACACATGTTCACAAGGTAGAACACTTAGTGTTTAGGTAGAACACTTAGTGTTTAGCACATTTGAGCAAGGGTTGAAGTGGTGGAGAGGAGTTGGGTATCTCTCTCCCTCCTGCTGAGCTTTCTCGGTAGGATTCAACGCTTTTGAGAAAATAAAACGCATATTTTCTATTGCTGCGGTGGAAAATTCACTCACCAAACGCTGGGCTCTCCAGTGTTGGATGTTGGTCCTACGTCTGGTGTTCTCTGGTTGAGTGGTGCAAGAGAGAAGTGCGCATCGAAGCGTTCAACGAGGAGCATCGCACGCAGCCTACGCACTGTTCTTGCATCTAGTGAAGTACGACATCAGCAAGCACGCAAGTGAACGTTTCTCACAGTGAGTGTCAGACTCTAGGGAGCGTCCGGTGAGAATGCGTTGGACGTGTCTGATGACCCTACACACTTGCAATGCTCCCTAAGTAGCGTCTGGTACTAAGGGGCGCATCCTGTGCATTGCACCTGACGCGTCCGATGCTTTGAACCTGTGAACTCAAATATTTAAGTGACTGTTAGAGATCGATGCATGAGTTTTAAAAGTAAGACACATGGCTATCATCTGAGCATCGGACGCAGCGTTCGATGGCTAACCGTCTGCACATGCGACGCCCCTATGTTTTCTATGCACTAAGAGAGCCAATGACTCTATTTGTTTGGGGTGTCTACAAATAGTTGTTTGGCCGGCTTGGGGCTTACCCTCTTAGTATTCTAGCATGCTTGACATCCTTGTGAGCCTAAGCAAATACCTCACATTCATCTCCTTCATAGATTAACCATCTTTGTGAGATTAGGAGTGATTCTAAGTGCATTTGCTGAGTGATTACATCTAGTGGCACATGGGGATCAATTTGGCTGTGGTTTTCTTGTTACTCTTGGTGGTTGCCACCACCTAGATGACTTAGAGCAGTGGAGGAGCATTGGCATGAGTTGGTGATTGTTCGTGGTCATTTCCTAGGTGATTGTGAGGGGTCTTGTACCTTCCCCGGCGGAGAGCCGAAAGATAACTCTAATGGATTGCTCGTGTCATTGAGCTACCTCACTTGTAGGTAGGCTCTTGCGATGTCCTAGTGAGGACGAGGTTTGTGCAACACCTCTTAGACGCCGAACCACCCAGTGTTGGTCGACACAATGGGGACGTAGCGTGCCGGCAAACACGTGAACCTTGGGAGAAAAATCTTATGTCTGAATTGTGATTGTTTCATTGGAATTCTATTGGTGTTTGGACTTCATATTATTGTGATTGGTTTATACCCTATACGTGGCGGTATAAAGATTAAATCCTCTCTTTTACTTTCCCACAAACTAGAGTAGCTTACTTACTTGTATAGAAACTTTAGATAGTTCTCTAGTGTAAGTATAAACACAGCTTTCGTGTGTCTTGTGACAATAGCAACTAGAATTAGAATTATTGGATAGGTGGTTTGCAAACACCCCATTAAAGCTAGAGCATTATTTACTAACCTCTTGCTCTAGTGAATTTATAGAATTTTTAAATAGGCTATTCACTCCCCTCTAGTCATATTAGGACCTTTCACCACCCTTGATATTAACTAGAAAGGGAGAAGGGCAAGGGTTCTCCACAAGAGAGGAGAGTTGAGGGTGACGAGTAATGGTGCAACGAGAGGGTTATGTAATAAATTCGGTACATTAATTTATTTCGATTATAGTGCCACCCACTAGGTATTTATAGACCATACCCAACGAAGAGGTGAAATTACATAAGGATTGGCTACATCCACTTGCCTAACCACACATGAACAAGGGCATAGGATTAACTCCCCAAGCTTGGTTTTAAATTAGTTTGAATCATATTGTTTGAATTAATGCAATAAAATAAGATCCAATATGGAATACTTTATTTTTTTATACTGTATAAAATTTGATTGTACTGCTCCACCATTTAAATATACAATTCTATTTTTTCTATATATATATATATATGTTTACAATTTTGTAATATGTTGTTTCATTTCTTGGACTTAGTAGTTATGTAAACTACTCCCTTTATCTTAAAATAAAAGTCATTATCGCTTTCCAAAAAATATTTTTTTTTAAATTTTGACCAATTATATATATAATATTAATATTTATAATTCATAATTAGCATTAGTAGATAGATCGTAAAAACTTATTTGAAGATATAAATGTTACATGTATTTTCTACAAATCTAGTCAAAGTTGAGAAAATTTGACCTACACATATCACATAATGACTTTTTTCTAGGACGAAGGGAGTAATTCAACAATGATATATTAAAAAAATATTAATTTAGAACATTATAAAATAAAAAGTTATAAGCGGTGGGTCGATCACTCGAACAATTTAGGCCGACATGAGCGTTTGATTTGGCGTGCGCAATGGGCTGTCCGATGTTAGAGCCTAATTCTTGTACTGTGCAACACTAAAATGAGTTGGCCTTGACCTGATGGGTGTGGTGGCCCATTATGTCCAAACCGATCGCTTAACAACCTTTCTGATTGTTTTCTCGCGATTCTTAGCCCAACGCCACCATGCCCATCATCGCGGTTTATGAATTCCTGCTCTATTGTTTTAATAAAATCTATATTAGTGTTTCTAAAAAAACTATATTAGTACCATTTTTAAATAACCCAAAATATTGCTCTGAAACCAGAAGAAGTCAAATACGTCGAGCCTATATTTTCATATAACCTGAGACCATAAAAAGTCAAATGAACCTACATTAACTATTCCCATTTGTTTGCCGTCACTCATTTTCTTCTTCTTTTTGTCCTCATCTTTTTATTATTGTGAGAAAAGCATCGATAGGCTCTATCACTTGATTACGTGCCCTCTATTCGTACGTGTGGGGTACCGTAGCAATGCAATAGGCGGCAGCCGGCGGGCAGTGCACGGCCTGCATAAAACAAGACGCGCTAATGTTGTTTCTCCTCCCAATCCCGGTGAAGTCTCCGCGTGAAGTAAAGACATCACACGGCAACTACTACGTGTTGCCAATGAACGCAGCAAGGTCAACATGGAGAAGAACGCACAGCCGCTGGCTCTCCCATCTGCTAGTGTTTTTTTTTGGGGCTCATCTGCTAGCTACTTGCCAAGGCTGACCTTGCCGATTGGATGGGCAGTGGAATGGGCTTAAACTTCATAAATTCGTCCATGGCTAAAATATTTGGTAAGGAATATATATTCTCACATACCATTTGTTTTAAAAAAATGAAATATAACTCACATATATATATGTGCACACTCTCACGTACACACATTATAAACCCTATAAATTTCTGTAAAAAGATTATACCGGTACATCTTGTGATTAACGAAGTTAACATATGTATTGTCCTAACAATAAACATTATGTATTTTTCCAATTTTTACAAGGGTTTTATGATTATAATAGGAGGCACTACTATAGGAATGGTTTCTAGAGAAGACTGAAAATCCTCGGTAGAGGTGGTTGAGCTAGAAGCTAGCCTTGTTTAGTTCACCCAAAAAGCTAAAAACTTTTCAAGATTCCCCGTCACATCGAATCTTGCGGCATATGCATGGAGCAGTAAATATACTACAAGAAATATGGCTCTACATGACGGATTAGAGGTGACGTTCTAAGAATTTGTCATAGTATGACCCGAAGCCCACTATAAGCCCACCACGGGTCAAACCCTAGCCTCTCTCCTTCAGTCCCTCTCTCCCTACCCGTGAGCCACCACCCCTCACCCTTCTTCACGCCGACCCTCCCTCCTTTTCCGCAGGCGTCATCCCTCTCTATCCACCTCCCCTTCATGACCCCTCTCTCTCATCGGCGTCAAGCAGCAGGGGCAATGCAGCGGCGCACGGCGCCGGCAGTCCCACACCTCCTCAGCTCGCATCCATGTGCGCTCCCAAATCCCAACAACATGGGGTTCGGCACGCATGGGGGCCGTAGCTCCCGACGGCGCACGTGGCCCCTCGCCCCAACCCAGCTCCGGCCTAATCTCTCCTCTCCACCAACGACCTCTCAGATCCCGACAGAGACGAGAGAGGTAGTGCAGACAGCAGCTCCAGCAAAGTGTGGGGAACCAGCAGCGGCTGCGGCGGGCTCATAGGGCAGCAGCCTGACTCCTGTTGACGAAGAACACACCAAAGATGAGCACGGGTATTCGTTCTCTCTTTTTTCTTTGTTGGTACTCTGTGTGCTAATTCTATTTGTTGCCGCACTGAACTGCTAGTGGATTTGGTTTTGGTCATGATTTGACATATCTTTTAGTGAATTTGTTATGGCAGGCTAGATCTGGAGTGTTGCCTATCTGCATGGCTACAGTTCTGTGCACAGTTAAGCTGGTTAGGCTGATCTGATCTGATAAATTATCGTAATATTTGTATCAGGCGTCCTTTATCTGGGCCTAAAACATGAAGTCCAGTTAAGCTGGTTAGGCTGATCTGATCTGATTTATCAACATGCAGAGGATTGACAGGATGCCCTCCTGTGGTGAAATTGTTATGAGTGTTCTCAGTTATAATTTATTTGTTCTCTTTTTTATATTGCGAGGTGGATTATGATACCTGCCATTCCTTGGTGGATTAAAGCGTTCAGGTGCTTCATCTTGCTGGATGTCTGGTGAGCACTAGTGTATGGTCCTATCCTTGATCTAGTAATCACTTTATATTTATTTGTCTTTTGCAGCTGTAGTGTTCAGGAGTGGATGATTCGAAATGTTGTAGTACTGTATTTGACTGTGCTAGATGTCTAGATGTATCATACTTGGGTAACATTCTTAGATACAATGAAGTTATACTCATTCATACTTTAGTAATATTTTTAGATACTTGGGAAAATGTTTCTAATGCAATATTTTGAGATTGTGTGATTTGAAGTTGAGTTGTGTAATGTTCTCTGTTTTTTGATGCACTAAACACTTGCAAGAAGAGTTGTGTAATGTTCTCTGTTTTTAGATGCTATAGTTTACAATCAAAATGTGTCACTTTTGGATGTTGTAGGACTAAAATTCTGCTTTTGTCGTCTAACTTGTGATGTTACGTGTCTCTATCTGTACAACAGTGACATCCATCAGGCATGCCTTCCTTGGTTTACAGATAGCAGTAGCAACACTTCGACAAGGTATGTTAGCAGTAATTGTTTGAGGCTTGATTATTTGTCTTGAAGTGAACTGTGATTAGCATTATTATCTATCCTTATTGTACATGTCAGCGTTGTTCCTTGCCTATAGTTTAAGTTGCCTACATATGAGTAATATTGCATATATGTCATTTTCAGGGAGACAAGTGCATAGACCAAGAACCTGATGCAATGGATTTTTTTTGAAGGAGTGCCGCTATACTGCAAAAAAAATTAAGCCTTGTCATAGATGTGAAGATTGAAAAGGACTTACTTTTTTAGTTTTCCTAGGTTTTATGGTGATCAGACATGTTGTGTTAATGTACTGGAATTTTTTTTATAAAGAATGTACTAGAAATTGAGTTAACCAAATTATTGGGCTTTATGTGATTTTCATTATATAATCTGTGATGTTCAATTTGGTGAACACATGTAGCTTACATGGCAACTCAAATCTGTGACGGAGTATTATCTTACATGGCATCATCTGTGGCACATGCATGGTTATGAACTTATGATGGTCTATTTTGTCATAAGCTATCGGGCCTAGCCTGGGCTAGATGGGCTTCCAGGAATTTCATGACGAACATAAATACCAATCTATGACGGTTTATCTGGGTCTAGCAAAGGTATGACGCGGGATACATGACGTTTTCACCAATCGTCATGGTTAGTTAACTATGACGCATTTTTGTTTGTCTATGACGAAAATAAATCGTCGTGTATAAGGATATTTTTTGTAGTGTAGACAGAAAAAAAAACTAAAAACAAAAGTGCTACAGTCCCGAAAAGTAAAAAAATTTCAAAACTAAACAAGGCCTTTATTTTTGTGTCTCTAGACAACTGGCTAGCTATCCCTAGAAATCGAGTTTTAGATATTTCTGGGAACATGAGCCACCTCTATAAATAGATTTTCAGTTGTTCCTAGACGCTTCTAGAAATATGAGGCGTTTGAGAATTGCAGTCTATGAAAAATGATTTCTTTCTAACCGGTTCTAGAAATATTTTCTCATCAAAATTGAAAATTGATATTCCAATTTCTAAATACATTTATAAAGTGTATATATATAAAGGTATATAAAAAATATAGAGAAATACTAAAGGACCTTTACAGGCCCTCCTCTGGTCTTATTACCCTTAATTGACATGCATTGAAACGTGGAGCTTTAGACTCACACATAGTCTTTGTATTTATCTCTACGATACAATATAGAATCATTGGAACACTCATGGATTTTCTCAACCTTGAGGCTGATTAGGCAGATCATTTGCTTGGCTACGTATGTCTTTTCTTCCAATTCGTTAGGGTCTGGTAGCAGTTTCCTAAATACACATAACAAGTCACTGAAAACATTACCGCTCAATCCATGCATAAATTTCAACTCTAATAGCATGATATATATACTTGCAATTTGTTCATTGTACAACCTGGATACAATGGTGTTTTTCTATCCTTTCTTAGTATCTCTAGCTTTGTCAACCGTCTAGCACTAAAGAATCCGCCCTCTACAACATCACATATATAGCAACTAAGAAAGGCCATCATCATCCTCGTATCATTAGCTAAAGTATTCCTAAACACATCATCATTACTAGCCACAAGTTACATGTTGATACCTATTTCCTCGTTAGTAATATCTTTTTTTTTGGGAGGGGGAGGTACGTCATGCATAATCACGTCATCAAAGGTTTGTTGCAGAACATCTCGCCAATCTTCCCATGCTTACTCCATATCTCGTGCATCAAGTGCAATCGTATTTGCTCCACGTTAACAAATTTCCTGAGATTTTTACAATCATGAAATTTGTTAGCCTTCATGAATAATAATTATAGCTAAAAACAATGGGTTGCCAAGTGTCACATAGATGTGCTCATCAAAACTAAAGTTGGTAGCCCTATTGAAAAAACTCTACTCTACTCCATATAAGAACTAAAGCATCACATTCTAACAATCATCATAACCACCCTGTAATTTGCTAGGAATTATAATGGGTTTCCAACCTTTTGAAAGATGGATTCACCACAAGTTGAATGTCTTCCTTAAGATCTAATTGAAAACTGCTCTCTAAAATAGAGAAATAACACTATTACAGAAAAACTTAACCGTGGCGGGCCTTTTGCATTTACTGTGGCGGTTTTTGCAACCGCCACGCCCATAAGGTCACGGATAATCGTGGCTTAACCGAGACAATTTTCTATTTACCGTGGCGGACAACATAAGGCAACCGCCTCTATTAATGTTCGTGAAAAAACCCAAAAAACTAAAAACTTGTGACTCTGAAGAATCAAACTTAGAACCTCTCGTCAACACTAACGCCCTCTACCACTACACAACACAAACATTTGTGTATATGTATAATACACTATCTTTTTATATCAATATTTCGTAATCTTACATTGGCTATTTTGGCTACTAAATGAACTCAAATGAAAAAAACTTTTAACTATAAAGTTTTAAATCTTGTCGAGTACTGCAACTTTGGTATATGATGTATCGCCATCAGAGATAGTTTGAAAAATTCAAAAAATTGAGCCTTAAAATATGTGAATTTTAAACACATATTTGAGACTCTTGATGACTTTAAATCGAAAACTTGTCAATATCAAACATGTAGATTAGGTGAACCACTAGAACTTTGATATTAACTATGTGAACATTGGAGATCATTTAGGAATTCAAAATTTTAAATTTCAAAATCTATAACCTTCAAACATATGTTTGAGACTCTAAACATATTCAAATTAAAAACTTTTCAACTACAAAGTTGTAGATTCTATCGAGAACTATAACTTTTGTGTAGACCATGTCAACATCTGAGATTGTTTGATAATTATAAATTTTAAATATCAAAATCTGCACACTTAAAATAATATTTTTGGATCCTAAACAGTTTTAATTCATAAACTTTTCAAGTACAAAGTTGTAAATCACATTGAGGGGCTGATGCTTGTACGTTACTAACCTTAAAGGAAGAAGATTTTGCCCATGCTACAAAATCCAAGACAATCCACGAGTATTTTGGAAAAATAACCGCAACAGTGGAGAGAGGTGAAAAAAAGGTGCCTCCTTGGCTGAGTGTGCTCTGGGTGGGAGGGAAGGGGACATCATCTTTTTTGTCCAGTGCAGTTATCAGAGCCGGCTCGAGACATCAGCGGCAGTGATGATCTTCACTACCGGTTTTTGGAAACCCCAATCATTTTATGATTTTGAAGGTTTATCACTGTCATTTTATATAAACCGGCAGTGACGGTCAGTTGTGTGGTCTTTTTCAAGCACAATATAATTGAGTAATGTGAGCAGCGAACCATTCAAAGCATTTGTTTGAAAGAAAAACCCGAACCATTCAAAGTTTCAAACCTCCTGGAGAAGAAGGCACCCGTTGAGGTCACATGCCGTGATGACGGCACTGGATGAAATCACCGCATCGTTCTCCTCACTCTTCCAAGATGGCATCGTTTCAGTAAATTTTTTCCCAAGTTTCCAGAAAACTGTTTAGTTTTTCTAGCGGCCGGCTGACTTGTTTCGTACACGCACGTATATCTCTTATCAGGAGAAAGCAACTTTGAATATGCAAGTATAACATATATGTGTAGTGTGACCTGGATAGTGTGATCCGCAAGCAAGAGATCTGCAGTGTGCTGCATAAATTCAACCATATGCAAGGCATGTGGCAGACCGGCATGGGTTTTGCTTGCTTTGCCATGACCATGCATGCTGCGTTTACTCTGAGAATGATTCAGAGCTCTGATGTCATGCAAGACCCTGAATCCCTGATGGTCCGCGTGGCGCGGAGTAGTTGTTACCTATCAACTGAATATATTATATTGATACCATGCAGCAGAGCAGCAGTTTTTTTTTTGCGATCACGCCGAAGCGCGTATTTCATTAAGCAGGAGAGAGTTTACAAGACAGAACAGACACGAACACTCAAACCGACTGACCACGACGAAAACAAACAAACCAACAAGACCGAAGCGGCCAGCAACCGCAGTTACCGCAGCCCAGCAAAGAAAAAACAGAGCAAGGAAGCTTGCTCACAAGGACCCCGACAAGAGAGAAAACAAAAACACGAAACAAACCAGGAGCCTGAGCACCCGGAAGTCAGCCCCCTTGAAACAGAGCACCAAGCTTTGTGAAACCTGCACGACACCAAGCGTCAGCCTCCTCCTTGATGAGGAACGCCCGTTGTTGAGCCAGCGTGAAAAAATATTAAAAACAACAAAATTTATAATACCAAATGAAAAATTATAAAAATATATATTTCATAGTGTATCTAATGATATTAATTTGGTGTCATAAATCTCGGTGCTTTTTTATATATGTGGTTAAAAATAAAAACATTTGACTTGAAACAACTCTACAAATTGATTTATTTAGGGAGATAATGCAACTGCAAATTTCCAAGCAGTCTACTATGTACTGTTCAGTCCATCTCTGGACTCTAATACACATGATACAAATATAATGCAGGCTTCGTTTCATCTGTAAGGAGCTAGTCGTAAAAACTTGTTCTTCTTTTCCGTTGTCGGAAACTCTCTATACTTTTGGTTTCCAAATAAGGAAAAAAAAAAACTCAGTGTTATATATATATACACTATACAGTATATAGTGATTAGAGCACACACCTTGTCGATCGATTTCGATTTATTTAGCACCAATTAATAATATCTAATAATCACACTCGAAAGAGTATAATGCTGGGGTCCAATCCCTTGGGCACGCTCGCAACGATTTCATGGTACGTGTCCGGCAGCGAGAGTGCGATCTTGGTGGCAGTCTCCAGGTAGCTCTGAAACTTGTCGGTGGTCCTGCAGGCAGCAGCCTGCTGCTGATCCGCGCCGGCGGTCTTCTTCTTCGGGTAGTACTGCTCGTCGTCGTCGCCGTCGTCGGAATCAGCGGTGGTGGTGGCGGCGGTGCGGCGGCCACGGTGGTCGCGCAGCAGCTCCTCCCTCATGACGTGGTGCTTGAACGTCCGTCGGCGGAACGCCCAGTTCCCCGTGGCCCAGTCGAAGCTGTAGAGCGGGAGGAAGCGGTGGCCGTGCGCGGCGACGAAGTCGATGGCGGCGAGCACGAAGCGGAACTCGTCGCGGGAGAGGTAGTAGGCGAAGCTGACCCGCGTCCACCCGGGCTTCACGCCGTGGTACCCCCTGACGATGGCGTCGCGGATGCGGAGCGAGAGGTCCTCGCCGACGCCGAGGAGCGCGTGGCCGTAGGGCCCCGCGCACGCGCACCCGCCCCTGGCCTGGATCCCGAACAGGTCGTTGAGGAGCTTGGCGACGAACCGGCCGTGCAGGGGCAGCCGCCGCCGGCGCGAAGGGGTCCCTGTCGTCGCCGTCGCCAAAGAGGTGTCGTCGTCGGCGTCGCCTCCGCCCGGGTAGACGAGGAAGGAGAAGATGGGGAGGCGGCGCGCGGCGACGTTGCCGAGCACCTCGACGTTGGGGTTGCTGAGCAGCCGCGCCATGGCCGCCTCGGCGTAGACCTGCTCCCGCAGCGCGACGGCGTCGCGGCCGACGTGCTCCTTGACCCAGAACGCCAGCGACGCGCGCACCTTCTGCACGATCGGCGGCGTGCCGGCGTCCTCCCGCTCCTCGATGTCGTCGTAGTACACCGTGTCCTGCAAAATGCACGTGTGCGTGCGTCAGCGACTGGATCGTCATGCATGCATGCATGCACACCATACGGTGGATGTACGTACGCCTCTCTAGTACTTGTGACTCCGATGGTTCAAGCGTGCGTATCACGAGTATAATGATTGCAGTACCAGATCGAGTACGAAATTAAACATTCGGGTTTCATCGATCAAGACCCCTGTAGTACTTAATTTGGAATTTACGTGCATGAACAAATAAGTACGGAAGCAGTACAGTAGGAGCACGGTACGGTGGCCTCACTGACCTCCTCGCTGAAGCCGTTGACGTAGGCGACGGTGCCGCCGCCGCAGGTGGACGGCGGCATGCCGGCGAGGCGGTAGAGCGCCCGGTTCATGAGCAGGATCCCCGGCGTGCCCGGCCCGCCGACGAACTTGTGCGGGCTCAGGAACACCGCGTCGTAGCCGTCCATCTCCCCCGATCGCATGTCGATGTCCACGTAGGGCCCACTGCATGCATGCATGCATATATATATATAGGACGCGTTTCTTTTACACGCGCGTGTATATGTACCTCTAGATTTAAGGTATATATGACCGGACGAAATGTATATAGACAAAGTATATGATCATACTAGACCATCTAGAGTGATATGTATGTTAAGTATGCATACATACATAGAGTATATGGTTATACTTATTGTATATAAT
>Ga0182004_10003374_pt1 | contig 12721 bp, 8 predicted proteins | sample Sormic07211540_1_FD_120479 | JGI IMG/M metagenome (GOLD analysis project Ga0182004, IMG submission 120479) | Endophyte microbial communities from Sorghum bicolor roots, Mead, Nebraska, USA - 072115-40_1 MetaG | ecosystem: Host-associated > Plants > Roots > Unclassified | place: USA: Nebraska... | reverse complement strand
TGCACGCGCGATCAGGTTTGCAAAGCCGTCTACAACTTGACATTTTTGCCAAGTTTGCTCCCTCATTTGCCAAGTTGCCCAAATTGCAAACTCCAAATGCAAAACCGTTGGATACCCCTTTTGAAGCTTTTTGGCAAATTACTCAAATGCAAACCTCAAATGCAAAACCCTTTGAGATGCTCTAAGAGAGGCAACAGTTTTGCATTTGGAGTATGCATTGGACAACTTGGCAAATGAGGGAGCAAACTTGGCAAAAATGTCAAGTTGTGGATAGCTTTGCAAACCCAATCGCGCGAGCAAAGTCACGCACGAGGAAAGCGCGTGCACCTTGAGACCTTCTATTTTTATCATTTGCCAAGTCCAAATGCCAATTTCCTTGGAGATGACCTATTTTTATCATTTGCATTTTGTTATGGGAGTTTGCAAATAACAACAAATGTCAAGTTAATTTGCTAAAGCCTTTGGAGATGCTCTTATTTTTCATAACAAATTTATTTAAAAGATATAAGTATTATAGTTTTTTACGGATCTAAACTTAGCGGGTGTTTAGTTATCTTTTATTCCAAACATTTTTTAAGGTTTTTAGTCTATTATTTTGCATAATAAAATTAAACAACATTCAAAATTTTTGAAGAAAAAATGACAATTCTCCATTTTTTATTTTTTTGACCTTAAGACGCCAAAAAACTCAAGAGAACTTCAAGAGACTCTTATGATGACAGTAAATTTTGTATTTTGTATGAAAGTAAACATAGCTATGAAAATTTTAGCATCTTGCATTAACTCATTCCAAAGTATTTTGCATTTTGTATTTTATGGTGAACTTCCTTTTCTATTCCAAATTTTTTTTGGTTTTGATCTATCATTTTACATAGTGGAAGAGCAACTCCAACAACTTGCATATTCTTGTTGTAGAGACTATTTTAGAATTTGCATAATAAAAGGTAAGCTTCAACAGATGTGCTATCTAGTTTTGTAAAACAAAAAATAGCTATTCATCTCTAAGAGTTTTGCAAATTTCGTTTTCCAAATCATGGTATTTGCCAACTCCCAAAATTATATGGGGAGAGAAAGATGAGTCTATTTCCAATAGTTTCGTATAATTCAGGCCGTAGAGATTTTTGTCAACTTGCCAAAAATGTCAAAGGCAGTTACTGAGATTTTTTTTCAATTTGCTAAAAAATTAAGGATGCCAAAGCTAAATGGCAAACTGTTGGAGATGCTCCTATCTAATTTTATGAAATAGCAAGACTGTTATGGTCCTCTTATTTTTAAGAAGTTTTATACTTTATAAAATAGTTAAACAATAGAATTTTATTAATAATTTTAGTCACACTTTGGGAGTTGCCCTAAATCTCTACAACTAAAAATTATGGAAAAGACCCATCTACCACACCCATGATAAAGCCACAACTCTCATCCCTTTTAGCCATGATAAGCTATCCCATCAACCAAGGCCCACTCACCCATACATGTAAAATTATTTTAGTGAATTTAAAAAAGTCATAACTTTTAAACCGAAGATATAAATTAAATTCCGATAGCACCATTAAATTTTCTCATAACAAATCCTTCAAAACAAGATCACACATGAATATATTTAGATAAAATTTTATTAATGAATATTTATCTCTAGAACTAAGAAATTATAGAAAAAACATAGAGTATGTGGATTTTAAAACCCGTAACAACGTACGGACATTAACCTATAATATGTAAAAAAAATTGGCAAAAGATGGTTATTCTTCACTTTGGATTTTGACCTTAAGAGACGAAAAGAAAACCTAAAAGAGCTTAAAAAAGCTCTCATGAGAATAACAAATTCTGTATTTTTAATAAAACTAAATATAACTCTAAAATTTTTAGCATTTTATATTCTATCATTTTAAATTAGTTAATATTTTGCATTTTGTATTTTAAGGTAAAAACACCCCCTGGGCTCACAGCGACCACGGAGAGGGAGTGCCAAGCGATCCGAAGTCCAAACATCAGTCAGTTTTTGACTTTTCCTCAACGTTTGCGTCCTTTCACCGAGAGCCACAAGCCCGCAACTGCAACAAGCAACAAATCCGCGCCCGCTCCGCCGCTTTCCTCCCCACCTCCACCCAGTGGGCGACGACTGGCGCCCATCGTCGATTCCCCGTTCTCCGTTTCCGTCTCGCGTGTTTGGTGCTTTCGATCTCCCCAAGGCGGCAGGCGGCAGCGCCGTGCGCGCCGCGGGAAGATTTTGGTTGGTGGATTGTTGGTGGCGGCTGCACTCCGTCCCACTGCACTGGTCCAATCTAAATGGCGGCCAATAATAGTGACCCAATCCCGGATCAGCTGGGGGAAGGAGGGGCGGGCGTGAAGCACGAAACAGGGGAGGAGGTGGGGGAGGAGACGTCTTCTTCCGCGGCGCAGGCGACCGCGACGACGATGCTGCCCCGGTCGAGCTCGCGGCCGCAGCTGGACCTCAGCGGCGCCGCGATCCACGGGACGCTGGAGGACCGCAACCCTACCATCCTGCTTCCCAACCAATCCGACGACATCTCCCACCTCGCCCTTGACATCGGCGGTACGTGCGTGCCCCCGTGCAAGTCTCCCCGCCTCCGCTTCACTGTTGGACTCAACAGTGTTTATCGCTCGGTAGCTATGTAAGGTTCTGTCTCGAGTTGGTTAATCAAAGTAGATGAGATGCGGGATACTTAGTAATTTAGCATGTGACCGTGGAAACCCAACTGTGGTCGAATTTTGAGAAGTTGGCACTTCCACCTGCTAGTCCCACAGTCCACACTGAACATTTCCAGATTGCTACCGCATCTCAGGACGACTGCCTGTCTGCGGATTGATAGTGGTGATAAGATGCTACTTGCAACAGTAAGCCGTCAAGGTGGGACTGTGCATGTGGCTTCCAACTCTTGTTGTTCCTCCTGAACTGTTAGGATATGTGCTTGATGGATTAAAATGTGCCAGTTTTAACAATAATTTCTTCACTGTCGAAGGGTCTGACATTTTGTACTCTGAAGTTTGAAATTTATGTTTTCCCTCTAGGATCTCTTATAAAACTGGTATACTTCTCGCGACATGCTGAGCTTTCCACTGAAGATAAGCGCAAGATATCCACAAAGAGAAAACTTGGGATGTTTAATGGTGGCAGGAGAAGCTACCCGATTCTTGGAGGGAGGCTCCACTTTGTCAAATTCGAGACTGGGAAGCTAAATGAATGTTTGGATTTCATTTCTTCCAAACAACTACATCGTGGTGGTATGCAAACACTGGTGTTAGTTATAAATAATTGGAATGTTGTATCATCTTCCTAGTTATTTCCATCACCTTGTTGACATAGTTTCCTGTGCTTCTTCGATAGCTTCTGTGTACCTTTGAATCACAGTTCACCTGTATTTACTTAGCATTGAATATCAGTTATATGCTGCAGGAATTGATTCACCTTCGTGGCGCTCGGGAGCTCAGCCTGATGACATTGTAATTAAGGTAAAAACTAAAGAGACAGCATGACTGATATGTCTGAAGACTCTATATAAGTACTCCCTCCATTATCCACAAATGGAATCTCAAATACCAAGAAAAGTGGTTGGGTTCTCTGACTTGCTTGCATGCATCAGCTTCCACTCAGGTTCCCTATGCACGCATGCATCACGATTGGCTGGCCGTTTGGTTTCCCTCTGCATGCGTGAATACTATTGGTTGTGCTAATTAAGCATGCACAGGCTGCCTTAAACGAATGTCTTGGGAACTAATTCGCGACTTACAAAAGATCAAAAGTGTGAAATCTACTTATGCCTAATAAACAATATAGAGGGAGTATAAGTAAATGATTGGATTCAGGACACCTCAATAGTCCTTGAATAAGAAAAAAGAACAACAAATAGAAAAAGGGGAAAGGCCTAGAGATCCTCTCATGCATTGAAAGGAAAAGAGAAAAATGCTGAATTAATAGTCTTTACAGAAGTCTTTTTTTGCGGTGAGTATCTGTTTATTGCTGCATTAATAATTCTTCCATTACATACTTTATTTTTGCAAGCACAGATTAGTTGTCCTTATTTGGAATTATGGCCTTAGGATTATTTTGTTGCTGAGTGTAATATTTTGTGGAAAGGCAACAGGTGGTGGAGCATACAAGTATGCAGATGTCTTCAAGGAAAGATTGGGAGTCAGCCTTGAAAAGGAAGATGAAATGGACTGTCTTGTGGCTGGAGCAAACTTTTTGCTTAAGGTTCCAAATTCCAATCTATTTAGTCCATATTCTACTATGCATCTATCTTGTATGTGATGTTTATAGTGGATTGTTGGAGATGTATTAAACTAACACATATTAGTAATAATTGTGTTAACATTCATGAATCTAAATTACAAATTACCAGCAAGTAAATAACACTCTTTTTCTGCACTTGGCAGGCTATACGTCATGAAGCTTTTACACACATGGATGGTCAGAAGCGATATGTTCAGATTGATCAGAATGACTTGTTTCCCTTCCTTCTTGTTAATATCGGATCTGGTGTTAGTATAATCAAGGTAACTTTGAGGTTAGCTTTCTAGTTTGTTCTTTTGAGTTTCACCGGATCTTGTTGACCATTCTTTTTCAAAGGTTGACGGGCATGGGGAATTTCAGCGAGTAAGTGGGACAAATGTTGGTGGTGGTACGTACTGGGGATTGGGGAAGCTAATGACAAAGTGCAAGAGGTGCTATTTTTCTGCCCATGGACACCAGATATTTCTGTATACAAGTTTGATTTCTCCTAAACTCAGTAATTTTGTTTCAGTTTTGATGAGTTGCTAGAGTTGAGCCAGCGTGGAGACAACAGCACCATGGACATGCTTATAGGAGACATATATGGTGGTCTGGACTACTCCAAGGTTACTATTACCATCAAATGTGTAAATAATTGTAAAACATGTTGATATTCCCCATAAGTTATTGTATGCACTACTTAAAAGCTGCTAGTCTGACCTGTTATTAGGATAACATTCATTGTGCACTGTATGTTAGAAAAAAATGTTATTAAACTTCTTGTCTTATGTGTGTATTAATTATGCATGCTTCTGCTATATGGCAGATTGGTCTTTCAGCATCTACAATCGCCTCTAGTTTTGGAAAGATAATTTCAGAAAACAAAGAGCTATCAGATTATAGACCTGAGGATATATCGCTCTCCTTGTTACGGATGATTTCATACAACATTGGCCAGGTATGTCAACCTTGCGAGGACATGATATGGTAAATAATTCGTGAATGACTAGTGAGATAAGTGCCCAAGAAAAATGGTTTAGTACTCTCATCACACCTTTTCTATAGATACAAACACTTGACAATTATTCTAAAAAGATTTTTGGAAAATGTGAACAAGTAAATGAAACAGCGAATGAAGCTTATCTGAACATGGAACTTTTTTGTGTGCTTGATTTATCCAGGAATCTAGCCTAGCTTTGAGTGGTTGTGTTCTTTTCTGAAGAGAAGACAATAAAATAAGTGATAGTTCAACATTTTTTATGCTATATAGTGATTTTTCTCATAATCTGAAAGTGATAGAGTTGAAAAATTAATGAAACCAAGAGCGAGCGATGCCAAAGATGATACTAGATGTCAGTGCTGAACAGTGTATTGAAATTGGTTCTTTGGTGGGTGAAGGTCTAATATAACTTTTAATGGTGCTCAATTGCTCATAGCTATAAGTAAACTCACATATTTTTTTATGCTTGATGCTGCATGCTAAGTTGATAAAATACAAACTGTAGTGTTTGGTCATTTCACTCATTTACCATGCCCTGGATTTTGAATTTATGATTGGTGCATACTTCCTTATCGGAAGAAGTACATTTGATTTTAAAGCTCCAAAGTGCCATTGTTGTTGTTTTATCACTGAACAGAACACTCAGTCATCTGTATCAATTCATACTGATACAGGCACATTTCACCTCTTCTGAATACCTAAGCTCTCTATTTTTTTTTCTAGAAAAGCCACAGGAGAGCTGTGTTTCTTTGCACTAAGAAGAAAAAATTCTCTAATTTACTGTGGTCTATTTTTCAACTCAATTGAAGCTGTGGGTTCGGTTTCTTTTTTTTTCTGTAGATTTCCTATCTAAACGCACTTCGTTATGGACTCAAGAGGATATTTTTTGGTGGATTCTTCATCCGTGGGCATGCCTACACCATGGATACAATTTCTTTTGCAGTGCATTTCTGGTAATTTTTTCCCCCAAAATTGGTGCCCCTTCCCTCCCCTCCTCCACCTCCTATGGTTTGTTACGTTATTTATATTAATTTTTGAAATAATGTTCTCCCAATATTTTCTGTGTTGGTAAAGGTCAAAAGGAGAGGCACAAGCTATGTTTCTGCGCCATGAGGGCTTCCTAGGAGCTCTTGGAGCATTTATGAGTTATGAGAAGCATGGTCTTGATGACTTAAGGGCACATCATTTGGTTGAACGCTTCCCAATGGGTGCTCCATATGTTGGTGGAAAGATTCACGGGCCACCTCTTGGAGATCTCAATGAGAAGGCAAGGGCATCTTCTCCTGATCATGGTTAAGTTTATGGCTATGATGGTTTGGTTATATTTCTGAGTATGGCATCCTCTCTTAACACAAATCTGATGCTCAATAAATTTACACCTTTAAAAACTCGAAATGGATGTCACTCAGTCAAACTACATGACAGGCATGCACAAGAACCAAAGGGTCAACCGAAATTTCTATCTCTATTGAAAAGGTCCCTTGAATTAGTCGATATCTTGTTGCTACTATTTTATGCTGGAATGAGATAACATTTCCTTATTCAACATCGTTTAAATCTAGTTCACTTTTGATCGCCAATATTATTTTAAAATGTTTCCATTTTGAACTGTACAGATATCATGGATGGAGAAGTTTGTGCAGAAGGGTACTCAGATTACTGCCCCTGTACCTATGGGGGTTCCAGCTACGACAGGTATGGGAGGCTTTGAAAGGCCGACTTCTAAGGGTGACATTTTGCGGTCAGATGCAAGTGCAGCGCTCAATGTTGGTGTTCTCCATCTCGTACCCACATTGGATGTGTTTCCATTGTTAGAGGATCCAAAGACGTAAGACAAATGTTCAACTCCTGTGTCTACTCTCTATGTGTGTGGAAGTTGGTGAAATTTCATATTATTGAAAATGAACACTTCCTAGATAGTTTAGTTCTATTTGTCAACCCAGAAAAGGACCAACTAAATACTAACTGTTGCAGTAAAATCAGTACGGAAATGGAGCTCAATTTCCATTTTCTAAAAGGCTCTAGAAATTAGTTTAAACAGTTTTTCACATCAAGTTACCAGTTCGTTAAGCCTTTCCTTGTAGCTATGATACCAAAAGCAATAAACAAGTTTCTGAATCTTTTTCCTCAAATGCAGAGTTTCAGCATATATCCAACCTTCTAAATTGTGATAATTGATCTGTTTTGTAGGTATGAACCAAACACAATTGATCTTGACCAGGATGAGTTCAAGTATTCTTCTGTTTCTCTTACTTATAGATATATAATAGCAATTGAGTCCTTTGATGATATCTGAGATGATTGTGCTAGGTACTGGTTCAAGATTTTGTCAGATCATTTGCCGGACCTTGTGGACAAGGTATGATGTTGCTCTTGCAAAGGCATCTGCATAGTTCCTCTTTTCTTTATGGGATCCCTTTCTTTATTCATGACATGATGTTAAAAAAAAGGTTTCCAAATGTCGTTCTCGCTCACAAACTACAATCGTCAACCATCCGAGACTCTGTGTTTCCTGTACCCGCCAACTTAATCAGATGTATCTCCCTCAGTTTCCGAATCCGTCTATTGAATGGAATCTCTGGTACAGTCAGCATGAGGCGGTCTGTAACCACAGAAGGCTAGAACCACACCTCATATGGAACAGAAATTATATCACCCTTTATCTTATGTTATCCAAATACATTTTCTTAAAAAACTCTTAACATCTTTATTGTTGGATCGTTACAAGTAAGTATATCAGGCTGTGAACTGCCTACTAGTAATGAAGGCACACCATCTTTATTGGTTTCCACATAAGCAGGTATGCACCTGCCACAAATGTTTGCCAAAAGGCACAGTTTCAAGGGACTAGTTGCTGTTTCCGTAGCTTAGTGAGCTTAGCTCCTTGACTCTAATGAAGGCAATATTTCCACTGCACTATCATCACAATCAAGTTTACATTGAGATTGCATGTTTTGGGCTGAGATAGTACACATATGTTTTTTTCATTTTGTAGTAACAATTTGTGAATTGAGGATGTTTACCTGAATATCCATTTCTTGTCTGTTTGGAAGTAAATGGAATCCTGAAACAGTATATTCTTGGCTAACTTGTGCATTCTATCATTTGTAGGCAGTTGCTAGTGAAGGCGGGACTGATGATGCCAAGAGGCGGGGAGATGCATTTGCGCATGCCTTTTCTGCTCATCTGGCAAGGTAAAAAATTGCTATTGCATGTCACTATTGCTATCTATCTCTTTGCTACCTAACTTGTGTGTCTAAGGTTAGATTGATGGAGGAGCCAGCTGCTTATGGAAAGTTTGGTTTGGTCAACCTGTTGGAGTTGAGAGAAGAATGTCTGAGAGAATTTCAGTTTGTTGATGCATATATTAGCATCAAGCAAAGGTTGGCATCCTACATGTGCGCATGCATGCACACATGCTCTCATTTGTCTAACATTCTGTTATCTTCTGCTTGAAGGGAAAATGAAGCTTCACTGGCTGTTTTACCAGATCTTCTGATGGAACTTGACAGTATGAATGAGGTATATGACAAAGGGGCTTCTTTCTGCTTAATTCTGCACTTAACTGAAGTCATCTTAACATTTGCCTCTGTGATAGCTCAAGTTATGTACTTGCGATTATGCCAGTTTTCTATTGGCAGCATGTGGATGAGAAAACATGAGAAATGTTGGTTCATGCCACGATCATAAGTCCACGTTTAACAAAGTACCACTAAATGTGTTTCTGGCAAAAGCAAAACATGCCAATGTCACTGTTAGGGGTATTTTTTCATTGTTGTTATTTTTCTTTTCCCTCTGTAGCGAAGCTTCAACTCTAGATATTAATTTGAGTGAACATTTCATTTTCATGGATATCCAGGAAGCTAGGCTGCTTGCTCTAATTGAAGGTGTCCTTGCTGCAAATATATTTGATTGGGGATCTCGAGCTTGTGTAGAACTTTATCACAAGGGAACTATAATAGAAATCTATCGCATGAGTCGCAAGAAGATGCAACGTCCTTGGCGGGCAAGTATTCCAAGTCTGAAATTTTTAAATTTTACAGTTGCATTGCGACGGAGTTATAAAAAAAAGAGTGTGCTGCCACAAACTATATCACTAACTTTATGTACTTTTTCTTGCAGATTGATGACTTTGATATGTTCAAAAAGAGAATGCTGACTGATAGAAAGGACCAACCATACAAAAGAGCACTGCTTTTTGTTGATAACTCAGGTGCTGATGTGGTCCTTGGAATGCTTCCTTTAGCTCGGGAGCTTTTACGCCGTGGAACAGAGGTATAAATTGAAATGCTGAAAAACTAAAGAGTTTCCTTTTTTGTTAGATTTGCTCCAGACTGAATTTAATTAGAAAGAGCAGACAGAATGCTGGCTGCAGAGATTCAATCAAGGGAACACACGATATATTGCATGCTAATGTATAGATCACATTTTCTTATTTCCTATTTCCTTCGTTGAAGATATAGACTGCATGAAAAAAATGGAAAACATCATTGGTGAATGTTGTGATAATTTCTTAGGATCTTATGTGACAATCCAGAACTGATAAAAAAATGGAGATGATTTGAGCTGTCTGGCTGACCTTGTGAAATAACTGTAGAACTGAAGCAGACTTTCAAGATTATCCCATTTGGTGATTACTTATGGAATATCCTATTTTCATAAATTTTCCACTGATAGATGTTTAATGTGATCAGGTAGTTCTTGTTGCAAATTCGTTGCCAGCTTTGAATGATGTTACTGCTAATGAACTTCCAGAAATTATAGCTGAAGCCTCAAAGGTACAAAGTAAACACAATCCCTTACCATTTAGCTGTATTATCGTTTGTTGTTGGCTCTAATTTCATATAACTCAAATGATAATGTATCACAGCACTGTAGTATCCTTCGGAAAGCTGCAGAAGCTGGTGGGTTGATAGTTGATGCAATGGCTGGCATCCAAGATGATCTCAAGGATGAGCCAGTGTCAGTGCCACTAATGGTTGTTGAGAATGGATGCGGCAGTCCATGTATTGATTTCCGGCAGGTTAGCTCAGAGCTTGCTGCTGCTGCAAAGGATGCAGATTTGGTAAGAGGGCTGCAACATTTTTAACTGAATGCATTTTCTCATGCAAGAATCATTTGCAATGTTCTGTTATTTATAATATTGGTTTGCTTTCCAATATAATGCAGTTAATTTTGGAGGGCATGGGACGGTCACTGCATACCAACCTCAATGCCCATTTTAAGTGTGATGCTCTAAAGGTACTTGTTTCTGCAAACCTTACTCGTTTGTTGCTACACAGGCAACCTTGATAGTATTGCAAGAAATTTCGTCATCTAAAAAAAGGAATCATAGATTTTTTATTTAAGAAATTTGATGGTTAGATCAGTTTCAGATCATGACTACAACAATATTTTCAGTCATAGGCATTGGACTTCAAATATAATTGTAGTCATGACTCATGAGCTCATAAGTCACACAGCACAGACAGCAGTATTTTTTGTCTAGACACTCTGCAGTCAACTCCGAATTCAGATGATTTTAAGTGGCAATGTAGCTTCAGCTGAATCTGGAACTTCCTTACCTTTCTGTCAATTTGTTGGAGCTAAAGAGCAGAATCTTTGATAAGTGGTATGTCCCACCTAATCATGTATGCCATTTTTAAAAGTTTACAAGTTGAGTTTTTATGCGCAGCTTGCTATGGTCAAGAATAAGCGATTGGCAGAGAAGCTCTTCAATGGAAATATATACGACTGCATTTGTAAATTTGAACCAGTTTTTTAACAATATGGGAGTGGCAGTGGAGCATTGGTAATGCACACTACATATTTTGCCACGGCATTGCTTAAATCTGGTAGTACTAACGAAGTGGGTATCTTTTCTTCAGTTTTATCACCAGTTTTCAGTTTTATCGTCTTGCAGCAACTTGATTGGTGCAGCCGGCGAGACAGAAACAAGCATGCGGAATAATGGTCATTCCAGTGTACGGGGTACAAGAAACGCCCTTCCAATACGCAGCTAGTGTCTGTGATAATAGTGTCTCAAACGATGTAATAAATAAAGGCTTTAAAGTCCATTTCCAGAAATATTGAATGGAGAGGTTTGAGCCAGCCAACTGGAGTTCGTGTACCCGAAAAGCGAGAACTCGTTAGCAGCCTAGCAGGGCCGAAGTAATAACATACTAATCCTGGAATGATCTTGTCATTCTTATGCCGTGCTCGAATCAATCCAAAATTTGTTCACCTGCCGAGACAATGCTGTCACTCAAATGCTAAAAATCAGTTATTAGTTTTTGCATGGTTGTTTTCAATTCTGAGAAAGACTGTCACCATACATTTTACTCGTTAGTTAAATTGTACAGTAGAACAGATAACTCAAATCAGGCCTTGTTTACTTCCAAAATTTTTTGCAAAATAGAAATAGTAGCACTTTCGTTTGTATTTGACAAATATTGTCCAATTATGGACTACCTAGGCTCAAAAGATTGTCTCATCAATTCTGACCAAACTGTGCAATTAGTTTATATTTTTATCTATATTTAATACTCAGCATATAGCAGTTGATCCACTAATCAACGATTAGCCGTCCATCACTCCAGAAACTATGAGCTCTAGGCAAAGTTGATGTCATACGCCTTGCCGCCGTCCGCTCTGAAGATGCCAAAGTGGCGCTCGAACTCGGGGCCGGGCTTGCCGTCCTCGTCGTACAGGTCGAACAGGAACACCTCCACGGGCACGCCGGGCCGCTTGGGCGTGCCGACGCCGCGCACCGCCCTCTCCACGATCTTGGCGTTGTACGCCGCGGCGTTCTGCGGGGTCGCGGCCGGGTGCCCCGCGGTGGGCCACCCGGTCTCGGTCACGGCGACCGGCACGGCACCGAACCCCTCTTTCTCCAGCGCGGCCACCAGCGCGTCCACGGTGGCGTCGAACAGGTTGGTGTACACCAGCGCGCCGTCCTGCACGGGCGCGGCGCCGGCGCCGAAGAGCGCGTACGCGAGCTGCACGTTGGCCGGGTCGTTGACGTAGCTGATGAAAGGGTAGGTGTTCACCATGAAGGGCGCGCCGGTGTCGGCGAGGAACTGCAGCATGGGGCGGAGGACGGGGAGGGAGGCCGCGTCGAACGCTCCTGCGGAGGGCGGGTACGAGGCGGCGAGCACCGAGGAGGCGTGCGCGGAGGAGACCTTCACCCTGCCTCCGAGCCCCAGCGCGGCGAGCGCGGCGTGCAGGTTCCGCATGGCCGGCACGAGGTGCGGCGCGTAGAACTGGTTGTTGTACAGCACCTCGTTGCCGACGGCGAGGTACCGGACGCGGTCGGCGGGGGCGTGCGCCAGGACCGCGGACCGCAGCCACTGCGCCGCGCCCTCGGGCCCCGACGCGGCCAGGAAGGTGAGGTTCTCGTTGGGCACGCCCACCATGAGGTCGATCCCCGCCGCGGCGAAGGCCGGGAGCACGGCCGGGTCGGGGAGGAAGAGCCGCGCCTTGGTGATCCCGTTCTGCTTGAGCAGCGCCGC
>Ga0182004_10003373_pt1 | contig 12722 bp, 10 predicted proteins | sample Sormic07211540_1_FD_120479 | JGI IMG/M metagenome (GOLD analysis project Ga0182004, IMG submission 120479) | Endophyte microbial communities from Sorghum bicolor roots, Mead, Nebraska, USA - 072115-40_1 MetaG | ecosystem: Host-associated > Plants > Roots > Unclassified | place: USA: Nebraska... | reverse complement strand
TGCGCTCAAGTGGGACCATATTTTAGTGACAGATTGTGCGACGATATTAGTGTCTGTTGGTGCAAAAATTGGTATCTCGCACCAACAATCTCGGGGGCTCTCATAGGGAGTGCAGGAGCTGAAGTCCTAGACCTCCTAAGACGATATAAGTGTCTGTTGGTGCAAAAATTGGTATCTCGCACCAACAATCTCGGGGGCTCTCATAGGGAGTGCAGGAGCTGAAGTCCTAGGCCTCCTGAGCCACAAACACGCGAGCTTGGTGAATTGATTACGGGGCGTGCCAGTCAATTTGACATGAAATTGACAAGGTAGAAGTACAAATGTCAAATTATGGAACCTGCCGGTTATTGCCAGACAGTTCCGAGATATATGACATTGAGAAGCCGTTGAATGAAGGAAATTAACTAGAAAGTCAACTCCTAATGATTAAGCAGAAAGATAAATAATATAAAACACTTAAATTCTTATCGAACATTTGCATCTTATGAGTAAAGATAATCGGACCGGCTATTTAGCTAATATGTTGCATATGAATGAGAGATAGCTTATGTACATTATCCTTTTATCCATTAAATAAACGATAACTTATTAAGACTGGTCCTAATGCCTGCTATCTTAATAAATCACTTTCATAATTGTATTGAATCTATATTCACCTGGTCTAAAAGCCAGCGGGCTTCAATAAATCCAACACAAATTACTATTTCATTTAATTCACAAGCTGGTTCATGCACGCGCACTATTCGTTTGAGCTTAACCGGATCGGCTCTTTAACCGATACAGGGTCCACAAAGCACAAATAAGATCTATTTACTTCATTACAATTAGGTTTGATTATTGTTACCAAATTAATCATAACAAAAATAAATATCGTGAACACACAACATGTAACAACCAGGATCAATAGGTTAATTATCTTAATTTTGCTTGATAATCATTGTTAGCTTAGGGTGTATAGCAAGCATATAGATTTGAATCTCGCACTAATCCGTCGAATCATGATTGGGCAGAATATTGTTACAATAAATAAAACATTGAGTTTCAAACAATATTGATAACTTAATAAATCTATTAAATTGCCAATTTAATAGAGTCGATAACTAATTTGAACCAATATTCATAAGAGATTGAAGCAATGCAGCCTTACAAATACAATCCAAATCGCTAACTAGTTCACAATCGAGCTTGACATGAGTTCAAATGATGCAGCCATGACAAACTAAATATAAACCATGAGAAAACTTACAAGCAAACCGAAGGTCGAAATCAATTGATGCAGCTCGATTCCTTGAGGGTCTCGTTGAGATCTACTATTACTCCTACTCCTAAGGTTCGTGGCCGAAGCCAAAAAGGGTTTGTATTTTGATTGTATATATTCTTACAAGGATCGGGTTCCTAATATTTATAGTCTAAAGTCCTAGTCTCATGTCCTAATACGACTCTTTCCTAAAAAAATAACCTGGACTTTAACTCCTCTTTTCTTAATTGAACCCGACACGCTTCCTTCGTCCTGCCTTGTTCCGACACCCTTCTGATCAACTAATTTTATTGCACCTCTCGTTTAGTCGATCCACTCATCCGGCTGTCCCTCCTTCTACGAAGCAGGCCCACTGGCAGTTTCCTGACTCACCAAAATTTGGGATTAACACATGCCCCCAATTTTGGGATAAAACTGGTTTCATTCAAAAATTTCCACTCAAAACCGATATGGACATATTGATTACTCTGTTTCCTCCTCCGTCTTCTCCGTTCATCGGTCTAAAAAGCTTGGGTTTCCCTGTAAGCATCCTCAATCGAAAATTTGAAACCCACATAATCTGCCAAATTTCCACAAGATTCAATCTCAATACACCGAATCATTCCACTCGGTGACTTTTGCTCTAATGGCGTCCATCAACAACATCCCCGAGGTATGCTTCCTTCCTTTGTTCCTCTGAATTTTTCTTACTCTGTCAACTCACCCTTACTCTTTTCTTCTACTTTGAGGATCTCTAGGGTCACATATTCATCCTGCTTGATGGTAATTTGCACAAGATCTTCCTAGGCCCGATGGGTGATCCAGACCCCAGCAAGACGATAGTCGCTGAGACCAACAGGGTTCCATTTAAGGAATCCAACATGCACCCAAACCTTTGGGACAAAAGGGCCTCTATAAGGAACCGACATTCAATTATGGAGGAATTGGTTGATCAAAGTCGCAGCTTAGAAGAGAACAGACTGGGAACTTCGAAATCTGAACTAGTGTATCTCTTTGTCTCTTACTGACATCAAGAAGAATAAGTCTATGCTCAAGGCTGCTTGTTCCTTTGGTCCAATACCTACAATGCCTTCCTCTTCAGACAAGGTCCAATGTCCCCAACATTAGCCGATGTCCACATGCTGACAGGCCTAAACATTGCAGGACACATCAACCCCTTCAGTCTGCTGGTGAAACCTACTGTTAAGCTAGATAGCATAAGAACTACAGGTTGGTCCCAATACATCACCAATTACAAGACTGACACCATGTCTGTGTCTGACAAAGAACACATAGCTTTTCTGAACGTGTGGCTGGACAAATATCTTTTTTGTGGACACGCTTGCTCTCCAACTTCAAATTACCTTACTTTGGCAGAGAAGATACCAGTCAAATCTAAAATTCCACTTGGCAAGATTCTCCCTGGAGCATTGTATAGCCTTCTAAATAGAGTTTCCCACCATCTGATGGAGAATAAGACTATTCCAACCATCACAGGCCCTCTGTGGTTATTGCAATTATGGCTCAATCTCCATCTGCACAAGCTAGTAGCCCCTCTGATCAATCTATCCTTTCCTTCAGAATATCTAGAAGAGCATGAAGATCAACTCCCAAGAAGTCAAAAATTTTGCCGATGTATGTCTTTTGGTGAAGCAGCATCGACAATTATCGTTGATGGATCGACTACTGACTTCTTCAAGCTCCTCCATAAAGATTCCCTAGAGGTAGCTCTAGAGTGGTTTGTCTACTCAGACATTCCAGAATTTGAACTCCCAGCATCATTCAGTTTCTAGACTATTTATAGTAATCCTAAGGAGCTCATAATTCTAATCCATTTGGTAAGGTCAAGTCTTCTACCTATTGAAGTTAGGCAAGGCAGAGAGAAACCTCCAACTTATGAATGTTTCTGCCCTTCAATAGTAGCTAGATAGATGGGCTTTGGCCAGTTGCCCTCAGCTTTATTTTTTGTTGATAAGGTGAAGCCGAGGGAAACTGTCACCACTGGAATAGAGTATAACAGAATCCTTCACTTTGAGCAATCTCTACTGCCGGAGGCCATTAGTGGATGGGAATGCACCCCTTTCACCTCCACAGCTTTTGATCATTGGTGGCAAGAATAGAGCCAACACATCTTCAATGAGCCAGTATCTGTTTACTGCTCTCTCTTAGACCTAGATTTCCAAGCTGCATCGGAGGTATGTTTTTTTATACATCATGCTTCTAGATTTTCCTACCTCAGAATACATTTACTTACTTTGGTTGTCTATAGGATCTTGCTCGCTTGACCCCTCCATTGGTGAACTATGATAAATGGTGCCCTGACCTAAGACTAGGTAATGATGCACCTACCCGATGTCTAGCCGATTGCCACACTAAAAAGAAAGCAACCGACTGCTTCTCAAAAGACAACTTCAAAGAAAACCAAAGTTGTTTCTTCGAAACAGCTTAAGTCTTTAGCCGATGCAGCTATCGAGATAACCTTTCTGCAACTTTCTAGTCATACAGCATACCTGTGCATTGGCTAACTCTGATCCTTTCAGGACGTCGTTCAAGAACCTGCTGCTGAAAAAGGACCTAAACTTCTGGATCCGCTGGAAGGCTTATCTTTTACCAGCGGTGATGATAATGTTGTCCCCATCCTAGGCAATATTCTAGAAGTTTCCTCAGGTAACAGCACATAATAGCTGATAAGATAAATTCTTTTCCTTATACTAACTTATCTTTATGAATCTAGATCTCCAACTCCTTGAAGTTGCTTCATCGGCTATTCTTAGCTCTGCCATGGTCCAAGTAGAATAGGTATGGCAAACCACTTACTCCTATTTGTCGATGTCTTCTAACTGACATTAATCTGTTCATTCAAATACAGGAACAAGTTCCTTCACCAGATCTACCATTTTCTCTGGATGAATATCTTGATGAAGAACCAATCCTAATCATAGAAGACACACCCCCAATCATACCTCACCACATCAAAGCTAAACTGTAAAGGTTGATCAATCATCTGGAGCTAGATATTTCAATTTTGGTTCAAGATGCAGAATCTATCAGAGAAATTTTCAAACAGATCAAAGATGATCTTCCTTCTTTTTTGAAAGAAATAATTCAGCCAGCTGCATTTCTGGAAGGCAATGCCCCCAAATTCCTCAATGCTCAATCCAGATTGGCAGCCTTAGAAGCTTAGAAAAACTTAGGTGCTGCTGAAGGCCAATGCATTCAAGAAAACCTATCAGTCAAGAAGATAGTCGATCTCCACAAAGAATCCCCAGCTGAAATCAACAAAGATCTAACTTTCTCTTAATGAAGAAAGGACACAACTATTAGCTCAGATAAAGACTGTTGAAGATGCCATCAAACAGAAGGAAGAAACTTTATCTCAGATCCCTATATTTTTAGCCGATCAGAAAAAGAACATGGCAACGTTTAAGACTAAGCCTAATAAAATCAAGCAAGACAAGAAAGCCAAAATTCCTGGATCAACTGGAGAAGCTCAGCAATAGATTGCTAAAGTAGATAGCATTAGGCTTTTAGCTTTAAATTCCGTTAAGTCTACTCTAAGTATATAATCTGGATACTTTCTATACTTTATTTTGCATCCTGTAATTCTCAGACTTAACTTTTATTTACTTATATTCCTTTTCCTTTCAGTAATTATATACTTCTGTTAAAATTTTATCAGCAATGTCAAATGAATCCAAGTAAAGCAGATCCCCATCGGCAAAATTAGCCGATCCACTACTAAAGCCTTCCGCAGTCACAGTTAACTTGATCAGCTAACCTCTGCCACCCACGTCCCTAGGATTACCAAGATGTTTTAGCTTTAGCTGATCCACTTACCCGAAATTCAAGGAACCAATTTCGCGATAGCCGATCCACTTTCTCTAGGGGATTAACTGCACGCCGCTTCGACTTTCACTTACCCCATTATAAATAATACCACAGCTCTAAGGGTAAAAGTCATGCAGTTAGACTCGCATCTTCAACCTTTCAATCTCCAAGCCTCCTGCGTTCTCTTCCAAGAACACTAACCTTCCAATCAATGGCAGACAGCAGGGGCAAGCGCCCAGCATCACCTTCTTCATCCGAGGAGGTGAACTCCGCACAACGCGGGCATTTGAATAGGTAACTCAGTGTAGTCTTTATCCAATCTCATTTTGAACTTACTTATCCCCTGTTCTTCTTGTAGCCCTGCCCCCCAAGTCAATCTTGGGGCAGGCCCGAGTCATCCTGCTCCTAGTGCGTCGGTATCTTCTCTGCCTCCGGTGGCAGTGGCCTTTGCAGAGGCTGCTGTGAACCAAGCAGCCGAGGCGAGCCAGACAGGCTCGGAGCCGGTTGGCCATGAAGACGTCGCCGGCTATGACGCTGTCTTCGAGCAGGAAGACGCCTAGGGCTTCCTCCAGCATCTTAGAGTAGCCTAGGACCTCTACTCCAAGGAGCGCAATCGGTCCCACCGCCTCTAGGAGCAGCTCGATGCTCATTCTCGTCGGTCGTTGACATCATAGCACGTGTTTTCGATGATGAGGATTAGCTTTAGGTTCTTTTATCAATGTAAGAAAACCTCTCTAAATGAATGAAGAACACTATCCTTGAGGCGGTTTTATCTTATCTCATTTTGCTGATCTCTGTCTTTACTTTTTCTGTGATATTGCCCATTGAGGCAATCTTATTACAACTCTGTATCAGCAAAACTCCTTTGTGTTCCTAATTTTTGTGCTAAAGGCGATATCTGTTATATCGGCTATAAAATTTTAGTTCTAAACACTTGGACATAATAACTGCATAAATTTCCTCAAATATCCAAAACCCTTAATCTTTAAACTGAAGGCGATACTCACTGTATCGGCTATATTCCTGAAAACTTAACTCCATAAATTTTTATACTAAAGGCGATACTTAGTGTATCGGCTATCAAAACATACTGTCTCAATAACTTGATCAACTAAAGCAGATCAACCTCGACACTAGGGTAATATTTCTTAAAATACTTTCCATTAACAGCTCTGGAATACTCTTCTCCTTCCAAAGTTTCATAAAAATAAGCATTTCCAGGAGCAACCCTAGTAATCCGATATGGTCCTTCCCAATTAGGTGACCACTAGCCAAATCTACTGTCTTTTGATCCAATCGACAAAATTACTTTCCAAACTAGTTCATCTTCATTGAATCTTCTTTCTCACACTTTCTAGTTATAAAACTTGGCAATTCTGATTATATTAGCTCTAATATTCTCTAAAGCTTTTAGTCGATGAAAGTTCAAATCATCTAAGTTGTCCAACATAAGATTCTTGTAATCATCGGCTACCAATTTATCTTGCTGTGATATCCTTCGAGATCGTAGATTAATCTCCCATGGTAATACAAGTTCATGCCTATAAACCAATTCATAAGGTGAACATTTAGTCGATCCATGACAAGCCAGAGTTTCACTATGGAATGCTACTTCCTTGGATTTTCTTTGATCTTCTTCTTGATGATCTTAATAAGAATTTGATTGGAAGCTTCTGCTTGTCCATTAGCTTGGGCATAGTAAGGAGACTAATTAATCAACTTAAAACCTGTACTAGCAGCAAAGTCTTCACACTCCTTGGATGTAAACATCTTCCCCTGATCAGTTGTAATGGACTGAGGAACCCTAAATCTATAAATAATATGCTCTTGGATGAACTCAATCACATTAGCTGATGATGCTACCTTTAAAGGAATAGCTTCCATCCACTTAGTAAAATAACATGCTGCTACCAACACAAATTTATGTCCCTCACTTGTGGGGGTATAAACCCCTATACCCTTACAGCTAGACTTGGGCTAGAAGATTTGGCCCATTACGAGACAGTTTGAGGCTTAATCCAACTACTCGGAGTTTCACACAAGAAAACAAGATGTGGAGATCAAGCCGGATTCTAGTCGGTTAGAATAGGAATTGATATCACATTATCTATGGCAATTGTAATCGACTAGGATTAGTTCCAGATTTGTAACCCTGCCCTCTGGACTATATAAAGAGGGGCAAGGGGCCCCCCCATAGTTCAATTCAACACATCTCAGATCAATACAATCAGACACAGGACGTAGATATTACACCCACATGGCGGTCGAACCTAGATAAAATCCTTATCTGTGTCTTGCGTCGCCATCGAGTTCGTAGCTTACGCACATGTCTACCGATAAACTACTACTATGGGCATACCCCAAGGTAGACTGTCGACTAGCTTTCGTCGATAGTGGCGCCCCAGGTAGTTGGTGTGCGTACAACTCTCTAGACGAACAAGATGGTCATCATGCCTGCTTCCTTTGCCGTGGCTGAAGGTCTCATATTCACCGTTGGACAGATCACCTAGACAACCTGTGCTGGTGGCCTCACGACCATGGTTTTGGAAGAAAACTAGATCCAATTAGGAGCAGCAGAGGTAATGGCCCCGATCACATTGACTACGGTTACCTTTGCCCCAACAACATCGTCGACCACGCCGACAACTCGCCCTTTGCTTCCCGCTACAATGGGAAACGGATCGACAACTCTGACCTACTCGAAGCCATTGATCACGCCAATCACAAGCTCTCTGAGGCTTTCGATCTGGTAAATTTAGTCTCAAGCCAGATCACCAGGACGGTGCCGCTTGATTGTCACGGATCTGCTCGGCCAACTCATGTTACCACACACGAACGGTTGAGAATGTCCCTAGCGATCATGACCACCCCCGAAGGATGGATCGTTCAAATCAAGGCAACCCCTCCGAGCAGGTGTTTTCCGCTTTTTCCTCACGGCCTGCGTAATGCAGCCAACTAGGTTTCGTGCTATACTCGGCAACTATTCAAGACGGCAAATCCAACACCAAGCCAGCCCGTGCGACCAGCACGTCACTTCGTCAACATGGTCTCCATCCATACTCTGCCGGACAATAATACCGCCAGTACGCACTCAAGCACGGGCTCCGTCCCTACCGAGGTCTTACACCTCGAGGACGAAGACTACGACATGGATCCTCCCCCATACCCCCTGAGTTTCTCTCGCTTCCTAGTTTTCCCTCTTCAACGAGGAGATCTAGTACTCAATGTCAGCAACGATGAACCAGTCCTCGATGGAGAAACCAATGATCAAAGACAACAACGCGAGCAGCGCAACACCGATCGCACTCAACGGCAGGCACATGAACAAGAATAGCAACGGCAGCTGGTCCCAAACAATCTCGATGACGCTTTTGACATGGTAGGAGACCAGCCAGTGTTCAAAACCCCAGGTTCTAACGTGGCTGTCACCATGGCGAATCTTGATCGACTCCTGGATACGCCAGAATGCCAGGGTCTCCGGACCAGTATACAGGCACACCTAATTGCTGCCATGGGCTAAACGGCAGATCTCCTCAGAAGGACACAAGCCATCTCCTATACGGAGGTCACTTCCGACTAGAGTCACCAAAGCCAGGCCTCACCACGACCTACTGCGCATCGCTGCAATTACTCGCCGAACAACGACCGCGACAAGGTGGCTCGTCATGATGGCCGTGGTCGGGACGCTGGCCGCAATCATCGTGGTCATAGGCCAAGGCATGACCACAACTAGGAAGTGAATCAGGGAGAAGATCGTGGTCTTTGACATAATCTCTCCCGCAAAGACGTCCATGAGCGCATCAACAGACGCATCAATGACAGAGCCGTACAAGAAAACATCAGCCATATCGAGTACGATGTTGTACACGGCTCTCCTGGTTTGAAGCAATTCTCCTCACATCTCTTACAAGATGTCTGGATGAGCAATTTCAAACTAGAGAAGCTCAAAAAGTACGACGGCAAGGAAAACCCTAAAAATTGGATTACTCTCTACAAGATCGTGGTCCGATGAGCAACATGGGACGACCACGTGATGGCAAATTATTTCTGGGTCGTGCTTGATCAAGCTGGTCACCAATGGCTCCTCGGCATGCCCGAAAATTCATTTGATTCATGGGAAGAGATATGGTAGGCATTCATCGACAAATTCATCGCTACTTGCGAGCAGCCTGGAAACAAATACGACCTCGAGAGGATACAGGATTGCAAAAATGAACCACTACGTGATTACATCCGACGTTTCTCGGATATGCGTCTCAAGATCCCGAAAATCTCTCACGACGAGGCAATTTCCGCTTTCATCAAAGGTCTTCATTTTCACGAGGCCCTACGGAGCAAGCTACTATGCAAGAGGCTGAGCATGGTCGCTGAGCTCCTCGCTATAGCAAAAAATTATGCCGACGCCGATGACGCAGAAAAGCTTATCAGAGAAGACGTCAGAGGAACCCAACAAAGCGAGCAGCCTCCTCAATGAGATGATACCTGAGACAACCGCAGACATTTCGACAACCGCAACCCTTGGTGCAATGATAATCATGACCACCGAGAAGGGTGGGATAGGCGCCGTGACCACTATGACCATTTCAGGGGTAAGCGACCTCGCGACAACGACCACGAGGTCAACACAGTCAAGCGGTTCACCGGTCGACGCGATTATCAGGAACACTGTAATAAAACCTTGAAGGGGTCGTGCCAACTTCACCCCAAGTCCAACCACACAATGGAGGAATGCTGTGTCCTCAAGAGCATTTACACACAATAGGCTATCCAAGGTGACACCGCTAAACTAGCGGGAAAGCGCGACAGGCGCAACCATGACGACAAGGACGAGGACCAGGACCGAGACCCACTCCACCAATACGTCAACCCAACTAATGCTGTCCATTCCATCTTTGGTGGAAAAGTCTCAATCGAATCCAAGAGGGAGAGGAAACACCTTAAAAGAGCCTGCTTGAATGTGGACAGCTCCGATGGCCTAATCGCCGACCCAAAGTTTCCTCCCTGGTCCCACGGAGAGATATCTTATAGTAGACAAGATCAATGGGCCACCATCCCCGAGCCAGGACGTTTCCCTCTGATCTTGGATCTGTGCATTAACAGCGTCAGGTTCGAACGTGTGCTCGTACATGGTGGCAGTTCCATCGATATCCTGTTCCACAACAGTCTTCCTGCCCTCAAACTAACCTAAGCACAGTTAAAGCCATACGAGGCTCAGTTCTGGGGCATCCTACCAGGCCAAAGTTCAATCCCTCATGGCCAGATAACGCTCCTCATGCAATTTGGAACTCCAGACCACTTTCGCATAGAGTTTGTAAACATTGTGGTCGCCAACTTCGACGGAACATACCATGCCATTCTGGGCCGTCCGTCACTCACCAGATTCATGGTGGTCTTGCACTATTCAAACTTGGTGCTCAAGATACCAACAAAAAATGGAGTCCTCGTGGTCAGGGGCAACGTCTACTCAGCATACACTTGTGAGGAAGAAAGCTTCAAGGTCACCGAGGCCATCGACCTCTCGGTTCGGATGGCAGAAACCATATCCCAGGCAACGCAAGCCCCCCCCGCCCAATTCGAAGTACCCGAGCAGCAGGCCTCAAGGAAGAACATCAAGTCCAAAGAGCACAAGGAAGTCCGACTGGTCAACAACGATCCCGAGAAGACAGCTCCCATCGGAGCCAATCTAGATCCTAAATAGGAAGACACGCTCGTCAGGTTTCTAAGGGACAACATAAGCATTTTGCATGGAAACCCGCTGGCATGCTCGGTGTCCCCCGTCACCTAATGGAGCACTCCTTGAACGTCTCGAAGACCGCTAGACCAATCAAGTAGAGATTACGACGGTTCGCTCATGACAAAAAGGAGGCTATTAGGACAGAAGTTACACGACTTTTAGCGTCCGGATTTATTAAAGAAGTGTATCATCCTGATTGGCTAGCCAATCCAGTACTTGTAAGAACAAGGAATAATGAATGGAGAATGTGCATTTGATTACACCAATCTTAATAAGCATTGTCCTAAGGACCCCTTTGGTCTCCCATGCATAGACGAGGTGGTCGACTCAACGGTCGGATGTGAATTACTCTCTTTTCTTGACTGCTACTTTGGTTATCACCAGATCTCTTTAAAGGAGAATGATCAGATTAAGACCTCATTTATCACTCCCTTTGGGGATATTGCTACACGACCATGTCCTTCAGGCTAAAAAATGACAGAGCTACATATCAACGTGCCATCCAATAGTGTCTCCATGACGAGATACACGACGACCTGTCAAGGCTTATGTCGACGATGTTGTCGTGAAAACCAGAGATGCTAGCACTCTGATCGAAAACCTCGACCGAACTTTCAAGGCAGGTATAAATGGAAACTTAACCCCAAAAAATGCATTTTTGGGGTTCCCTCTGGCATACTGCTTGGCAACGTCGTCAGCCGCGATGGCATAAGCCCAAACCCTTCTAAAGTCAGGGCAGTTCTTGACATGCGACCACCAAAGAATGTAAAAGATGTATAGAAACTCATAGGATGCATGGCCGCTCTTAGCCGTTTCATATCTCGACTAGGAGAAAAAGGGCTCCCCTTCTTTAAACTGCTAAAAGCATCCGTAAAGTTCACCTGGACAGAAGAAGCTGATGCAGCATTTACGCAACTCAAAGCTTTCCAAACGTCTCCCCTAGTCCTTACTGCGCCTCAGCCCAATGAGGTCTTACTTCTATACATCGCAGCTACTAATCAAGATGTCTCAACGGTGCTCATAGTGGAGCAGGAAGAACTAGGCCATGTCTACAAAGTTCAGCGACCAGTATACTTCATAAATGAGGTCTTAAACAAGTCCAAGACCAGGTATCCCCAGATACAGAAGTTAATCTAAGCTATCCTGATCACTTCCAGGAAATTAAAACACTATTTTGACGGCCACCACATCATGGTGACGATAAGTTTTCTGTTGGGGGACATCCTGCGCAATGTTGACGATCGATAACGTCAACTTTTACTATAACTTTGAACCTAAAGGAGATCATGAATACACACTAGCATAGGGTTTAAACTAACAATTTCCATGAGTTTTGTATATTCTATATTTTCCAGGGTGAATTTCAAGAAAGCTGCAAAAGATGGACTCTAATGCAAATCAAACACGGAAACATATCCGCCATGGGAAACAGCGTGAGAGGATTCATGAACACTCAAGAAGACACCCGACGTGAGGGGGGAGCCAACGGCTACCAAGTGGGGCCAGCCAGCCCCACCGTAGCGCCGGCTGGCCCCCCTGCTCTAGGGTTTGGTGCCCCCTTCCGGAAGCTTCCTCCGCCGCCTTTGAGGAGTCATCTCGGCCCTTGGTTAAGTTGGTTTGATCCGACGGCATGCCCGACTCCCACTGGACTATAAATACGTGGGCAGACCCCCTTGGAGACACACCTCATTATTCATCAAGGCCTCAAGCCATCAAGCATCAAGCGCCTTCATGTTCATCAAGAGCCTCCTAGTTCATAGTTCTAGTTAGTTAGATTAGAAGTAGAGGAGATCTAGTTCTTTATCGGGATCTAGAGCCCCTCGTGTCGGTCTGGAGGGCAATAGTTCGGTAATAGTTCTAGTTCTACTTTATAGTATTTCATTGTATATTAGGGAGACTTTATTTTTAATAGATTCATATGTT
>Ga0182004_10003372_pt1 | contig 12723 bp, 15 predicted proteins | sample Sormic07211540_1_FD_120479 | JGI IMG/M metagenome (GOLD analysis project Ga0182004, IMG submission 120479) | Endophyte microbial communities from Sorghum bicolor roots, Mead, Nebraska, USA - 072115-40_1 MetaG | ecosystem: Host-associated > Plants > Roots > Unclassified | place: USA: Nebraska... | reverse complement strand
TTGTTAGTTATATTTTCATAGTGTACCTATTTTATGACATAAATCTTTATATTTCTCTCTATATTTTTGGTCAAACTTGAAAATGCTTTGACTCTCCAAGATTCTTGGAATGACTTATAATTTTGAACGGAGGGAGTAATATAAAAGAAACATGGCATAGTGAGCTATGACCAAACACTCTTGGCACTCTAGCGTCCAACATGGTTATTTCAACATTTTTGTATGATCATGAACCATGAGTTGATTCCTTTTCAGGCTAGAGCCAATCCTACACTGAGGCAAAAGAAACCAAGCTTTGATCTCCAGGATTTATTAACAGCAAATGATTCTCCTTCATGGCCAGATAGCAATTTGAGGGTAAATTTTCAGATGGGAGATGAAAGAGAAGCAATTGGTGGGGACTGGATAGATAAGGTTGTAGTGAACAACAATAATTCAGTCGGTGATTGGGAGGGTGACACTGCAGCTTTGCCTGACTTCTTTTACCAGAGATATCATTCAGGTATGAGGGAGAAGCAGTACCAGAGGAATAACACAAGACAAAAGGATGACCATGAGTATGAACAGCAAAGGCCTCGGTTTTACTCTACAAATACTGATGATTCTGATGATATTGACATGGCAACTAGTGATTCCTCAGAATCAGATGCTCTATGGCAGCTCAATGTCCAAAGCATGAATAACTCAATTAGTGACAGCGGCTCAAAGGTTAAGAAACCACAAATAAAGCTTAGAGATGGTTCAGATGCCAGGTAATGTCTTTGACATTAAAAACATCCATGTAGCAGCAAATAAATTTGTGAATTACCTTTTTTTTTTTGGCACCAGGGATAACAAAAACAGTGCACTCTGAATTATGATTTCCAAATTTTGCATGGGCTGGCACAATATCTCAAGTTTGGGTATTGGAATATACAGTTTCGCTTTTGCTTAATTTGAATTGTGTTATAAAAGAATTTGAAATAAATGCATTCCATTCATAAATGTGGTTCACAGCAATTTCAACTATTAACAATGTTATTTGCAGAGGTTAGCTAACCACATGTTTACTGTCTGGCTGAAACCCTATTAGTAGGAAACATACACTAGTATGTGTGTTTATTTGCCTAAAAGTCTTCTCTTCTTATACGATCCCTTAATTTTGAGATGTTTCGGAAAAGAGAAACATCAAGTAACAGGCTAAGCTAGTCTGTTTGCTAAATACTAATCGCTTCTTTGACTTGAAGACTAATTATTTGTTCTATGTGCATCAGGACACCAATTCATTCTCAAATACCATCAGCGTCGAGAAAAGTCGCAAACGGTTCAAACAGATCTGTTAGGCAGCCTTTAAGCAGAAGCGATAGCAGAAGGCTTTCATCAAATGGAAGACAAACCGGTGCAAAGTAGGGACTTACAATGATCGCGTGCAGTTTTTGCCTTTTTTTTTCTCGGTGTTTGTCACGAGAGATTGTGAGGTTGTTCTCGAGTACAGCAATGAGTGACAATAAACCCAATTGATTGTGTCAGTGTGGTGAGTTGTGATCTCAACAACTGGTGTGTGAGGCCATTAACCTTTTTTTTTGTTGGCCTATCAAGCTATGTTGAGTTCTTGCTAATTCTTTGTATCTTGTTCATAATATAAATATATAATGAAAAGAAAGGAAATGATTGATAATACCTATACTCGAATGCTTTAATTTTATCTGTTGATCAAGGCTCCTTTGCAATGTGCCTCAATTCTTGCTACATCCTATTGAGTGGCTTTTGCTTTTGCTGCAATTCTTTTGAATCAACATGTGATTCCCATGGTCCACCCTACCATGAACAAATGAAGTTATGATTACAGCATTTGGTGACATAATATAGGTTTGTTCTCATCTACTGACAACAGCAAACAACCTCATTTGCATTCAATTTTTGCGTTACTGACCGAGTGACCGTAATGCAGAGTGACCTGAAATATGGCATTGCCGTAGACTTCTGGTGCCTGCTAATTTCTGTTCACATTGCCGTAATTGTCGATTATTAAAAATCGCTACTTGAAATGATGAAATATGGTCACTTCTTTTGTCCCCTCCACGTGGTGATTTTAGATCCATATGTTCTGGCTAGTTATTATTATATGCTCAATGGCAAGATAGTTCTAAAATTGAGTGAAGTCCACAAGTAGCCCTTCAACTTATCCGTTTACATCATTTTGAGACCTTAAACTCAGAAATTGTCTATTTATGTCCTCAAATTTATTTAGATATGTCATCCTGGTCCTTAAACTCGTAAATTGTCCATCTAAATCCTCAAATGTATTCTTTGTATCATTCTGGTCCATAAACTTGCAAGTCATGCAAATGTCTAGTCTCACCACAGACCTCACAAGTCATACGAGCATCCATGGCTTGTACACCTTCTTGAGGACTCATCTTCTCATAATCTTCTATTTTCTTCATCAGAGGGTCCGTCTTGGCTACAAGCATATCGGCTCCTTTGACAGCATGCATACCTTGCTTACGAGGTTGGAGTTACTCATCACTCTATCATTGGACATTGGTTGAGACCATCTTCTCTATCGGTGCCTTGGCTTCATTCACATTAAGTGAGAATAATGCTCGTGTGGAGAATTCTCTGTGAGCCACTATAAAAGATCGTGATTCCTTGTGAGCCACTGAAAAAGTTCAACGGACTTCAACGCCATTACTACATATTTTTTTGCCCTCCAGGCCACTACCGTTAGATTAGGCTCTAACGGTGTTAAACTGCGGGTGTGAAAAGTAAAAAATACCCTTATGTGTGAATATGCTATTAATTTTTTGAGCATCTTAATGACTTCAAATGAAAAAACTCAAAACTAGAAAGTTGTAGATCTCGTCGAGATCTACAATTTTCGAATAAAAATTATTTTCATTTAATTTCACAAAAAAGATATGTTTTGATATGGTTAATATATATCTTAGAAAAAATATATCTTTTTTGCGATATTGAATGAAAATAATTTTTATATAAAAATTGTAGATCCCGACAAGATCTACAACTGTTTTGTTTTGAGTTTTTCCATTTAAAGTCATTAAGATGCTAAAAAAAACAACATATTTATACCTAAGGGTATTTTTGACTTTTCACACCTGCAGTTTGACACCGTTAGAGTCTAATCTAACGGCAGTGGCCTAGAGGGCAAAATTTTTTTGGAGTAGTGGCGCTGAAGTCCGTTGAATTTTTTCAATGACTCATAAGGAATTGTGATCTTTTACAGTAGCTCACAGGGAATTCTCTCCCAAATAATCACGAGCGATATGGTTTTGCCCATGATAGAAGTTCTAGATCAAGAGTTAGTCTTCCATCCTATGGTGTGGACGCGTCAAGATATATTCTTGTAGGCATTCCCATGTCTCGAGAATTAACTCATCTAAAAAGTGTTGAAAACTAGAGATTTTATTGCAAAGAGGATTAGTCTTATCTATTGGGAAGAACCTGACAAGCAATGTGTTGGAACACTTTTCCTAGGTGTTCATAGTTTCACAGTTGGAATAGAACCATTGCTTTGCTTTTCCTAGCAAAGAGGACGGGAACAATCACCCAAAACATTTGGAGAAAAAAAAATCCAAATGGAAAAAAAAGATAGTAGAAGCACTAGATATGTTTTGTTCTCACTCATATGAGTGCGGGTCATCCTTAGATGCGAGTTATTCTAACTCGTATAAATATAGATATGGTAACAAGTACGAGTACATACAAGATATGTAGAGTGTGATCCAAAACATAGACGATAGGCCTCTTAGGTAACTCTTTTGACGGCGAAGGTTCCACGTATATTGCTCGTAGTCATGTTCACTATTTCTTTAAAACAAACAAAATCTAAATAGTTCTAAATAGAGTGTGTAATCATAAATAGATGTCATTTTTAGAAGAGAATAGTACAAGTTTACATTTTTAAATTTAAAATAAATAAACTATGATTTTAGAGGTCAAACTAGATTTTATTTTCTTTTTTAAAATAAAACTAAATTTGTCTTCTTTTCTGGGGAAAGGTTCAATCATTCGCCACTAAGTAACCAACAAATTTTGGAGCTCTCATGATCCACACTTTGGAACATAGACAAGCATGTTGGCCTAATTCATAGCAACCCTATTACACATTCTATTATAATGTATAAATTCAACCTCTCTAACCTCATCACTGAGCAATTTTGCTTCTTTCAATTGTAATTGTAATTGTAATTAATACAAGTTTGGAACGATTGTCTTCATTAGAGTCTAGAGCTTTGCAAATTGACATGCAATCAATCTCCAATACAACAGGTAGAACAATCAACAATCCATTAGATTACCAATACCAGCCCCTCAATCAGCGCCAAGTTAACAACTTCCGGATCAAAGCTATAAAAGCGAACTTTAGCTTGAAGCAAATAAAACTAAACCCCGTGCATCACTTCAACAGTTAAAGACTGGGCATATATTACCTGTTTCGTAGTTTAAGATCGAAAAGCGAACTATCATACACGTTGGAGGTTGAACAATGTAGTTTTCCTTTTTGTAAATATTTTTTTTCTTTCCTACGTAAAAATGGTTTTACATCGTTAGATTTTGTGAATACTTTGCCTATACTTTTGCGGTTCTTTTTTATTGCATTGCACGTGGACATGCTGACTTGCTGCCTTGCTGGAATGGCACATGAGTCTCTAGTCATCTCCTGACACCAAGACATGTATAGATGCCGACACGGTGACCACGAGACGACAGCAGGAAAATCCAGTGTATAGGAGTACACGGTTTTCTTAATCCCGAAAGCTGTAAACCACCATTGACCACCAATTATCATGCAGCACACGCAGCTGGGGCTGACCATGACCAGTGACCACCGCACTGGCAAACTGGCCGGAGATTTTGCACGAACCACCCTATTTTCTGCTAAATATCTCGATAAGATCCTGCGCCTTCTCACTCTCTGATCAGCTGATTAAAATCCTCGTCCCCTTTTGCCGTCTCTCTGTTCACGGCCCTCTCGCCAAATTCCCCCAAATCCAAGCGCGTCGCCGACGGCATTGCGTCGCCATTGCCTCCAAATCCGAGTGCGACTCGCGTGATCCCAGATCCCGCTCGTCGTTTTCCCCGCCGTGACCTCTGGCCTGAGCATTTTCCGCGCGGAAAATGGCGCCGTTTCGGCCGGCTCTTGGAAGGGCGCTTCTTCTGTAGAGCCGCGGCAAGAGGCTGCGTGCGATGGCAGCGCTCGCCGCCAGCGAGGGGAATCTTTCCCCGACGCTGCCCCTGGCCACTCTGATCGGCCGCGAGCTCCGCGGCGACGGCACCGAGCGCCCGCACGTGCGCTACGGCCACTCTGGCTTCGCCAAGCGCGGCGAGGACTACTTCCTCGTCAAGCCCGACTGCCTCCGCGTCCCCGGAGACCCTTCCTCCTCTTTCTCCGTCTTCGCTGTACGGCCCCGCACACTCTTTTCCCCCTATATAAGATTTTTTTTGTCTCGTTTGGGTTCGGTGAGGAATTCCGTTCAGTGATGTGATGTCTGTTTCTTTTTGGTTTGACGGATCTGCGGTTCGCAGGTATTCGACGGCCACAATGGCGTGTCGGCGGCGGTGTTCAGCAAGGAGAAATTGCTGGAGCACGTGATGAGCGCCGTGCCGCAGGGCATCAGCCGCGAGGACTGGCTACAGGCGCTGCCGCGCGCGCTCGTCGCAGGATTCGTCAAGACAGACATTGACTTCCAGCGCAAGGGTGAGATGACACCAACTCACTACTCACCGACACCGAGTGATCCTTGGCTTCCTTGCAATGCCGTTTGGGAATCTGGGCGAACCTGGCTGAAAAGATGCTAACTCTGGGAATTGGTGCAGGTGAGACATCAGGAACGACGGCGACACTTGTTGTCGTTGATGGGTTCACGGTAACTGTGGCGTCAGTGGGGGACTCTAGGTGCATTCTGGATACACATGGAGGCGAGGTCTCATTGCTGACTGTGGATCACCGGCTAGAGGAGAATGCAGAGGAGCGTGAGCGCGTTACGGCGAGCGGAGGGGAGGTCAGCCGACTTAACCTCTGTGGTGGACAGGAGGTAATGCTCACTGCTCAGTCATTTTGATGCAGAAGAATTCTAGGATACAATATCTGCTCTATGCTTTGGAAGCATTTCTGGATGTGATTTTTTTTAAATAATAATAATAATAATAATTTACTCCTTTTTTAGGTCGGTCCTCTCAGATGCTGGCCGGGTGGATTGTGCCTTTCAAGGTCCATTGGGGATACTGATGTCGGCGAGTTCATTGTACCGATTCCACATGTCAAGCAAGTGAAGGTGAAATCAGGAGTTTTGATCAAAAGAAAAGAATTTAGCTCTCCTTAGCATATCCTTTGTTAACATGTGGTTTGCTTTTGGTAATTGTAGCTCCCAAATACTGGTGGAAGACTAATAATTGCATCAGATGGAATATGGGATGCTCTGTCCTCAGAAATTGCTGCTCAGGCGTGCCGGGGATTGCCTGCAGAACTGGCTGCCAAACTTGTTGTTAAGGTGATTATAAATGCGGCTGGGCTATTTTATCATCCTGTACTTTGCATGATATGCTTGATTACCTCAATCGTCTAATTAGTATCCATCTTGCTTGTCCAGCAAGCTCTGAAGACAAGTGGGTTGAAAGATGACACAACATGTGTGGTTGTCGACATCATCCCATCTGATCATTGTTCAACACCACCAGCATTATCTCCAAAGAAAAATCAGAACAAGTTGAGGTCTCTTATTTTTGGTAGGAGGTCTCATAGTTCTGTTGGAAAGCTCACCAAATCTGCTTCTTTGGGCTCTGTGGAAGAAATATTTGAGGAGGGGTCTGCAATGTTGGAAGAAAGGTATGTTCTTATTTTCTCTTGCAGTTCATGTGTTTCTCAACTCTCTTTGTAGTTGTATGCACATTCTTGGTCATGAAGCTTTTTAGCGTATGCGAATTCTTCTTTTTTCACTGATACATTTTTGATACTCTGTTTGCCGTGCATAGTAACAATGCAGAAATGCTTGACAATTTATATGTTGGTTGTGTTGGTCTCACTCATGCCTTGTGTTTGGTGCTTTTGAGATAAAAAGAATTGTTAGTGGAGGGATGGTTCGCATCTGGATTTAGGAATCAGTGCAGTAGAAACTCTTAAGTACTAACCTAGTTTGTCCATTCTCTCTTTTTTCGGTATAGCTAGTCGCTAGATGTTCCAGTTTTGGTATTTTGGGAATTCCATTCTATGTTCTCACTTCTCACACTGGCACAACCTGTTCTTTCATGGCATTGCCATGTTGATGCTCCTTTGTTCTATTTCTAGTCCTTGGTAGGAATCAACTTTCCAGACATTGTTGGTGACATCTTGCATCGCTTGAATATATAGGCTGCCTTTCTTGTTTTATAGGATTAAAACTGTAGAGCAGGAAACAAAAAAGAGTGAAGTGATGTACTCATAGATTGTTAGTCATATTCTGGATGTGGTTGATGAGGATTTTACTTATAAATTCACATTTGGATAAAGCATGTGTGCCATTTGCTTCTTCCAGTTCCAAAATAAACTTCTGCAATGTAAAAAGAATATTAGTTTTGTAACATGTGGTCTTGGGGATCAGGTTATATATGCTGCAAGAGTCTGTTTGCTTAAATTCACTAGAATGCTTGATTGGAAGGCATAATTCCTACTAAATTTCTCGTCTTGTCTTATCAGTAGAAGGTTGAGGTTCCTGGGAGCAGTTTGCGCTAGAATTGAAGAACTCTTTTGCAACTAGGAGCATTTCATTTTGGTTAATAAACTCATATGTATAACCATCACAAGACTGTCTTATGATTCACTTCACCTATTTGGCTGTTGGAGATCTATTACCAGTTGATGTTCTGTTTTTTTAATAGGAAGGACACCCTGTTATTTATCTGTCTGCCTATTTGGGACTGTTCAGATATGCCTTAACTTGTAATGTACGCCTTTCGCAGGTTGGGTAGAAATTTCCCATCAAAAGCAAATCTGCCCCCATTTCGCTGTGCAATCTGCCAAGTGGACCAAGAACCATTCGAAGGTTTAATGACGGACAATGTAGGTGGCTGCTGCTCAGCCCCATCAACACCATGGGGTGGTCCTTATCTTTGCTCAGACTGTAGGAAAAAGAAGGATGCGATGGAAGGTAAAAGATCGAATCGCTCAGCAACATGCAGGTGAAAGTACTGATAGGAGTCACTGGGTCCTGTCCATGCAAACTTGCAAAGTAGTCTCCAATTTCGGTTTTCTGCTCCTTGTAAAAAGAGAAGAATAAACCGTTTATTGTTTGATGGAAGTATTGTTCGGTGAAACTAACTGCACTCCAGCCTGACTGAAAATCAGGGTACTAACAAGCCTGATTTCTATTGACAGCGCCTATCAAACTTTCGTTTGCTCTGAGAAGATAGCTGACAGAACTTGAAGCTGTAGTTTAAATTGTGAACCCGTAGCATGTAAAGGGAGTTGAGTAGCTTAACAGTATTTTATAGAACGATGGTGCGGCTCCTCATTGCTGCTTTGGAATGTATTTTGTATGGAGCTGAAGACCCATATGTTTGGTTCTATCCTAGTCGATTCTATGGGCAGTATTTGGTATTTTGACTGGACTGGATTTCCTTGTATTTGTCGTCCTGCCCGCGATCATATTGTTGCAACTGGGTGGTTACATATCTGTAGGAACGAAGTTCTGGTTTCGTGTGAAGTTGGGTGCCATGAATGCTGATAAGCTGGCCTCTTCTGAATTTTTCCTTCCTGCAACCGTCCTTCAGCTAACGGTTGTACGTCTGTCAGATGTGTTATCGTACAAGTTTGAACACATTTGTAGCTCAATACATTTTTGTTTAGTTCGTAAATTTTTTTAAGATTCTCCATCATATCAAATCTTTGGTCGCATGTATAGAGCATTAAATATAGACAAAAATAAAAACTAATTGCGCAGTTTATCTGTAATTTGTGGGATAATCTTTTGAGCCTAATTACTTCGTGATTGGACAATGTTTGCCAAATAAAAACGAAAGTGCTACAGTAGCTAAAAACTAATTTTTTTGCAAACTAAACAAGGTGTTAGTGTGGTTCTGGTCTTCTGGAAACGTTGGAACTTTTGAACTCATCATTCATGCCAGCTACCTTGGCCTGAAGAACCGAACTGCTGAACTATTTGCGTGCCGTTGATGGCCAGTACTCCGGACAGGCCCCATGTTCATGTTAGAGAACGTATATGATCGATCTACCCTATGGGGACTTTGGGAGATCATATTTAACTTTCCCACAATATCTTACGATGAACAAGCAATAGAAAAAGGAAAACAACAAAGCACCCTTTTTATGCTTTTACAGACAGGGGAAGGGGACTCTGGTGAACAGTCGAACGCCCCACAACTGTGTGTTCTTCTCACTACTCATCACTCATGTTACATCCCAAAATGACAAAAGATGACATCTGATCCTACCACCAATTGCACTACTGGTTACTATATCTTCTCTTCATCAACTTTAGCAGACAATCAGTCAGAGTGCACCGACCCGACCCATGCATGCTCTGCTGCAGCTGCAGCTGGCCAGAACTCGGCATCCAACCCAAACGCCGGCCGGCGCCGGGCCGCCGGTTGCCCTGGTCCTCTCGTTCCGCGCGACGCAACGGGGCCACATGCCGGCCACGTGTCCGGCGAGACGCCGTCCTGATGAAACGCTGGGCTGTTGGCCTCTCTCACAACCTGGCGCCGGTGCTGGAGAGCAGCAGCCCGCACGGCTGCGACCCGCTGAACTGCACGTCGAACGGGTCCCGCGCGTCGAACCCGCCGGCCCCGAACGAAGGGAACCACGGCTCGGCGGCGTTGAGCTGGTGCGCCGCGCTGGCCGACTGCAGCACGTCCTCCAGGGCCTCGCTCAGCGGCTGCGGCTGCTGCTGCTGGTGGTGCTGAAGGAGCTGCGGGTTCAGCAGCAGGCCATGGCCGTCGTGCGAGCTCGCCGGCGCGCCTGCCGAAGGCTGGACCACGACGCCGTGTCCGTGTGGGAGGCCGAGCATCTGCGCCGCGGGCACAGGCAACGGCGCCGGCGGGGCCTGGACCGCGGCGGCGGGTGGCTGCTGATCCGCGGCGCTCTGCGACTGCACCTTGAACTCGGCTATGCGGTCCGGGAACTTGTACGCGTCCTGCTGCAGCTTCACCACCAGCGCCTGCAAACAAAGCAACGATCCGGTCAGGAGCCCGGCGATCGTCGTGCTCCGGTGCTCGTGCCTGCCTTTCTGCTCAGCCGTTTACGTACCTTCTGCGTCGGAGTGAGAGCGCTCAAGGTGAAGCAGTGGCTCCCGACGATCACGCCGACGACTTCGTGGATGCAGTTGAACAGGAGGACGATCCCGTGCCCGCTGCAGTAGGAGTAGAGCTTGTCGTCCAGCACGCACTCCCGGGCGTGCTCCACCGTGGATTCCCACATCTTGTTCGACATGCCGCTGCCAAGCAACTGAAATTGGAAACACGCACAGGATGAGCATAGAATGTTCAGAAAGTCTGAAACAGAATCAATGCTGCTGGATGCATGTGTGATATATATATATATATATATATATATATATATATATATATGGATAGATTCTTACGCTGCGCAGTCCGTACTGATCCATCACCAAGTTCCTGAGGAAGTCTTGAACAGTGTGGATTCCAAAGTCAGCGAGCTTCTTGTGGAATACGCCGTCTTTCCCGATCTTCTCCAGACGCCACACGTCGTCGGCTAATGCAGGTGGATGGTGCTTCTTGTACACTGAGTTTTAGCACGAACGTTTTATCAGTTTCTAGTTCAAGAATACAAGCATGCATATGGATGTTTCATGGATGAACACAAAAGCATGTCAAAAGTAAGGCCTTGTTTACTTCCCAAAAAATTTTGCAAAATTTTTCAGATTTCCCGTCACATCAAATCTTTAGACGCATGCATGAAGTATTAAATATAGACGAAAATAAAAACTAATTACACAGTTTGTTCGAAATTGACGAGACGAATCTTTTGAGTCTAGTTAGTATATAATTGGATAATATTTGTCAAATACAAAGTGACACTATTCCTATTTTGCAAAAAATTTTGGAACTAAACAAAGTGTGGAGCAATTTACCTTCTCCACGGTGATCCTTCACCAGGAACGGATTGCTCACAGCTTCCTGCACCCGTTCTTCGATGGTACTAGCCCTGGACATCCTGGCGCCAAGCCTGAACTTGCGGCTCCGTATCCAGCTGGAGTTATCCGTGAAGGAGATGTCGCGGATGGAGGCGGTGCCCTTCTCGAGCACGATGATCACCTCGCCGGATAGGAGCGGCCTCTTGCCTTCCCTCTCGAACACGACGCTCTCGCTGAACTCCTTCTCCGTGTGCTCCAGCCGCTCGTCGGCGTTGAAGTCGCCGTCGAGGACGAGGAGCTCGACCTTCATCGAGGACAAGGGACCGGAGGTGACCGTCTGGTTGGTGGCGGCGTCGGTCAGGACTAGCCGGAGCGGCTGCTTGTTCTCCGCCTCCACCCTGTTGCCTGTGAAAAGCGTCTGCGGCAGGTTTCCCTGGAACTGCAGCTTGTACCGTTTGCTGGTTGTCTTTAGTTGAAGTGGGAGCCTGAACATTGGAGAACAGAAGTTCAGTCATGAGTCATGACTTCTGAAAACGAAAAAAGGGTGTGTTGACAGTGGGGTAAAGTAGATTTTAAAGGTAAAAGTTAAAAAGTTAAAGCCTAACACTGCACTGACAGCATAATTACTGAAACAAATAAAAGCAACTATTCGAGGACTAATGCAGCAGCTTAGCATTTCAGTGTTTCGAGGACTAGGCAGTCTGCTGAACGTCAAATACTAATGGAGCAGCAGCTTAGCAATTCAGTGTTTAGAGGCTAACCTGTTTGCGGAATCGATGTGTCGGATAAGAACATTATGCACCTCCTCCTGCACCTGATATCCGAACGCGAATGAACATCAGAATTCTGCCAGATGGCACTGCAGGAAGCTCAATGGGCATGGGCGTGCAAATAGCTACGAGGAGAAACAAGTGCTTACGACTCTGCGCAGAAATGGCTCCAGCTTGGGCAGATGCCTCTGCATGTACTGCGCGCCAATGGCCTCCTGCATCGAGCTACTGCAGGTGGGGAAGAGGACAGAGGTGAACACAAGCGTCAGAAGCCAAGAACTAGAGCGCCCACGCCCAAACGGCAAAATGCAGCAGCATGGGAAGTTCACTCACTTGACGAACGTCCGGCGGCGCTTGGCGTCGGGGCAGCCGGCGAGCTCGTCTTCGTCGCCGTCCACCACCTCCTCCTCCACGTCCAGCGCCCTCTTTAGGTCCATGGATGGCCACGTGCAAGCCAACGCGGGGGCGCTAACTCACCCACTCGAGAAGTCGAGACCACTTGGCGGCTCACTCACAAATTCACCTGAGAGCTGAGACGACGGCTTGCACCGTTAGCTTAAAACCGCTGGCTGTGGCAGTGACCGCGGCGGCTATAAATAGCGCGGGGCGCAGGAAAGCAGAGGAAGCAGCGTGGAAGCTTCTTCCAGGGGTGGGGGGGTCGGTCTCGTCACGGACACGCTCCCGGCCGGCAAAAGACCGTAAAGCGGCGCCACCCGCCCGCGCGCGCACCGGAATGACAGAATCCCTAGAAATGCCAAGATTCGGAGGCGGGCTCGCCCACCCAACGGGGGGGGGGGGGGGGGGGGGGGGGGGGGGGGGGGGGTGCAACCAAGACGATTTTCATGCTCGTGGTATTGTCGGCG
>Ga0182004_10003371_pt1 | contig 12725 bp, 10 predicted proteins | sample Sormic07211540_1_FD_120479 | JGI IMG/M metagenome (GOLD analysis project Ga0182004, IMG submission 120479) | Endophyte microbial communities from Sorghum bicolor roots, Mead, Nebraska, USA - 072115-40_1 MetaG | ecosystem: Host-associated > Plants > Roots > Unclassified | place: USA: Nebraska... | reverse complement strand
CTATTATTTGTGAACTCTTTTGTAATATTATTTCCGCTGCAAATCTCCGTGTATGTGATGTGTATTTGCTTAATCATGCGATCTTAGTGTAAAGTTGATTTACCGAGGTCCTTCGTGACACTCAGTGGACTACCGGGTTTATATAAGTGAGAGTATGCGCGTGTCAACATGTTAAACAGGGACAGTCGTATTTAAACTTGTATAAATTGGGCGGTTCTGTCACATCTGGGATCAACATGGAGTCAATTCAGTTAGTTGCTCCATCTCGGTGACATCTAAGGTCACAACACTTGCTTAGTCCTTCCACCTTTAGAATGGGTCCACCCAACACCGTCTTTGTGTTTGATTCCACATAATGTCCTTCACATGGTTCATCTAGCGTACCTAGATGAGATGCAAGATGCAAGAGTGCATGAATATAAAGAATAATAAGACAACATGCATCACATAAAAGTATGCAAGACATAGGCATCTAAAGTTATTTAGCTAACATCACACAACCAATTATATAGAGCAAACATATCAATCATGACACAAGTTTTACAAGGTTACAAGTTTATTATTTAATCACCATTAAAGACATGAATCACAGTTAGCACACAACAAGTAAAGCAATCAAGCATTCATGCATTTCAGCAATTCTAGACATACATGCAACAACTCAGTAAATAAATCATAACTAGAGCTACACAGCTCCAAAAACTGCAATAGGAAATTCTGGAAAGATTATAAAATTATCTACAGTTCATCTTGAATCATCTCATTATGATTAATAAGTGAACCAAGCCAAACATGCATAATCATAGAATCTGGTCCAGGAATTTCCAAAGAACAAGCATTTCAAAGGATGAAATTCATACTACTATAACTCACAAACCACTTAGCCAAATGATATGAAACTTTACCACAAGATAGATTAGTAAATTATCTATATATTTTCTATATACATGTTTCACAGCAAACATCAATTATATCATGGAATTAATTGCATAAATTAAACTGCTCATGATACCCAAACAATAGAGGTACAATTACAAACAGAAAACTCATAGGCAATTCAAGGAAGCATAACTGGAGTTGTAGACCTCCAGTAAACATGTTTCTTATCTTTTTGGAAATATTATAAAGTTACCTACAACTTTCTTATTATCATCAAAAGACGAATCCACATTTAACAAGGTCAATTAACCTCATGAAGACATCTCTATCCAAAACATAGACAGAATCTGTCATGCCATATTAAACAGCTATAACTTGAGTTTCACATGTCCATAAATTATGGTTATGTACTTTCTAAAAAGCTTACTAAATATTGAACATCTTTGTTACAAACGTCTAGAGCTAAATCTAGCATTAACAAGGTCTCACATAACAAACAATGCAACCCTATCTGGGTTTAGACAGAAACTGGAACAGTACTTCAAACTACTATAAATAAACATATGCTTAACCAAAAATTATGCTATTTAGATTTATGGAAATCTTATGAAACTTACTACAACTCATATATTTTCGTCAAGGCATGATTCACAACTTAACTGAGCCAAACAATACAAACATGCAGACCTACTCAGAATATGAGCAAAGCAACATAGGGCATTTGTTATTTTTATAACTCTTAATATGTCATTCCTAAATTCATGAAACTTTTACCAGACATCAAATATCATATGAAAAGCATGTCACTATATTTTCACATTTATTTGAGCAATAATACAGCAGTTATCAAAAAGAAAAATATAACAAGCAATTAAAACCTAACTGCAGAAATCTATTTTTACGACTAAAACTGCAAACTAAACTATGCCATGTTATAGATCTACTGGATAGACAATTTCATAAGGATTCCAAAAAGTCCACATTTTCTATTTTAAGACTTTTCTATGAATTACTATGCATTTTCAAATTTCATACAAGAAATCTGCAAAAACAAAAGAAAATGAAAATAGATCTTGCATCGGGAACCCTAAACTTTCTCCGAATCAACCCGCCGTCCAGAGCACTATTCATATGAGTCTGTGGTTTGCATCTGGAACCCTGAGGTTTACTCTATTCTAAACCAAGGTCCTTCGAACAGAACGGAGCCCGCCTTGTTGAGGATGGCCTGCAGCGGCAGCGGGGAGGGGATGGCCGGCCTGGCCGTGGCGAGCTGCAGGCGGTGCCCGGCACAGGAGAGAGAAAAGCGCCCGCGGTAGCAGCAGCAGCTCGAGCTCTGCTCGTTGGCTATGGCTATAGCGTCCAGAGAGGAGTAGACAGTAGAGGAGAGCGATGTGTGATGGGAGAGCGCTGGGGGAGTGGAGGAGGACGGGGAGGGCGCTCTAGTGCTCGTCCTCATCCACACAGATAGAGGCAAGGGCGAGGTGGAGGTGGCAGCCATGGTGGGACAAGTTCTGGTGCATGGTCACCATGTCGCCATTTTGTCCAACACATGGCGGGCAACAAAGTAACCAAGGTGGGACACTGATTCGGGCCACTTCTGAGCCGAATTGGATCTTGGGCCAAAAACCGTGCTCTACAACTTTCATTAAGAGAGCTCGGCCATTTGAATAACAGATTAAGAGATAATTAGATGCCAAGTCACGAGTGTTAACGTATTGACGGTGATTAGCAGAACCAAGAATTGATGGTCCAAACTACAATTGCAGGCGGGGCGGGCTCTTAATGAGGCCCGCATGTTCGCCCCGCAATGTTTCTCTTCGTGGCTGTAGTAGCCCAACTGCTGTTTTTTTGTGGTCCAACATCGTTGAACCCACTAAGCCCGTTGGGCAAAACACAAAACTCGCAAGACCCGCAACTACTACATCTGAACCCCGGCTACTGCTATCACACAAGGCGCCGTCACAACCTCGCTCTCCTCCGCTCGCTCTGGCCTTGGCGCAGATGGTGGGAACGCTGATTCCGGCCATGGAAGGCGGCTGAAACCTTGCCCTCGACTCACGCTCATCCATGGTGGAGCAAGAGGTGGCAGGAGAGGACAGGGACCATGAAGCCTGCAAGTCCAAGATCCAAGCGTCGACTTTTGTGGGATTGGGGCGCCAGATCTCGGCTTCTGCCTCTAAATATGGGTAAGGATTTTGCAAAGCCTTTACTATGCATCTAGGACTTATTAGTCAAGCGCAAGGTGGTGCGGACAGGCAACGGCGGCGGCCGGGGAGGGGGCAATCGGTGGCTTTTCGGCGGCAGCGGAGTCGTCCAGCATAGTAAGGATAAGGAAGAACTCGAGGCTTACCGCGAATCCACGAACTGATCCTCCATGGCGGGCGCCCGATCTGTGCCAACACCCCGCTCTGGATTAGAAGATTTAGTATGGTTTTGCGGAAGGACAGATGAGGTGAGCACGAGAGTTGACGAGGACGAATGACAGATTCTGAAGAAAAAGCTCACCTTTGCACTAGTGATATATAATATTGTTTGTTTATATATACATGTATGTGCATCATTTTTGTTATGAGCGAGATAAGTTTGCACTAGTGATGACAGCATGCAGTTGCTAGCAAGATCTAGCAGGTGCAGAGTCAAGTACTAGCATTAGCAGTAGAACCAGCAGCATAGTAAAGGCATTATTTGTCAATCTTCTGACGTACTGAAATGCCGCATGAAACTCTTGAATATGTATTAAGACTCTTGAATATAACATTTATCGCCTCCTTATTATGGTTGAATGGTTCATTGAGCTAATGTATAGTTTGAGTGGATTTAAATTATTTGAATGGGAGGCTGCACATCAGGGATAATCAATGTATCTGGCTTGGAGGTAGTGCGCAGTGTTTACTTTGTTTTCATGAATACTTTGCGTGTATGTTTCTCTATTCCACCCAACTTATTTTTTTTGTCTTCAATACGTCTTGCGGGTTTTGTGGGTCTTGCATATAAGTTTGTTATGTTCGCGGAACACTTGTCCGCGAGATCTGTAGCTTCGTGGCAAGCCGCAAACCCGCTAATTAACTTTGCGGCAAGCGATGCGGGTTAGCGGCCAGTCGCGAATGAGCCCGCCTGCAATCTGAGTCCAAACTATGTCAAACTTGATGCAACATTTTACATGACCTTCTCCAAACAATTATCCTCAACTTTTATTTTTGGACCAACTTGAGTTGCTTAACAAAAATATAAGAACGCGGCATGCCAACAGGTACATGTCCGTTTAGCGATGAAATATCCTTTTGCTATTTTGGGAGCTATTTTTAGATATCAAAATAAAGTCCAAATTTGATGACACTTGATCCATTACTTTCATCTTGAAGGGTACTCTAACTCATATTGAGGAATCCTATTGCGTTACCCCATGAATTTGGATGCTAAAATGTCACAAAGAAGGTAACTCACTGCTGAACTTCCAGGGACTTAGAATTATTTCTCAGGGCTAAAAAGCAGCAGCTGATTCGAACTTTGAGCCTCTGTTTGAACTATTTATAGGCTGATTTGGTTCTTGACCCTTGAACAAAGTTTCTTCTACAGAAGCAAAACTACAATTTCATTTTGGGTCAAACCTCATAACCGGAACAAAAGTCAATCTTTCACTTTGGTCAAAGCAGCAACCTGATAAGGCTCCGAATAAGGTTTTAGGCCAATTAAAGCATTTCCTTGGCATAAGCTCAACATGAACCCTTCATGAATTTTTTTGTATAATTCATCTAGAGTTATATGAGCAAGTTTGCAAGGGTTGGTTGATGACCTATGATTCTATTTCCTTAATAGAGCTATTCCGACAAGGATATAACTTATCATTTCATGTGACTTCTTGATTCCAAACTTCACCAAACTTTTCCACGGACCAACATAGATTGGGATGGATACAGGACACATGGAAAATGTTCCACTAGCATCATCCAATCATACCTTTCAAAAAGGGCCTATATGTAAGTAAAGGTGCATCATCCAAGTCTAAGTTAGGGCTTACTTTCATAGATTGACTTTGACCTTTTTATTACCATTGAACTTGTCATGTTTGAGCTCAAACCTAGTACTTAGCAAGTGACAAACAACTGGGGTGTTACAGTCTGCTTACAAGGATAGAATGGGAGTAGCTGAATTCACTAGCATAAGCTACAACCTCAATGAGCTACTACAGTCTCATGACCTGGAGGAACTAGGGACTGAGTTTACCCAAGAAGAAATGGATTCAGTAATCAAAAGCCTTCGCAAAAATCATGCCCATAGACCTGATGGATTCAATGGTTTATTCATCAAGAAATGTTGGAACCTCATCAAACCTGAGTTTTGTCACAGAACGGACCAAATTATAAGAGTTCAAGTGTAGAAACGATCGAACTAGAAATCAAGTTTCCAGACTTTAGCCCATATAATCCCGGTAGTCAAGCGAAATCATGAAGGATTTCAAACCAACTTTACAACATACCAAGATCGTAATAGTTCAACACAATACAGCGATTGTTACATAGTTCATTCATTGCTGACGAAGCGGCACCACATCAGAGATACTTAGGTTATTACAACACAAGTTTGAAGTAGCGGAAGCAACATAGTTTTCACACACACATTTCGTAAGTTCTTGTTACAGCCAGAGTCTCATCACATCCACCAAAAGCATCAGATATACGAAGTCGTTAGAGAACCGCGCCCAATGGTTTAGTCCTCATCCCCAGCGGGATGGAGGCAGGTCTTGCAGAAACCACCATAGAAGATATCATCTACAACAGGTGGGAATAAACCCTGAGTATGAGGATGTACTCAGCGAGACTTACCCATCTAACCATGCATAAATGACACCAAGGATCATGCCAGGCTGAGTATAAACTGTAGCTGGCTTGACTCATACATTTGCCAAAAAGCTTAGACTGGATAATCAACCATTCTTATAAGCATCATATTGATTATCATTAGCCTATCTCTAGATTAGCACCTAGACTAAGCACTTCACTTGATGATTAACAAGCAATAATAACCATATCAAGTTTCAACATATGTTCTTTCTTGCTGTCCTCAACATCATCATTAAGAACCATTAAGTACTTAGTGAATGCTACGTTTGCTGCTGCTCTGTCAAGTTCTCACTATCTGGGAGAGACGGCGATTCGAATCGATTCCTATCCAGCTGGAGGGTTATTCCTAGCACTGACCCATGCATCCCCTGTCGGAGAGCAAGCGGGTCACCTTTGGTACAACTCAGGAATCGCGACTCTGATCAGCACCGCACTCCCAGGGTTGCTACTCTGCCAGGAAGATCAGGACTTTTAAATCACCTGCCCTCGGTCTTACACCAATGCCCCCCCACACACCGCACTTCCTCCGGTAGTGCGCACTTTATACTTGCAGGTCTTCCGGCCTGAGTCATACTACTAGGCTTCGTGGTCGGAACGAGTTATCTGACCAACTAAGTGTCAGACATGCGTTCAACAGGACAAGAGGACGTACAACGATCGGTCCTTAGCTACCACAAACAGAGTTACTAGCACCTTGCAAAACTTCGCCTGGCTTAAGTCATTTTAAACCAGGTTCTTTCCCCCGATAGCAAATATAGTCAATCGGAATCTGACAATAGACCATATTTTGCGCAGGTGACAGGATATCACCCGACTTCTACCGATTAAAGCATGGCTAAGCTACTACTCGATCCTAACTCTACAACAAGGTAGGATAAGATATCTGGGCAAGGAAAGGTATAATGCAGCAAGGGTTCCATCACAACTCCTATACGTAATGCATCAATAGATATAACATATTCAAGCATGCTTTGAAATTAAAGTGGGAGACTTAAGATTCTCCAGGGCTTGCCTTTCACAAATGAAGCGGGCTGGTGATTAGGGCACTCGACTTCCTCTTCGGGCTCCTCAGGCCCTGCTGGCTGGGCCTCCGCCTCCAGGGTGACCTCCGGACCTTCTGGAATCACCCTCTGGAGCTCGAACGAGGTCACAGTCTCTGGTGCATGTGTCAGGTGCTAACAAGCAGGATCAACAGCGACGTACGGATGCCACGGGTCCAAACATGCGGCGGCACCAGCGAGCTCCTCCCCACTGACGCTGCCCTCATTCAGTCTGAAGCCCGACTGAAACTCGATTTTGAGTAGCGATTAACTCCTAATTTGATCGATGGTTTTGCTGTCTAATTGCTCCATGATGTAGAGCTACATGAGGACTCGAGCTTTGCTTAAAGGATCACAACTTGGTTCGGCCTAGATTTCAAACTGGAAGCCACCAAAGTAACCCTCGAGCAAACTGGGTGAATTCCAGACTTAGAAAAAATTCTAAGTGTTGGAAACAGCCCCAATTTCTGCCTTGTGGGCCACTTTTGGGCCTGCTCTGCACATTTTCATGAATTGACTCCAAAAGAACTTTTGTTGCTTAGGAAAGTTTCCACAACTTTGCTGAAGGGTGCATCAACATGCAAGAACTCCAGCATGGACTTCATAAAGGATCTTTGAAAAGCACTCTAGAGGGTCAAACTTGGACAAACAAGGATAACTAGGTTCTAGGTTCACTTTTGGGCTAAACACTCAACATGAACATTGCTTCTTAGGGTATGTTAAGCATGGATAAATTATTTACCAAGGCCTAGGACACTAACAAGAGCATGGCATAAACAAACATAAGCATAGAGAGCATAATTAAACAAGTTAAACCACACATGCATAAAATGACATGACCCAAGGTGAAAGATGATCATGGTATGCTTATGAAGATGATTACGCTCATGTTATGCATGTGAAAGGATGCAACCATAACACTAGGGTGTTACAGCCCTCCCCCTTACAAAAATCTTGTCCCGAGATTTGAAAGCTTACTGATTTTCGAAGAAGGTTTTATAAACTTCTCTTAAATAGTCCTCTGTTTCCCAAGTAGCATCTTCTTCCCCGTGGTTACTCCACAACACCTTGTAGAACTTAACCACACGATTATGAGTCACCCACTCCTTGCAGTAAATAACCGCTACAGGCTTCTCTTCATACACCAAGTCTGATTTCAACTTGACATCCCGAACCTCTACTCTTTCTTCTAGAACACGAAGGCATTTCTTCAAATGTGATACATGAAAGACAGGAAAAATAGCTCGTAGCTCAACCGGTAGTTGAACCTTGTAAGCCACGTTCCCTTTCCTCTCGAGAATCCGATAAGGTCCCACATAACGGGGTGCAAGCTTTTGCTTGACTCCGAACTTTTGTACACCCTTCATCGGAGATACCTTGAGATACACGTGATCCCCGACTACGAACTCAATCAGTTTTTTCCTCTTGTCAGCATAACTTTTCTAACGAGCTTGAGCAGCTTCTAGTGTTGTTGGATTGTATGGACTTGGTGCTCTGCTTCGTTCATGAACCGTAATACCTTCGTTCCCCGGGTTCTACCCAATTCAACAGGGTTCGACACTTTCGGCCATACAGGGCCATCTTGATGCTCTCTTGGTAACTGTTGTTATAAGAGAACTCAGGTAACGGTAACCACTTTACCCAAGAACCATTTGAAGAGACAGCACATGTCCTCAACATGTCTTCTAGGATTTGGTTAACACGTTCAGTTTGGCCGGTTGGTTGGGGATGATATGCAGAACTCCAAACCAAGTGAGTACCAATCTGCTCGTGGAGACACTCCCAAAAGCAGGCAGTGAATTGTGGTCCACGATCTGATATGATAGTATGAGGCACACCATACTGACGGACAGTGTGCTTGTAGTACAACTCCGCATACTGATGTGGACGATAGTCAGTTCGAACTGGAATAAAGCGAGCGACCTTGGTCAAGCGATCCATAATCACCTAGATAGAGTCATAAACCTTAACAGAAGTTGGGTGTTGGGTACCATAAAAAGGAATACCCAAATTAAAGAGATAAATAATACAAAAAAGAATAAAAGCAGAACACCCAAGATCGCCAGGGCTCGGGCGCGGGTTCCGCCTCGCCCGACCCCTTGGCCTCAAGCGCAAGCTCTGACTCGCCCGAACCCTTGGCCTCGGGCGCAAGTTCCGCCTCGCTCGGCCCCTCTTGGGCTCGGGCGCCAACACCGCCTCGCCCGAGCCCCCATCTCGGAGCCAGGCTTCCAACGCACGGTGGCCGTACCCTCGACATGACGGACGCTGTAATCCCCATACCACGGCAGGGCATGGCAGTGACTGTTCCAACCACCCCGGCCACTGTAGCCTTACCTCTTTCACTATGTAGCCTTACCCCTTTCACTGTGATGTACTGCCTCAGGGTAAAAGAGGTATGGGAGAGATTAACCAGTGTCACTATTGGCTGTCTTCTCCTACTATTACAGGACGTGCAGCAGTGTCACCGATCCGACCCCCACGACCTCAACAGGGCTCGGCAACCCTCCACAGGAGCAACCATGCTGTCAGCGATACCTCAAGGACGGGATGGGCAAGCCTCTATAGGGTCGGGACTGTGGCTTCACCACTCACCAGAGGAAGATCATCGGTCAAACACATGTAAAACCTTGTGTCCCCTTGCGACTATAAAAGGGGAGCCAGGGCTCACATCCAAGGCAGACTCAAGACTCACGGCAAACACTCACAACACTAGAACTCCCAGCAAGTTCACACACACACCAAAGTAGCAAGTAGCGCTCTGTCCATCACATAAAGTCAAGACCTGGGACTTAGCCCTCTCACGCAACCTGCTTGTATACCCCTACTACGAGCACTCTTGGGTGCAAGGCAATACAGACCCCCGATCTCACTGGACGTAGGGCATCCTTAGCCCGAACCAATATAAATTCCTTGTGTTCCAGTTGCATCACCATCTGGGTTTAGGTAGAGACGCAGACTCATCACTTGTTTGTGTCTAGACGATGAGTCTAGACGCCGACAGTTGGCGCGCCAGGTAGGGGGCCTTTTGCGTTGCATTATCCTTTCCCTATTAGGGAAAGCCCGGATGGCAGACGGATTCCACCCACTTCACCTTGGCACCATCATGATGTTTGGGAGTTTGGAGTTCATGTCGCTTGGCTCCGGCTATGACATGGTCCTCCTCCCACCACGTGACGACACCGAGACTCGCCCCGAGCCGATCCCACCAAAGCCAGTGTGTGGGAGGCGCTCGGGGCACCATGCAGGGGGTGCCCGGCGAGGGCGTCAGAGGTCCAGGATCTCTGATGCTACCACCGAGGCAATGGCCCGTCCGGCCCTCCCCCCGCATATCCATCACCAGATCGCCCATTCTTCTAGCCCGCCAGGCGCTAGAGGAAGGGCCCATAGAGCAATGAGCTCCGTCCCATGGACCAACAGGGGGGCTTCACGACCACCTGTTCTGCCCCGGTCAAAGGGTAAAGCACGGCTCCCGCCCCCTACACAGAAGAGGGACCAGGGGGCGTTGACTTCTCGTCACCCTCCACCCACGGATGGAGGAAAGACAGCGGCGCCTCCCAAGCTCCCTTTTGGGTTCAGGAGCACAGCCGCCACTTACGCCTCTTCCGCGAGCACTTCACTAAGTGCGTACGCGGATCTTCTAGGGCATCATCTGAGGTCTACTCTGGACCTTATTTCTACACCACCCATTTCGTCGTACCCTGAGGATCCTACCTCAGGAGAAGATGAATGGGCTGACGCTGATTTTTCCGGTTGTGGTGACCCGGAAACTTTCATGCGCTTTCTTGTGGCTAGCAACTACTGCCTCGGCTACTCCGACTCCGACAACGGCGGCTATGATCCGTCGCGAGAGTGTTTCAACCTCGAAGTCGAAGGGGCGCCCCCCAACGCTCAAGGGGGTGTTGGGCCCTCTGAGCGAAGGAACGCCACTGCACCTCCCAACACGACTCCCGGGATCCATCGTAGAGCACACGGAGCCGCATCAGCCCCCATAGAAGGTCGGCGCCCTAACCTCGAACAGCTCAACGAGCTGGAGGCCAGACTCGAAGAAGAGCACGTACGCCTCCGCCAACCGCGCGAGACCCTGGTGCAAGACCAGTCTGCCCGCTGGGACGGAGGCGAGGCAAGACGTCACGCCTGGGACGTCAACTGCCACATCATCAAGGACGAAGGGGGAGACAATCCCCCAGCCTTCAGCACGGCCAGCCAGAACGTGATGGCTGCCGCACTCCTCCTCAGAGCGATGCTCGAGCCGTCGACCCCTGAGGGGAGAAGGGTGCGCCATGGGCTACGTGGCCTCCTAGAGCAGGCTGTGGTACAAAACACAGAAAGTTCTGCGTCACAGTCCCACGGTACGAGACGCCCAAGGGATCAACCCCCTCCTAACAAGGCACCAACGGTGCAGGGTCTGCCGCCCCCTAATCTGCAAGGGGGCAACAAGGCCCCATCTGTCCATGAACGCGTCGGGACCAACGTGGACGCTCGGGCCACTCTTGAGGCCAGATGGCGTGACAGGGACGAGGCCGAGTCTCGGCGCTACCGACCGCGCCGAGGCGGGAGGTACGACCCCGACCACGACCGAAGCACGTCGCCGGAGCCTCCGGGCCCCCGCGTCTTCAGCGAGGCCATCTGCAGGGCCAAGTTCCCGGCTCGATTCCAACAACCCGCTAACCTTACCAAGTACTCAGGGGAAACCAACCCTGAACTCTGGCTAGCGGACTACCGCATAGCATGTCAGCTAAGCAGAGCAGACGATGACATGCTCATCATCCGCAACTTGCCACTCCACCTGGATGATTCGGCCAGAGCGTGGCTCAAGCATCTCCCTGAGCGCATGATCCATGGCTGGGCAGACCTAGTCAGGATCTTCGTTGAGAACTTCAAGGGCACATACGTGCATCCTGGAAACTCCTGGGACATCAGGAGCTGTCGGCAGAAGCCCGATGAGTCTCTCCGAGACTTCATCAGGTGATTCTCCAAGCAGTGCACCGAGCTCCCCAACATCACAGACTCTGACGTCATTGGGGCCTTCATCACCGGCACCACCTGCAAGGAGCTGGTACACGAGCTCGGTCGCAAGATCCCCACGAGCACCAGCTAGTTGCTTGACATTGCCACAAACTTTGCCTCAGGGGAAGAGGCAGTTGGTGCAATTTTCTCTGATGGCACTGCCGAGGGGAAACAAAAGGCCGAGACCACCGAGGCCTCGGGCTCCCGTGACCCCAAGAAGAAGAAGAAGGGTTGCAAGGGGAAGTAGGGTCGATCGGACGACAACCTGGTCACCGCGGCAGATCGCAAGAACCCCAAGCGGGCTCCTGCTGGCCCTGGCCTCTTCGATGAAATGTTGAAGAAGCCATGCCCCTATCAGAGGGGACCAACCAAGCACACCCTCAAGGAGTGCACTGTCCTGCGTCGGTACTATACCGACATCATAGCCATGGAGGGCGCTGAAGAGCCCCCCAAAGACGACGGCGCCGAGGGAGAAGGCTTCCACAAGGTCAAGAACTGCCTCTTGATCTTTGGGGGTGCGCGGGTCGCCTCACCGCGAGTCAAAGGAAGCGCGAGCTCCGAGAGGTTTGCGCGGTCAGCATAGCCACGCCCTCGTACCTCAAATGGTCGGAGAGCGCAATCACGTTCGACCGGCAGGATCACCCGGATCGGATCCCCAACCCCAGGAGTTATCCACTGATCATCCATCCCATCATCGCCGAGACTCTTCTCTCCAAGGTGTTGATGGATGGAGGCAGCGGCCTCAACATTCTTTACGCCGAGACCTTGGCCCTCAAGGGGATCAGCAAGTCTCGGCTGAGGAATGATGCATCACCATTCCACGGAGTGGTGCCGGGACATCACGCCCATCCCCTCGGGCAGATCGATCTGCCCGTCTGCTTCGGGACCCCGACAACTTCAGACGGGAGGTCCTCACCTTCGACGTGGTCGGGTTCCCAGGGACCTACCACGCAATCCT
>Ga0182004_10003370_pt1 | contig 12725 bp, 6 predicted proteins | sample Sormic07211540_1_FD_120479 | JGI IMG/M metagenome (GOLD analysis project Ga0182004, IMG submission 120479) | Endophyte microbial communities from Sorghum bicolor roots, Mead, Nebraska, USA - 072115-40_1 MetaG | ecosystem: Host-associated > Plants > Roots > Unclassified | place: USA: Nebraska... | reverse complement strand
GTATTATGGTATTAAAATATTTAATAATAATGTGATAGTATTAATAACAGAGAAAAGTTACTTCTATAATAATACTATTAAAATTTTAAAAATAACACTAAAACTAGAATAACTTTTAATATAGAAAACTTTTAATATTATATATAGGAATTTTAATATTATTTTATAATACTATTAATGATACATAAATATTTAATTAATTTTACTATTTTTATACTTTAGTTTAAACAATATATTTGTTGGTGTAAATTATTTTAACACTTTAATTTATTTTTTGTTGATGTAAATTATTTTATATAATTTATGTTTTCATGATAAATATTAGATAAATAATGCTTGATTAATTGACACATGTTGGATTCATGACAACTTATAGAGTAGGTTAGACCATATTTGGACAAGGATAATACCGCCTGCTAAGTTTAGGGACATGTAGTGATCACCTTAAAAGTTTAGGGACTAGAATGATATCACCGGCCAAGTTTAGGGATATATGGTGATTACTCTGAAAGTTTAGGGATCTAGACTACACCTTTTGCCAAGTTTATAGACTCACAAATATCACTTTAGAAGTTTAGAGACCTAGATAAACGGCAGACAAGTTGAGGACCGGCGGTAGATTTTGCTCGTGAACTAAACAAGGCCACAATTAGGCCTTGTTTAGTTCCTTTCCAAAAATTTTTCGCGACAATGTAGCACTTTCGTTTGTTTGTGGTAATTATTATCTAATTATGAACTAACTAGGTTTAAAAGATTCATCTCGTAAATTTTAACCAAACTGTGCAATTAGTTTTTATTTTTGTTTATATTTAATACTCCGTGCATTCGTCTAAAGATTTAATGTGATATCGAATCTTGAAAAGTTTTTGGATTTTGGGCGGCCTTGTTTAGATCCAAAAACTGTTTGGATTTTGACACTGTAGCACTTTCGTTTTTATTTGACAAATATTATTTAATCATGGAGCAACTAGGCTTAAAAGATTCGTCTCGTGATTTACAAGTAAACTGTGCAATTAGTTATCTTTTTTATCTATATTTAATGTTCCATGCATGTGCCGCAAGATTCAATGTGACGTGGAATTTTATAAAGTTTTGGGTTTTTGGGTGTATCTAAACAATACCAAAAATTTTTCAAGATTCACCATCACATTGAATATTGCGACACATGCATGGTGCATTAAATATACATGAAAAGAAAAAACTAATTGTACAGTTTATCTGTAAATCGCAAGACGAATCTTTTAAGCCTAGTTACAGTATGATTGGACAATATTTGTCAAATAAAAACGAAAATACTACAGTATCATTTTTCAAAAAATTTTGTGAAGTGAACAAGGCCTAAACAAGGCCGTACAATGGATTTGGTCTGGGAACACGAGCCGATGCCATCATCTCTGGTCCCGTTCCCGGACTGACTAGTAAGGATCTTTTTGTAAGAAACATAACATATCGACGCGTGTTTTTATCAGTCAAATATATCAGTTATTTAATAATATTTTCTTTTTACAACAAATTAGCCAACAATACTTTGTGTCATGACTAATTAACCAAACGAACCAGACGTTAACATAAAATGAGTCTTTCTCAATATATAGTTTCATCAACATAATTTCATGGAGTTATTTTAGCATTTAGTAGGTCTCAACGAACTAAATGCTCTCAGTGGGGATTTTTTGTCTTCGCAAAATGTTTTCTTTCTCTTTCCTCCTCGATACATATAAAAGCTCTATTTTTTGCTAATGTGCTATTCTATTTAATGTGCATAAATTTTTTTGGCCTTGTTTAGATCAAAAAGTTTTTGGATTTTGATACCGTAAAATTTTCATTTTTATTTAACAAATATTGTCTAATTATGGAGTAACTAGACATAAAAGATTCATCTCGCGATTTTACAGACAAACTGTATAATTAATTTTTGTTTTTATCTATATTTAATGCTCTATGTATATGTTACAAGATTCGATGTGACGGTGAATCTTAAAAAGTTTTGGTTTTTGAGGTGAACTAAATAAGGCTAAAGTCTATGGCCTTGTTTACTTTCCCAAATATTTTGTAAAATGTTTTAGATTTACGTCACATCGAATCTTACGGCACATGCATGAAACATTTAATATAGATAAAAAAGATAATTAATTACACAGTTTGCATTCATTTGTGAGACAAATCTTTTGAGCCTAGTTAGCATATGATTGGACAATATTTATCAAATACAAACAAAAATATTACTGTTCAAATTTTGCAATTTTTTTAAGTAAACAAGGCATATGTTGAGACTGGCCATAGAGATACAAGTAGTATTTATGTGTATTTAAATTAAAAAATAACTTGTGTGAAACAAGAGGCTCTCCCGTTTGGCAGTCTACAGAGCATTCCTACTACCTGTCGGTGCCTCCTATCAGGCCTTGTTTAGTCTAAAAGAATTGACAATTTTTTTAATTTCTCATCACATCGAATTTTATGGTATATGTATAGAGTACTAAATATAGATAAAAAATAACTAATTACACAGTTTACTTATAATTTATAAGATAAATCTTTTAAGTCTAGTTAGTTTATAATTAGACAATATTTATTGTTGAACAAAAATGCTGACGTTTGCAAATTCTTTAGAACTTAGGCCTTATTTAGTTCTGAAAACTTTTTGATTTTCGGAACTGTAGTACTTTCGTTTTTATTTGACAAACATTGTCTAATTATAGAGTAACTAGGCTTAAAAGATAGATCTTGCAATTTATAGGTAAACTGTGTAATTAGTTTTTATTTACGTTTATATTTAACGTGTGCCGTAAGATTCGATGTGACAGAAAATCTTAAAATATTTTTGGTTTTTAGGTAAACTAACAAGGCCTGAATTGCATTATTGCATACGAGTACCAGCATACTCCAACGTGGCTGTCGCGGCCGGCATCCAGGGGTGCATGCTTGCACGGTACAGTACAGTACGAAAGATCTTTTAAAACTTTAACCAACCCGGTTGGCCGGGCCACTCGCCACGTCCACCGTCACTTTCACTGTATCACCCTGCCCAACTGGCCCCACACCCAAGACGATCGATCTCCCAAGTGGCCTACTACTTCGTAGTCCCTAGACCCCGCAGCTGGCAAAGACCCCACCTCGCCTCCGGCGCCACTGCGCCAGGCAGCGGTGACGTCAGACGCGATCGCGCAGCGCGATTCGGGCCGGGCGGGCGACCGGCCACGCGTCCCCGCCGGTGTCCCGCGTCCAAGTCCAATCGCACCAATTATGGCTCCTCCCGCGCTCCCATTCGTCCACGTACTACACGACCGTCACCCCCTCCCGACCTGCCGTCGCTTCACGTCCCCGCTGCAGCTGCACTACTAGCGGAGTCCCCGCTGTGCTTCGCGCACACGGTCACCTGCACACACAACGCACAACAACGCATGGTTGCCTCTACTAGGCGTTGGAACTAGTAAGAGCGCTTTTCTTTTTTTTAGAATTTGTATATGAATTTTATAGGCATCCATTTATTTCATTCATAAAAAATAGTAGAAAAAAATATTTCCCACATAAATTCCAATGTGTGTGTGTGTGTGTGTCTATATATATATATATATGACTAGCATTTGATAGTTTTTAGTAATCTTTGATATATGATTAGATGATGAACTTGCGAAGAAGGATATAGAATTTGTTTAGATCAACTAAAGCTAATTATTAGTCGAGGCTAAAAATTACCCATCTAACTATTAGCTCGTGCATACTTGGATCATAGGCTAAAAGGGTACATATATCCCTATCAATGAATCATTAGACCTTCTTTTGTTATTTTGTTGTACTTGACTAATGAACTAACAATTAGTTTAGAGCTTGGCTAAAAATTAGCCCACATGTTTGGATTGATTAGAGTTATTATTTTTTTAGCCATTAATTGTTAATCTATGGGAACTAAGCAGGTCGATACTATAGTGTCACATGCATCTTAGCATACATTTGGATCACTTGTCATGTTTAGTTCACCCAAAAACCAAAACCTTTTTAAGATTGCATGGTGGTGAGGAGTTGAAATCTAGTGACTTCTTTTGGGCCCACAGGTCGGTGAGGAGTGCCATCCGTAGATACCCAAGTGCCTGTGTGGGGCTAGTGGAATATTGGTGGCCGGGTCTTTTCCAGGGAGATAAAGCAGCGGTGGCGGGCCCACGGAGCTCCCTAGTACGAGTACGTGTTCCATCCTCCCCAGTCCCCACCATAAAGCGCTGCACACTGCGCGCGCTCCCATTTGTCCACTCCCCCATGATCTCGCCTGATTTCTCCCCTCTGTCCACCGTGCCTTCACCTCCCAAATCCCTGACCCCCCAGGGCACCGACACCTGGGCCAAGGCGCATTCTTGGTCCCACAAGTCAGCGATGGAGAACCTTTACGTACGCGTCCGCGAAGCCTAGGCTCCCTTGCACTCCACGGGTGGGACAGCAGCGAGGACACGTCGCCGCCTCGCCTCGCCTCGCCGGGGACCTGCCCTACCTATCCTGGCGAGAGTGGGGTAGGTCATGTGGGTCCCGCGTGCCAGCGAGCGGGAGGACGCGAGGGGTTTTGATTTTTCTCGCGCTTGCGTGCCAGGGCAACCATTGGCGCGGCGCGCCCAATCGGGGCGCGGCCTTTCACGTGCCTGCCGCTGCGGTGAGCCGCCACGTGGTGGCGCGCGGCCGGCCAATGATAGCTCGCCTCCGCCGCTCGACACGTACGTGGCCCGACGCGTGTCCCTCCGCCTCCCCCAGCGCGCGGTATTAAAAGCGCCGGGCCTCCTCCCGCACCCCGGTCGTCGTCGGCGTCCCGGTGGTGCTCGTATCTTATCTCTACTACCGCGGCCGTAGTGCCATCGTGCGAGCGCAGCGCGGAGAGAGTAGAAGGAAGCAAGTGTGTGTCCGTCTCATACCTACTGGGGTTGGCTGGTGTGGTGTTTGAGACGTGCGGTCGGGAGAGCGGATGGAGAGGAAGGGAGGGTGCTGCCTCGCGCCGAGGTACGGCGCCGCCGGGCCTGCGGCCGCGCAGCAGCAGGCAGGCGCGGCGTGGCAGATGGGCAGGATCATGCTCAAGTTCCGCCCGATTGCACCTAAGCCGGCGGCCATGGCGCCCGTGCCGGCACCGACGCCGGTGGTGGCTGGGCCGTCCGTTGGTGCGGCCGGGAGAGGGAAGCGAAAAGCCGTGTGCGGTGCAGGCGGCGGGAGGAGGGGGCGGAAGCCCAAGAAGGCGGCTGCGGTGGTGACTGCAGCGCCTGCGCTTGCAGCGGCGGCGGCGCAGGATGCGGGCGACTGCAAGAAGGACTGCGAGAAGGAGAAGTCGTCGTCGTCGCGGTCCTCGTCCTCGTCGGGGATGACGTCCGTGGACTCGTCGCCGCCGCCGCCGCAGCACCACCTCCCGACGCTGCTGCCGCTCATGCCCGTGACGGCGGTGGAGGATAAGGGCCCCGCTGCTGGTGCTGCGACAGAGGAGCTTCCGGCGCCTGTGCCGTCTCAGGTGGCCGCGGCAGCCACGGGGTCGGCACGGCCGTTTGCTCCGCGGGCGTTGCGCCCAGGCTCCGCGGCTTGGGCGGCTTCGTTGGTGACGGTGGAGGAGGTGACCGCGACGTGGCGCGACGGCGAGGCGCCGCCGTCCTCCGCGGCGTGCGTCGCCGACGACGCCCCGGCGTTCGTGTCGGACCAGTGGGGCCGCGTCACGTGGAGGAACGCCGCGTTCGTCCGGGCTGTACCCGCGGACGACGGCGGCGACGAGGTGGAGACGCAGACGCCCGTGGCGCTCAGCGGCGCGCTCCCGGCGTGGGGCACCTGCTCGGGATTCACGTGCCGCGTCCGCTGGCACTCGAGCCCCCGGCGCGTGGGTTCCACTTCCTCCGTGGTGGCGCCCTGCGATGTGTGGCGGCTGGACGCCGGCGGCAGCTACCTTTGGCGGCTGGACCTGCAGGCCGCTCTCACTCTCGGCGGCCGCCTGTGACTGTGAAAACCCGCCTGTGACTGTCAAGTTCTGAACCCCAGCAACGAATATGCTGTAGTACTCCTACGTGCGGATTAGTAGTGTTTTATTCTGAGATTGGAAACCATATGCGTTCTTACTGACGTACGGTATGGTTTAATCGGCGTATTGCTATCCTGGTCGGGCTTAATTAAGGATGTTTGAAGCCAGATTGGGTATTACTAATTATGGATTAGTTTAGATCCCTTGGAATGGGAGTGAGTGACTTGCCAGGACTTAAGAAGAAACCAAAGCATGTGACGAATGCTTCTGGATGTGCAGAGTTCAGTCTTCCTTCTTCAGCAGCACAGAATCTTGCTCTTCTCATTTGTTTTCCTTTTCTTCTCTTGAGGGCACCCTTAACGTAAACTATAGTTTTTATTATGAATATTTATTATAATGTTACTTAAGTGTTTTAATGATGTGGTAAGATAGTTATTTAAGAGTAAAAAAATTATAGAAATTAGATTTTAGTTAGAAACCATATCTACGCGAAAATCGAGACATGAAGGGATGTGTTGGTAACATATGAATGTAGGGATGTGTTGGTAGCATATGAATGTGATTAGGTAAAACATTGTTACGTAGAAACTATTCATGAGAACCATTATTTTTATATGTACTGTCTATAAAAATTAATAGATATAGAAACTAAGATTCTGTTTGGTTGCTTTTAGTACAAAGTTTACAGTTTGTCACATCGAATATTTAGATATATACATGAAGTATTAAATATAGACTATTTATGAAACTAAAAATACAGTTAGAGAGTAATTTGCGAGACGAATTTTTTGAGCCTAATTAGTCCATGATTGGACACTAATTGTTAAATAAGACGAAAATGCTACAGTATATGTTAAACTTTAACACCGCCGACCAAACACCTCATAATATGTTATGTCTATACAAATTAATAGATATAGAAACTATATATGTTTTTAATATTGTGACTGCTCTGATATATCTGATTTATCTTCTCAATGTTTGGACGGCCTTTGACTGATCTCAGAGGTTTATAATATCTCAATTATTTATATATTATTCATGCTGACACTATGACATTATCTATCTATACAAATCAAACAATCAACGAATATCTTCTTATTCTATGCTTAATTACTAAGGTCAGTCTCAATGCATGTTTTATGAGAGTGTCATGCACATTAAATAGGGTGCCACATAAGCAAAATTGCTGACTTGGTAGGGTCATTAAATGAAGGAGTTTCATCAGATGAGAGAAGAGTTTCATCCCCATGAAACTCATGTGCCTCGGTTACCTAGTTTATAGTCTTGGTAACTGTGCTATGAAACTATACATTGAGACTGGCCTAAGAAGATATTCGTTGATTGTTTGATTTATATTGATAGATGATGTCATAGTGTTAGCATGGATAATACTTCATGTATATGTCTAAACATTCGATGTGACGGACTGTAAACTTTACTGAGAGAGACCAAACAGGATCTTAGTTTCTATATCTATTAATTTTTATCCATGATTTAAATAGCGCACAATTTTAACGCTATCGCGGCGCTATAGCGGCTAGGAATTGGTGACGCGATGATATCGTCCATTTCCGCGCTATTGGCGCTAAAGCGCACCTTAGCGTCGCTAAACGCATTTAGCCCCTTAGCGCCGCTAAATCCACGCGATCAGTTCTTCACTGACTGGACCCAAAAACAGCAGCGACCCAACCGAATTTAGCCCATTTAGGGCCCATATACGGTGCCTTCCTATCTGCATGTTTACCCTAGAGCGCAGAACACTCTTTTCATCCTCTTCCTCTGCTTTGCGGTGGCCGGAAAAAGTAGACATTGACGGCTCGCCTGCTAGGCTACGACGGCGGTTGAGGCTACGGTTGCGGCAGAGGGACGGGACTTGGCAAGGCTTCGGCAGCGGGTTCTGCAGCGGCTAGGCTTCGACGGCGGCGGCGGCGGCTTCCCTACCGGCTAGGTGGTACGTCTTCAAGTAACTCCCGTGCGCAACAATGTCAGAATCGGATGGCACTGCACCGGCGCAAACCCTAGGCAAGTTCTTGTTTCCCTGTTCTTGTTTTACAGTAATTAGTATTACTTTAGGAATCACCGAATCATTGAGTATTTGAGTGTTATTTGTTGCTTGAAGATCATTGAGATAATGAGATGCCATGCCATGAACAGAATTAGTATTGCAGTATTGTTGATTTTTATTTAATTTGTTAATGCCATTCTGAATTAGTAATTTCTAATTTACTATTGCTGATTTTTTATTTAATTTGTTAATGCCATTCTGAATTAGTAATTTCTAATTTACTATTGATTATTTTTTGTTTAATTTGTTAATGCCATTATGAATTAGGTTTATCCAGCACTGCATCTACAGCCCACCAAATAATTGAAGTTGAAATTGTTGCTGAACCGACCCACGTATGGCAGATGGCAGCCGCTATAGCGGTGCTATAGCGCAGCTATAGAGTCCGCTAAAGCCTTTTTAGCGTTTTGAAGAGGCCCGCGCGAAATAAAATAGTCCGCGATAAAAAAACGTTGATTTAAATACAAAAAGTATATATGTTTTCATAGTCTAGAATAAAATGACAGCCATTTCATGGTTCCAGTTGCAATTTGGAGCCAACTCCAATCCTAACTGCTTCCTTCTCAGAAGCTACAAGAAAAACATAGATATGAAATGTTCTAGTTAGTCATCTTCATATATATAAAAACCATAGAGCTGCCTACAATAAATAATTAGAATAACATCAAATTCAATTTTCATTCATGTAAACACAAGTCAAAAAGCTAAAATTTTTAGATTTAGCTACTATAGTACTTTTATTTATATTTGACAATTATTGCCAACCATGGACAACTAGGCTCAAAAGATTCGTCTTGCAGGTTACAAATAATTTATGTAATTAGTTATTTTTATCTATATTTAATGCTCTAATGCATGTGTTCAAAGATTCGAGGTGATAGAGAATATTTTTTTGCGACGAAAAAAGAATTATATTAGATAGCAGCTGGGTACGTGAATACGGTACAAGTGCTCTGGATTACACAAATATTTAGAAAAAAACATCTAAATTATACCCAAGCCGTGGATAGCTTCAGATCTTAAAACCAAACATGTACGATATTTTGCAGTATGAATGACTGCACAGGTAAACACTCGGCAAAAGACCTAAGAACAAATGCCCAACAAACGATGGCCAACATTTATGTAGGTGGAGTTGAGAAATTTCTTCTTTCTAGTAACTTTCGGAAGAGTGAGAAAGATTAATCTGAAATTTATTTTCCCTAGTCATTCATCGTGGCCAGATCTAACCACGATAAAACAGAGAAAAGACCAAAAACATTATTCCATGACAGCGACACCATCTCCATCTTGATGTCGCTATCCAGAAATAAAGGTCCCTATGTCGTCAAATCGGTGAGGATGCCGATGTCGTAGTTATTTTCAGCATCTTTAACAGAGCCGACATGGAAAAAACGGATCTACCCTACCATCTCACTATCTCTGTAGAAGAGGAGGAAAAAATAAATCTCCAAAATAAAAAAATAACATACAGAGCTCGATCTAGTAGAAAAACATATTAAAAACGATGAATCTCCACTCTCTTCGGCCTCCGATGATGGAGGCTAATTATAACTGAAGGAGGGTGTCGGGGTATAATCCCCTATACCTTTATGGGTCGATATGGGCCGCACCATCAGAGGTGGCTCGGCCCACAAGATGAAGACGTACGACGCACGATGCTGGTCGGCGTGTACCGCAAGGCTACAAGATATTGTACTAAATAGAATATTTTGCTTGTAACTCTGTCCCTTCACAGTATATAAGGAGAGGCAGGGGTCCCCTAGAGGACAGGTCAACACGACTCAACTCCATACATTTCAATCCACAACAATACAATCAGACGCAGGACGTAGGTATTACGCCCACACGACGGCCGAACCTGGATAAAAACCTTGTCTGTGTCTTGCGTCACCATCAAGTTCATAGCTTGTGCGTCTGCTGATAAACTACTATCATGGATATACCCCAAGGTAGACTGCCGACTAGCTTTCGTCGACAGTGGCGCGCCAGGTAGGGGGTGTGCGCACAACTTCCTAGACGAACAAGATGGTCATCATTCCCGACTTCGCGGCCATGGCGGGCGGCTTCACGTTTACCGTCAGCTTCAATAGCTTCACCGCCACGACCATGGAGGAGGCATAGATCCGATCTGTACCAATCACTTCTTCGTCGACATCGGCCGCGACTCCAACCACGCTGGCTACGACTCCGACTACTCTAGCAACATCTCCGACCACGCCGACAACGCGTCACCCGCTTCCCTGCTACAAAGGGAGGCAGAACGACGACACCGATCTGCTCGGGCTATCGACCAAATTGTTTGGCCTACTTGCTCTGACCACCAGTCGTAATAATAATCGCCGCGAAGAACGGTGCTACGACAACCGCGACCACCGTCATGACAAGTCGAAAAGCTCGTGGGCTATACAATTTTGTCACCTCCGACTAGGTTTTCGTCCAAAGATAAGTACACTTCTAATATTTTATTAATTTTTGGCATAATATTTTTTATTATCCTTTAAAATAACTTTTTGCTTAGTCGACTAGTTTTTTTCTCCTACACGAGTTTTCCAAAGCCGGCACTGTCTCCGACTCCTCCCTACACGTGCATGAGATCCGTTCTCTGCGTTTCGGGTGGTCGGCAGTAGCTCTCTAGTGAGGCTGGCAATCCTACGCGTGACTAGGTTCCGCACCTCATGCTGATTGTTGGCTATGGTACAAGCTCTAGGATGAATTAACTACTCTTGCTAATTTTATAACAAAAAATCTAAAACTTATCTCAGTGTTGTTTTTTATCTAAGTTTATTTATACATCATGTACTACCTATTCTCTATATTTATTTTTCAGGAGTTTGGCCCAGTCAACAAGCTACGCTCAAGGACTCGTCGACTATTCACTATGCTGTGCTCGGGGACTGCTCCGACCACCGAGCACGTTTACGTTCCCAACCATGCTCGGGGACTTGTCGACTAGTCTCTACGCTATGCTCAAAGACTGTGCCGACCACCGAGCATGTTTACGTTCCCAACCACGCTCAGGGACTCATCGACTATTCTCTACGCTGTGCTCGGGGACTGCTCCGACCACCGAGCACGTTTACGTTTCCAACCACGCGGGGACTTGTCTACCAGTCTCTACGCCATGCTTGGGGACTGTGCCGACCACCGAGCAGGTTTACGTTCCCAACCATACTCGGGGACTGGTCGATCAGTCTCTATGCCGTGCTCGGGGACTGTGCTGACTACCGATCGTGCTCGGAGACTCATCAATCACTCCCTGCACTGTGCTCGGGACTTGCTTCGATCACTCTCCGACCGCAGCTTAGGAACTGCTTTTCTCAGTTACATATGAATTGGACTGGATAATTTTAATTTTTTTAGACCTTGCTACAAGGCTCATACTTCGCCTTCCAGCAAGCTCGGGGACTACATCGGTACGATGCATCTAGCGATGCATGTTAGTATCATAAATTTTAAGATGATTTTTTTAGACCCTGGCACCACGTGCCTACGTCACCTACTACCAGGCTCGGGGACTAAGTGGGCACACTTAACCTTATGGTAAATATGCTTATTTTTTTAGGTCTATACTTTTCATAAAAGTAAAGTGGGCACACTTAACCAGGAGAGAAATCTTTTTTGATTAAGAGTACCATGCATTCTTCGAACAACCTGCTTCTTCGATGTCGATGTTGATCAACTGTCTTTTAAGTTGGTTAAAATACCGTTGTAACTGTTTGGACGACTTTCCTGCTTATTGAAGACGTCAAGCCTCACTAGTCGAAGAAGCTCAAGACGGTGTGTTACATCACAATACATGGTGCTCGGGGACTACCTGTGGGGGAATAAACCCCTATACCCTCATGGGCCGATATGGGCCGCACCATTAGAGGTGGCTCGGCCCACAAGATGAAGACGTACGACGCACGATGCTGGTCGGCGTGCACCGCAAGGCTACAAGATATTGTACCAAATAGAATACTTTGCTTGTAACTTTGTCCCTTCACAGTATATAAGGAGGGGCAGGGGTCCTCTAGAGGATAGGTCAACACGACTCAACTCAACACAATTCAATCCACAACAATACAATCAGACACAGGATGTAGGTATTACGCCCACACGGCGGCCGAACCTGGATAAAAACCTTGTCTGTGTCTTGCGTCACCATCAAGGTCGTAGCTTGCGTACCTGTCTGCCGATAAACTACTACCGTGGGTATACCCAAGGTAGACTGCCGACTAGCTTTCGTCGACAGAGGGAGACCAAAAAGGTGGGAGCGGTGGTGGTGGTACCGGCGGCGGCAACGCACCCTAGCGACTTTGAGAACCGACGACCCTTGGCGGCTGATAATGTGACGATCATGTGCTTTCTCGGAACCATATTCTCCCTTAAACAAGCCGACGACTTCCAAAGGAGAAGTAGGGTCCACGTCACCCTGATTTTTTCCAGTCGTCGGATCTTTGATCGTGGGTCACGATTGTTTGGAGCGGATTCGAACGGAAGCGGCTTCTACTGCTTCTTGTTGTCTTTTATCGCCTTTTTCTTTGCTTCTAGCGGTGTCAAGCGGCTTCTGCTCCGGAGCCAACTGAAAGCCCTAGTTTGGTTTTGGATAATTGATGAAACCCTAGTACTAACCTCTATACTAAGTGTGTGTAGACTTAATGAGGTTGGTACATGCCAAGTGATGGAGCAAGTGATGATCATGGT
>Ga0182004_10003369_pt1 | contig 12726 bp, 20 predicted proteins | sample Sormic07211540_1_FD_120479 | JGI IMG/M metagenome (GOLD analysis project Ga0182004, IMG submission 120479) | Endophyte microbial communities from Sorghum bicolor roots, Mead, Nebraska, USA - 072115-40_1 MetaG | ecosystem: Host-associated > Plants > Roots > Unclassified | place: USA: Nebraska... | reverse complement strand
CTCCGACCTGATCCCGATGTGGCGTTGCTAGCCACTGGTCCGGTTCCTTCGGTGGTACTGCTGACCGACCATAACAACAACACTCCACAAAACACCCCAATGTTGAACTGTCCTAAATTGTTTTTATGCTGTAATACTTCCATTTTGTGAAGATGTACCGTTTTACGCCTTGTATCAACTGTGCTATAACAGGTATAGAAATGGCGGATTTCTAAGCCCAGATGATGAAAAGGTTGTAACAGAAAAGCTTCTTTCCCATCATCCTCGTGCAGAAGAAAAGATTGGTTGTGGGCTTGATGGTATAATGGTGAGCTTGATTACCTAACCTATTTACGAAATTAGATGTTAGCTCCTCAAACAAGTTTGTTCCTTGTCCTCTGTTATTTACCATTTTTGCCCGAAGCCTTCATGATTAACTGTGTTTTACTCAGGCATTTTGTTACTTGTTTGCTGTTGAAACTACTAAAAAGCTAACTTTCCTCTGTTCCAAATTGTAAGTCGTTCTGGCTTTTCTAGGTACATAGCTTTTGCTATGTATCTAGACATAACCTATATCCAAGTGCTTAGCAAAAGCTATGTTCCTACAAAGCCAAAACAACTTACAATTTGGAACGGAGGGAGTCTTTGGCTATTTGCACTACTTTTAGTTCATATAAAGGATCTCCGCTGTTCCTAATATTAGACAGCACCTTTAATTGCCTTGATTGAGCTTGAATATGTTATATGCTCTATCTTATTTGTTGCAGTTGTAGATGGCATTATTAACTTATGCTATGTACGCATCTGCATGACCTTAGGAGCTATAGTAAAATTAACTGCTGTAGATAGTGTGCAACATGTGTTCTTACACTGTGTCATACGTCTAATGAGGGCTGACGGCCCATTTGGCCCAGGCGCCAAGGGCAGCAGCAGCAGCGCCGCCATGGGGGAAGGTGCGCACAGCAAGGGTGGGCTCCTGCCGCTCCACTATCCATACCCAGAGGATGCTCAATAAAGGAAAGGGAATGGGAATAGGATCGGTTGAGATTAGATAGATAGGGAGGAGTCCATATCTATAAGGACTTCCCTCATTAGATTACTTAGGATACAAGTCTTCCCAAGACTATAAGTAGAGGGGCTATGTAATCATTTGAGATCAAGAAAGAACAGCCTAACGGCTTCCCTCTCCCTTTCCCCCCTCTCTCCAGCGTCTCCCTCTCCTCTCTCCCTGTGCCATCTCTCTCCCCAAACCCTAGCCGCCACCACCATAGCCACCCCTACCCCTTAGTCCTAGCACCTCAGCCCCTCCTACATGAGGACTCTTTACACACTGGTTTGGCCTTATATAATTAGTCATGGTGCCACAAAACGATAATGGCTCTCTATATTAACTAGAATAGCTTCAAGGAGAGTTGTGTATCATTATATTAAGAGAAAGAGACATTTAGGCTATAGCTGTCCAATGGGTCCGCTCGGCCAGGCACGGTCCGATGGAGGTTGGGCCGGCATGGCATGTTGTGCCTACCGGGCCATGCCTCTTAGGGCCACGGGCCTAGGCATGGCCTGCTGGGCTGCTTGTCGTATCGTGTTGGCCTAAAAAGCACACCACGATCAACAGGCCGGGCTAGCCCGAGGCCCACAAAAGAGAGATGGGAAAGGGAGCAGGGCCGCCGCCGTTGTGCTCGAAGTAGGCCGCCACGTGCGACGCGCCTACGCGGAGGGCGTGGAGCAGGCGGTCACCGTCGTTCATGGTCGGTGCGCTCGAGGCCGTTGAGGGCGTGGAGGAGCCGAACAGGAGCCTGCCGTGCTTGTCTGTTCATGGAGTTGGGGCTGAAGAGGTGGCCGCCAGCGGTGCTGGGGGCGTGGAAGTGGATGGCGAGGAGGTGATGACGTGATTCGTGTCACCCTTTGCGATATGCGATCTCGCTCCGTGTGGAGCTGCGGTGGGGTCGGAGTGGGTGGGAACTGGAACCTTATGGCCGAGTGAATCTGAGGCACAGTTAGGGTTGGAGTTTGTGTTGTGTTGTGTACATGTATTGGCCTGCTACGTGGTTACCGGGCCTGTCTTGCTAACAGCGTCACTGTTGAGACGGGCCTTAGTGGGCCAACCCCCTTAACGTGTCGTGCTCTTGCCAGCCTAGCGTGCCAAGGGTCCAGCCCAAGCACGGCACGACTAAGCGGGCCGGGCCTCGTCACGAGTGCGTTCGGGCTGGGCCTTAACAAGCCATCCCTCGTGCCCCCATTAAGGCGTGGCCCATATGGGCATCTATAGTTTAGACAACTCTTATAACCCCTATAGGTGCAAGACCTAGCAACTGAAATGCCAAGAAGAAAAATTAGAAATGACCTAACACCCATACAGTCAAGATCATATGCTAAGGAGCCCCCTTTGGCTCCTACCGTACACCACAATTTGGCCTCGTCCCGGATATCCTGCATTACGGTATTTAAACTAGGCCGACATCCCTCAAAGACAATCACTTCTATGCTTCCAAATCTACCATGCCACCGGGACAACAAATGACTTGAAACCCTTGTCATGATCTTTAGGAACAGTTTCAAAGAGCTAACTTAGGCACTCCTTGTGCATTTTAACCACAAATTTATTAGCTGCTAACTATCATTCTTAATATGCTATGCTTACTGTACTCCTCGCACATGGACACCACGTCCTCCATCTCCCTCATGCCTGGCCACTGTGCTTCTGTGTCACGAGCAGCTCCCTTGATGTGCAGTCGCCTCGGGCATCCTTCCTGGCCCTGCGTCATCTCTCCACACTATTCACCTATTATCCCTGCAGGACATGGGCTAGGTGACCAGACTGGACTTGCAAACGATGAACAATCGAGGGTGCTCATGCCTTGGCAGAGGCTATCTAGTGCGACGTGTGACGGTGGCGCCATTGGCGTTGCTCCCTTCCTGAGGGCGTCGCATTTGGATTATCATCGCAGCTTCGATGCGAGGCACGAGTTCGTAATTGGAAGTCGGAGCTACTCTTCGCGGGGTGTTTGAGCTTGGCAACGATGACTGGTGGCAGCCCGTGGTGGGTGGCTAGTGGGTGGCCTGCCATGGGAAGTCGGAGCAGCTGGCAGCTTTGCTTCCATGCTCGGCAACGATGGCCCATGGCAGTGCGTTGTGTTTGTGCTCAGCTGTGGCGTGTGGGTTGGTTAGCCCCTCAGGTGCCTTTTGAAATCACGTCTGGCTAACCTTCTTGTACATAATATTCTTTCGTCTTAATTGAGCAGCAGAGCTCCTGCCATTGTTTGAAAAAGGAAAAAGAGGCTATCTAGTGCGACTGTTGAAACTGATTTTCCCTTGATTAGGCTAACCTAGGAGGGTAGCAATATAGTATAGTATACATGGGCCTCATGGGCCTAGCCACATGGGCCAATACTCACTCCTATACTCCAACACCCCCCGCAGTCTGAACTACCGGCACAACGGAGTTTGCAGACTGGATACGAAAAGAAGTACAACACATGAGCCCCCCACAGACGCATCTAGCCACTGATGATGTTGAGGCTGGAGCGGAACTCGGTGAAGGTCGAGGACGGGAGACCCTTGGTGAAGATGTCGGCGAACTGGGAGGTGGTCGGGACGTGTAGGACCCGAACATCGCTGATGGCGACCCGATCCTGGACAAAGTGTAGATCGATCTCCACATGCTTGGTCCTCTGGTGCTGGACCGGTTTGGTGGAGAGGTACACTGCACTGACGTTGTAGTAGACCAGCACGCTCCAGGAGAGAGGGCTATGGAGCTCGGCGAGGAGCTGCCGGAGCCACGAAGCCTTAGCCATGCCATTAGCAACAACGTGGTACTCCGCCTCAGCACTGGAGCGGGAGACGACCGGCTGGCGCTTGGACGACCAGGACATCAGGTTGCCGCCTAGGAAGACGGCGTAGTCGGTGGTGGAGCGGCGAGTGTGCGAACACCTGACCCAGTCGGTGTCAGTGTAGACGACGAGCTCGGTGGAGGACGACCGCCGGTGAAGGAGGAGGCCGAAGTCGACGGTGCCGCGGAGGTAGCAAAGGATTCACTTGAGAGCAGTGAGGTGTGGCTCCCGGGGATCACGCATATGTAGACATATCTGCTAAACTGCATAGGTGATGTCGGGCCGGGTGAAGGTGAGGTAGTGAAGTGCACTGGCAAGACTCCGATATGCAGTAGGATCGGTCACTGGGGTGCCCCCGGCCTCTGAGAGCTTGCCCTGTGTGTCAACCGGAGTGGAGCATGGCTTGCAGTCAGTCATCCCAGCTCTCTCCAGAATATCAAGAGTGTAATGCCGCTGGTGAAGGAGTAACCCGGCAGGATGAGGGTCAACAGTGACCCTGAGGAAGTGATGGAGTGCACCCAGATCCTTCATAGCAAACTCCTTCTGAATAGAGGCGATGATCCGGCGAAGGAGGGACTCACTGGACGCTGCGAGGACAATATCATCAACATAGAGCAGCAGGTACGCAGTCTCAGCGCCATGGTGATAGATGAACAAAGATGTATCTGACTTTGCCTCCACAAACCACAGGGTCAGTAGGAAGGCAGCAAACCGATGGTTCCACGCCCGGGGGGCCTGCTTGAGGCCGTAGAGAGACTTGTTGAGTCAACACACCATGTCGGGACGAGAAGAGTCAACAAACCCCGCCGGTTGGCTGCAGTAGACTGTCTCAGTGAGAACGCCATGTGGAAGACATTCTTGACGTCGAGCTGATGCACGGGCCACCCGCGAGTGAGAGCCAGCGAGAGTACCGTGCGGACGGTGGCCGGCTTCACCATCGGGCTGAAAGTCTCGTTGTAGTCGACACCGGGGCGCTGAGTGAAGCACCAGAGAACCCAATGAGCCTTGTACCGCTCAAAAGTGTCGTCAGCCCGACGCTTGTGAGTCTAGATCCACTTGCCGGTGCCGATGTTGGGGCCCGGCAGACGTGGCACCATATCCCATGTCTGGTTGGTGAGGAGCGCCGCGTACTCCTCTTCCATCGTGCGGCGCCAGTGAGGGTCCAGCAAGGCCTCGCGGACAGAAGAGGGTACCGTAGAGACCTGCGAGTCCCCGGGTATCGTCGCAAGAGCCCGTGGTTGCAAGGTACCAGCCGCGTGTCGCGTCACCATAGGGTGAACATGACTCTGGTGTCGGTGAAGAAGCGAGGGGTGGTACACCGGCGTCGCGACCCGAGTAGCTGGAGGCCTCGACGGCGGTGTTGGTGTCGCCGACGAAGAGGATGCCACCGGTGGCGTAGGTGACCCCGGCGAAGAGGGGGCCACCGGTGCCGACGGAGGCAGCGGCGCCCGCCGGGCACGTCGCTGGTAGACGCGCACCGGCTGGGCGAAGCGTGTCGGTGGGGCCGGAGTCCGAGTCGATGACCCGAGACCCGTGTCGTGCATAGGGGCCGGGCCAGAAGGTGACCCCTCGAGGCTCGGGCAGGGTATAGGCCGCTGGGTGTCCCGGGTGACCGGCGAGCTGGGGCACGGCGTAGCAGTACCTGTAGGAAATACCGGCAAAGGTGGCTCGACCACCGGGTCAGTGGGAAACATAGAGAATAAGTCAAGGTCCGGAGTGGTGGTGGTGGAAAAGGGGAAGACAAACTCATCAAACACCACATGGCGAGAGATGAGGATGCGACGAGAGGTAAGATCGTAGCATCGGTACCCTTTGTGATCCGGGGAGTATCCAAGGAAGACAGAGGGTTGAACGGGAGCCAGCTTGTGGGGAGCGGTGGTGGTGGTGTTCGAGTAACATGCACCCGAAGACCCGAAGGTGATCATAGCGAGGAGGGGTGCCGAAGAGAGCGTGGTGTGGTGTGGGAGCTGGGCAGACAGACGAAGGAAGGCGGTTAATGAGGTAGGTGGAGGTGTGCAAGGCCTCAGCCCAGAAACGAGCAAGAAGCGAGGCCTAAAGGAGAAGAGTGCGCACGGTGTCGTTGGTGGTGCGAATCATGCGCTCAGCCTTGCCATTCTGAGAGGAGGTATACGAGCAAGACATGCGCAACTGGACACCGTGAGAGAGGAAGAAGGCACGGGAGGTGGAGTTATAGAACTCCCAACCATTGTCACAATGGACGGCCTTGATGATGAGGCCGAACTGTGTAGACACCCAAGCGAAGAAGTGGAGGATCCCGGGGAAAGCATCAAACTTCGCACGTAAAGGATAAGTCTATGAATAATGTGAATAATCATCAACCAAGATAGTATTTGTATCCAGAAATACTGATGACAGGAGATGTCCATAAGTCGCAATGCACAAGGTCAAAAATGCGGACTGCATGAGAAGAACTATGAAAAGGAAGACAAACATGACAGCCTAGTTGGCACGCATGAAACAAATGCTCATCGTGAGGCCAAGTACATCGAATATCGGAACTACTACTGAGCTGCATCAGGGCATCATGTCCAGGATGGCCGAGGCGCCTGTGCCAAGTTGTGGAGGAAGTAGTGGCGAAGGCAGCTGACAAAACAGGCAAAGAAGGTGAGGCAGATGCCGGAAAGCGAAGAGTGTAAAGGGGCCCCGTGTTGTCACATCGGAGTAGAGGACGCCGAGAAGCCAAATCCTTCACACTAAGACCAGAAGAGTCAAACTCCACAGAACAGGAATTGTCAGCTGTAAAACGATGAATTGAAAGAAGGTTGTGAACCATAGAAGGTGCAACAAGAACATCAGAAATATGAAAAGAGCCATGGGGGCCAGCGGCACCCATAGATGTGACAGGAAGACACGATCCATTGGCGACCATAATGGACGAAGGAAGAGAGGATAATGGAGGGTGAATAGAAGAAAGCCCCAGAGTCGGCGACCCACTCCGGCCTAATAGGTGGTGTCAGGGCCATGGTCCTGAAGGAGTTGGCCAAGGTCGTCTGGTCCCAACCGGTAGGACCGGGCCATGTGGACACAGAGTACGCACTTGGTGGTGCCGCCCACAGGGTCGATGAGGGTAGCCCCGGGGGAGCACTAGCGAGCATGGCTACCGGCGGGCGAGACTCACTACCGGGGGCCTGGAACGGCCACATGGAGATGCACCCTGACCATGGGTTGTGGAAGGATGGCTAGGGCGCACCTCGTGGAGGTGCCGGTGCCGTGTTACCCCCGCCGCGTCCCCCGCCGCGGCGATGACGGCCGCCGCGGCCCCCCCACCCTCGCTCGGCCCGGGAGGAGGACCAAGAAGGGACGACAACGACGGAGTGGACGGACGCGGTGGGGGAGTAGCGGCGAGAGCATTCGAGGAGGTCGAGGACCTTGGCACGGAAGCCGATACGACCTGAGCTCCTCCATGACAAGGTCGTCACGGACCTGCAAGAAGGTGGGGAAGGGCCGCTGCCGGGTGATCCACATCCGGTGGTGGGCGTAGCGATTGCTGAGCCCGCGGAGGACGTTGAGGACCAGGATACGATCCTCCACGGATCAGCCAAGGTCACCGAGAGAGTCCGCCATGCGCTTCATTTGGTGGCAGAACTCGCTGACAGAGAGGTTGCCCTGGACGAAGGTACGGAAGCTCGCGTCGAGTCGTAGAGCCCAGGCCTTGGCGTTGCCCAGAAACTGGCCCTCGAGCTCTAGCCAGGCCCGCGAGCATGCGGAGTGTTGCGGACAAGGTCGTCGAGGTCAAGGGAGATCGTCCCAAGGATCCAGGAGAGGATGATGTTGTCGAGTCGCAGCCACACGGGGGTATGGACTGCGACCGAGGCGTCGACGAGGACGTGGTCGTCGAGGGCGTAGTGGTGGAGGGTGAGGAGGACCAGATCCCACCAGCGGGCGTAGGAGGGCGACTCAGGCTCGAGGATGACCTAGACTAGGAGCCGGATGTTCTAGACACTCCCGGCCTGGTAGTGGAGCTGCGCCACGAGTGGATCGGCCGGATCGTGCTAAATGACCGCGGTGTGAGCCACGCGGGGACCTGCCGAGCCAGAGGACGTGGCCCCGACCTCGGGCGAGGTAGGGAGGCCGAGGAGCTGCTCCGCGTCGGCGATCTGGCGGGCCAAGGCATCGGCCGCATCTTGCTCGCACTCCCAGGCGATGGCGGCCTCACGCACACGGACCAGGCCCTCCTTAGCGGCGGCCCGGGCAGCGACGAGGGCGGAGTTGGGACCCGCTGGAGCGGGCGGCGGAGGCGGGGCGGGGAAGATCGAGTTGCACAGGAGAGCGTCGTTGGCGACGCCCTTTACAGTGGAGTGCGACGCATCGACCCATGGCTTTGGAGCTGTCCTCATCCAGGAAGGGCATCCCATTGCGTTTTTCAGCAGACCGGTCGCACCGCGCCCTCGCCGCCTACGAGCGGGAGCTCATCGGCCTCGTCCACGCAGTACGTCACTGGCGGCCGTACCTGTGGGGGCGCCGTTTCGTTGTGAAGACCGACCACTACAGCCTCAAATATCTGCTCGATCAGAGGCTCTCGACGATCCCACAGCACCATTGGGTGGGCAAGCTCCTCGGGTTCGATTTCTCCGTCGAGTACAAACCGGGTGTGACGAACGCGGTCGCCGACGCGCTGTCCCGCCGTGATACAGACGAGGACACAGTAGGCGCGGTGCTGGCACTCTCGGCTCCCCGTTTTGACTTCATTGCACGGCTTCGCCAGGCCAATGCGGGAGACCCGGCCATGGTCGCTCTTCGGGAAGACATTAGCAGCGGTGCCCGCGGCATGCCCTGGTCCGTGGTGGACGACATGGTGCAGTACAGCGGCCGCCTGTACATTCCCCTAGGCTCGCCGTTGCTGCAGGAGCTGGTGCTGGCGGTGCACGAGGACGGACATGAGGGTGTCCAACGCACTCTACACCGACTTCGCCGCGACTTCCATTTTCCTAACATGAAACAGGTTGTGCAGGAGCTTATTTGGGTCTGCGTTGTCTGCCAACGGTATAAGTCAGAGCACCTGCAACCTGCAGGGCTCCTGCTGCCCCTCCCGGTGCCGCAAGGCATTTGGACGGACATCGCCCTGGACTTCGTCGAGGCACTACCCCGCGTCCGTGGCAAGACGGTGATCCTGACGGTGGTCGATCGTTTCAGCAAGTACTGCCACTTCGTCCCGTTGGCGCACCCGTACACTGCGGAGTCCGTCACTGAAGCGTTCTTCGCCGACATTGTTCGTCTACACGGCGTTCCCCAGTCCATGGTGTCTGACCGTGACCCAGTTTTCACCTCGGCGTTCTGGCGCGAACTCATGCGCTTGACGGGCACCAAACTGCAGATGACAACGGCCTTCCACCCTCAGTCAGACGGCCAATCTGAAGCTGCTAACCGAGTCATTATCATGTACTTGCGCTGTCTCACAGGTGATCGTCCTCAGCAATGGCTACGCTGGCTCCCATGGCCGGAGTTTGTCTTCAACACCGCCTACCAGTCTTCACTCCGCGACACCCCCTTTCGTGTGGTGTATGGTCGGGACCCTCTGTCGCTTCGGTCTTATGAACCTGGTGAAACCAGGGTTGCTGCTGTCGCCAAGACCCTGGAGGAACGCGAGGAATTCCTCGCCGACATCCGCTACCGCCTTGAACAGGCCCAGGCGGTCCAGAAGCGCTTCTACGACGCTGGCCATCGTCCCGTGGCCTATCAGGTGGGCGACTGGGCCCTTCTTCGCCTACGCCAGCGTGCGGCCTCCTCCTTGCAGCAGCAGACGAAGGGCAAGCTTAAGCCGCGCTTCTACGAGCCCTACCAAGTCGTGGAGCTCATCGACGAGGTCGCTGTTCGCCTCGCCCTGCCGCCCAACGCGCGCCTTCACGACGTTTTTCATGTCGGCCTGCTCAAAAAGTTCCAAGGGCCACCTCCGACAGCACCTCCGCCTCTACCGCAGGTGCATCATGGCGCCATTGCACCTGAACCCGAGCGCGTTGTGCGCTATCGCCTGGCCAGAGGCGTCCGTCAGGTGCTGATCAAGTGGAAAAGCGAGTCAGCAGCCTCGTCCACATGGGAAGACGTCGACACATTCCTCACCAAGCACCCTACTTTCCAGCTCGAGGACGAGCTGAACCTCGACGGGGGGGGCGGGGGGGGGGAGATGTCATGTGGGGACGCGTCTATACGCGCCGGTCTCGGGCACGAGACGTCCGTCGCGCGCGTGAGCGCGCGGAGCGCGAGCCTGGGCGTGATGTCCTGGGTGAATAAGAATAGGAAGGATATTTCTAGTTTCTATTTACTATTATCTATTCCTGGTTTTAAGGGGATTTGTTACCCCTATTAGTGTGGGCTAAGGCCTTATATTCTTGTAACCGTGAACATTGGAGCCAAGAAAAGATTATTATCCTATCTCTTCCTCTAAACCCTAAGCCTGCGGTAGAGGGTATAACCTCACCGGAGAAGACGGCCGACGGCTACGAACTCCGTAGCCGAGGCCCTGCACGTCGGGGGTTTGACGCCCTTGACTGGTGCGAGGAGTTGAGGCTGGTCCGCTGGGCAGGGAGATGAAGGCCATGGTGGTGCCAGCACTGGCACCCATGTGAATGTGATGCGCAGGTGGGGATGCGGAGCTGCACGATGGATCCACAGTGAACCATATCAGCACTCCATGTTGGTCTTTTGGACCTTGAATGATATCCATATCAAAGTCAGTGAGTCAATTCTGCATTTTGGGAATTTAGGGACTTGGATGACACAACAGACAAGTTTATTGACTGGCCACATAGTTTTTTACTCTAATTCTCACATTGTGTTACATTCGTAAAACAAAATCGTCAAAAGAGAAATTCGATTGCATTCTCTTGCTAAGTCATTCATAATCAATTAAAAAGCAAACACACTTGGGCGCTGTTAATGAGAATTTGAAGACCTATGTAGTGTAACATATCATAGATTTATGGTCATTTTTAGTGCCTTATTTGTTGGAGAAAAAAAAAACAAGAGTTAATCTTCTGATCTTGTTTATCTGCTACTACAGCATATACACATTGGGATTGGTCAGAAATCATCGCTGACCACTAGCAGTAACAGTGTCTGTGCTGATTCCTCGTAGCAATACAAAAGGCATGTAATGTGTTGTCGGTCCTTAGAATTGGGTTTGGGTCTTGCAGGTGAGCCTAATGTTGAGAAATTCCACAATGTTAAGGGCTTTATGTAAAAATAGTATTGAAAAGTGGGATGTAGGATTTAGGATAAGTGAAACAGATCATTCTTGCATCATGGATACCAATAGGTTAGGATGAAAACTGTGGTGAAGCAGCTCTTGATTTTCTGTGTAGGACATGTGATACTTCTGTTGCATACTGCATTCATGGTAACGGCATGTTCTCCTGTGTGCTCTTCCAACTGAAACTGCTTTTTTTTTCTAACCACTGTTTTGAAAAGGTTGATAGGCACCCCGAGTTCAAGTCAAGGTGTCTCTTTGCCGTTAGAACAAATGGCGATTTGGAGGATTTCTCATACCGCAAGTGTCTCCGGGCATACCTTCGAGAGAAGTATCCATCCTATGCTGACAAGTTTCTGAAGAAACATCTTGTTGGGAAGCGCTCCAAACTTTTCCGTGTTCAGAAGAAGGCCACGGTGGATCCTTTTCCTGCTGCGCAGTTGCCAGGATCTTAGGTTTCCCTGCTTATGATGATGCTATTGTTAGGACTGGCTTACCATTCTACGTGAGCAGTTTAGCCTCAATAGCTGACCAGTGTCAAGTGTAAGGTTATTTCTCCTGTCTTTAGTGATGGGCTTAGAAGTGCTGTATGGTCTTTGGTGAACAGATTTAACGTGTGTTTCTTGGATAAATAAAAATTGGATTAGTTATGACCATGGCCCAATTACATATTTTGGGCTGGGATCCTAAGGATGTTCGGTAGATTGCAATGGACGATGTTATGTTTTTGACGTCCGAAAGTGAGCGGTCAATTGTATTTTTACAGTTGGTATATATACATGCACGTGAAGATCCCTGCTTCTGCACGATTTACCAATCTTGGTGCTGCATGATTTTACCAAACACTCATGTTGATCTTCACCTGTCCTATTTATTGCAATCGCTGTACCCGTCGCTGTGCATCTCCAGGAGGGTGGTGCCTGACAAGTTTTAGACTCCTTATCAATCTGCCTTGTGTTTAATTATCATGCCGTCCATTCGAGTTTTTACAGAAACCGTGCAAAAATCGGCTGCTGTGGTAGTCGAATCTGTTCAAACTTGTGCAAACGTGCAGCAAACCCATTGGGGTGCACTTCTAATCTATTTTCTTTACGAAAAACACACTACAGGAGAAGACGTTTACGTATATGCTATACGCACTTGCATCTTACTTTCGTGAATGCCTACAAAAGCCTTCGCCAGTCAACGATCGGTCCTCACTGAAACGAGAAAATGGTAATTTTGCCATCCTCGTAAGTGGGCTCCACTGCTTTGCCATTATATAAATAGGATATAATAGGATTCTCTCCTTTGCCATTATAAAATGGAGACATCACGCTAGAATGCCATTTAGTGCCGCTGTTCAGTTTTTATTTCCAAAGTTACCCTTGCCTTCCTCTCGCTATGCGCATGACGCTCGCCGCGGCCATATGGCTGTAGAGTAATTGGGGCAGGCCGATTCTAATAAATAAAACCTCAAATTAGGTGCAAAAGTGATTAGTACCAAATAGACTAATCACTAGCAAGGCAATCAACTTAAATAGTGAGCCTTGGGATGCTCCAATAGACAAGTTGAGGAGGAGAACCGGGAAGCCACACGCGCGCGCCGCCGCCGCCGCCGAGCCGCCCGTCGCGACGGGCCGTGGCCGTGGCCGTGGGCCGGCCCGGGCTAGGCACCTTCTTTTGAGCTCGAGCTGCTGTGCTGAGCCTCTGCGAGCACAGAGGTCTCTG
>Ga0182004_10003368_pt1 | contig 12726 bp, 9 predicted proteins | sample Sormic07211540_1_FD_120479 | JGI IMG/M metagenome (GOLD analysis project Ga0182004, IMG submission 120479) | Endophyte microbial communities from Sorghum bicolor roots, Mead, Nebraska, USA - 072115-40_1 MetaG | ecosystem: Host-associated > Plants > Roots > Unclassified | place: USA: Nebraska... | reverse complement strand
TAAAAAAAAACGATTGAGATTATTATAGAGAAAGGAGACTTCAAATAACTACTATCTGAACGTTAAATCCAAATCCAAACAAGTAGCTTTACATCTAGAATCCAGATTTACTTTCAAGAATCTAGATTCTAAAATTCCCAGGATGTTCAAACCGAACCTCTCCTGTCAATATTTTGAGATCTGAAGTGGACCTTACATCACGAAAGGACCGGGCCTGAAGTGGCCCAAATCAGCTCCTATTCTTTCGTTAGGCCCAAATCACCAACGAAAAATGTTCTGCGGAAACTCTCTACATGATTGATAACCACCGCCAGGTTTGTCTACTTCAAAATGAAACAAGTAGATCTTTTTGCATAACTGGTTTCTTGGTGCCACTAATTCCCTCCGTATCTTGATGATCGACCGTAGTCGAGAAACATTTGTATTGTTGGGTTTAGTCTTAATCGAAAGTTGATGGTGTTTGAAAATCTTTTCTGTGGTAGTGTCTCCTAGACACTTTATCAATATAGTTAGGCCTCTCAATCTATATGTATTGAAATAAAATAGAGTAAAATTAAACTAAATCATATTTCAATCTACTCTAACACATGTGAATTGAAGCAGATACACAATGTATCCAAACGAGACCTTAGTCAAGGTGAGAAATTTGAAGCTCGTGTTGATCTGTGTAAAAGAGAAATTAGTGGAAGTATAATAAAAGATAAAAAAGATGATTTTTCCGAGAGCACTTATCTTTGCCTCGATCACCTTCCGTTCTCCCTCGTCGTCGCCTCGATCCGACCGACGGGCGACAGGGACCGCGTGCGTGCACAGTAGTGCACTACGAAGAGGCCGACCGGCCAGCAGAGGCCACGTAGCGCACGACGCGACAAGGTAGCCTCCGCCGGAGCCGATGCGCCAGCTGCCAGCACCTTCCAGTTCCAGGAGAGCTCGCGTATGCACGTGCACCATCGTGCATGGCCGGCCGGCGGAACGCGTCGCCACGAACGCGAAGCACCAATTGAGGCAATGCAAGCGCGCGCGGCGGCTTATTTATTAGCTGCACGTCCAAAAAAAAGTCACCAACATTTTCTCCGCGCGACCGACTTGTGCGCCGGCGCGCCCACATCACGTACGCCCACCACCCCCGAGCGCTCATCTTTTGCTGCGACTCTGCGATGTCGTTTGCTCGTTTCGTCAGGGTGCGGCGCAAGCGCAACACTTTGCCACGTTCATATACTGACCAAGCTAAACGTCACTTGAGTTTTTGTCCTAAATTCTAATTATCGTACTTCAGTAAAGCATGTTAAAAAATTATATATTGATATCTAACAATTTAAATATCAAGACGCGTATTTCATAATGTTCAGTGAAACTATTTTATGTTATATATATGTTGGTCTCCTCGATAAATTTGATCGAATTTAGAGAAATTGGACTATGGAAAACATAGACTATCGGCATGTTAACAGTATCATAGATTCTCGTAAAAACTTTTCAGATCTAGATTGTCTTAAGAAATGTTTTGGTCACTTTGCGAAACCATTTGGCTAGTTTACTAGATCCTTGAAACTAGAACGGGAATAAGGAGAATACGGCATTACTATGAAAAGTTTTTTGCGAGGTGTTTTTATTTTTTTTTCAAGGTGGGCAGTAGTTACAACCGTCTCGGTTAATACCTCAAAGACGGTTAATACCTCAGATTAATTGAGGCGGTTAAAAAAACCACCTCGGTTAATTTATTTATGGAGTCAGTCTCTTAAAATCTATTAACTGAGGCAGGCTTTATAAGAGGCCTGCCTCCGAAAATACCCTATTTTTGGAGGCGGGACTTTTTAAATGGATCACCTCGGAAAAATGGTCAAAGCCCAACCAGCCCAGACAAGGCGCAATAAAAGCACTTTTATATAAAACGAAGTTAGGGTTTCCTCCCTCTTCTCACTCAGCCCAAGCCCCCTTCCCTCCCCTCACGCGCCGCGACCCCTTCCCTTCCCTCACATGCCCGACCCGCTCCCCTCTCCTCCCCTTTCCTCCCCTCCCCTACCTGCTCCTCCCCTTCCCTTCCTTCTCGGTGGAGAATGACATGGCCTGGGGGAGCGGGCCTCCGGCGGGCATGGTGGGGGACCACGTGCGTGCGAGTGGGACGACAACGGTGACCCGCCCCTCTCCTCCAGTACTAGCGGCTTCCTGATGGGGGTTCTAGGGTGTGTCCTCCTAGTGGGCGCGCGGAGCCTGGCCCCCTCCTCTGGCATCGGCAACACGTGAGACCCGGTCCCTTCCAACGTGACGACACTCGGTGCTTCGACGACGAGCTCGTGCGGACGGCAGCAGACACCTCCACCATAGTGGTCGTGGCCCAAATCCGCCCCTTGCTCCAGGATCCAGCCAGGAGTAGCCCTCACAGTGGCAGATCTGGCGAGGACGAGGTACTCGGTGGCGAATCTAGGAAGCTACAGTGGAGGCGATGGGTGGCGCTCCTTCCCGGCGGCAGTGGCGCACAGGGGCGACCATGCCCATATCCTAGCCCATATAGGGTTGGATATGTTTTTTTATGTTTTACATGATTAACCGTGGCGGGCATGAAACCGCCTCCGCAAATGTCACATCTACCATGACCTTCCCTCCGAGATGGTTTAAAAAACTGTCTCGGTTAACTGATTTCGCCCGCCACGGTAAACAAATTCTGTAGTATTGCGGTTTTGGCCTTTTGGGTGTTTCTCTCGATATGTAAAAAACAAGAATGAGTTCTGATTGTTTCTTCTTGAAATATTTCTCTCTTTGTTGCGATTAACAACGATCTAGTGATTCTACCAAGAACCAAACGTTTCTTACTACCAAATGGCCTTGTTGGCAACATCGAGGCTCTCTCATTTGTTTACCAGTAGCTTCGTGATCTCTCATTTGTTTCATCATGCTTGTTGTTTACTTATTTCAGTAGATAACAAGGAGAACACGTGTATGAAACCAATGGATTGTGCCTTATGAGTAGTATTGAAAATTCTTGTTATTTCATTCTTCAAAAGATTTTATGTCCATCAGGATGTGACTTTTAGTTTTTTTTACTTCTGGCATGCCTCGTTCTTTCCTAGTAAATATAGATTGTAGTTCTGGGAACTATATAGGTTGTAGGTCTACCATCTTATTGATTAATAAAGCATAAGTGTTAGTCATAATCTCTTTTAACCGTATTCATCTAAAGCCTGTTAGTGTTGGTCATAATTTGTTTTCAGAGGCAGATTTGAAAAGTTACCATAACTAAAACACCTGTCCCAAAATAAGTGTTACTATCGTATTTATGTCATCTAACTTTTTTAAGTTTAACTAGGTTTGTAGAGAATATTAGCAACATCTGTATCTCCAAATAAGTTTATTATGAAAATAGATTCAATGATATATCTAATACTACTAATTGTATATTATAAATATTAATATTTTCTTATATATATTTGGTCAAAGTTAAAAGTGTTTGACTCCTTTGAGAAGTAAGAATGATACTTTATTGGGGACGGAGGGAGTACCTAACATATTCAGGTTAATTAGCATAGTCATCACTTTTGACATATATATGAGTGTGGATGAAAATGGATCGGATATGCATAGATATCATTGATATCATATTTGTTTTCATATTTCTAAACGGATTCAGATTCGAATATGGATAGTGGCAGCCATGCTGGATAGGGTACGATTGGATGTCGATATTATAAATATGTGATTTGAGTATTCGGATACAGATACGGTACCGGATGTTGAATATTCGGACTCATATATGGATAGATTTGAACTACTCTAAATGGATTCGGTCTTGAAAACAGTTGGAAAATATCTGTACTATTTTTATCCCTATATATGATCCTATGTTCAGTTGTGTTTCTAGTGAATTTGAGTTATTTGGAGTTTGTGAAGTATGCTAGTAGTTGTATTCCTTAAAGACAAAAGCTACAAATAAAGTAATAGAGGACTAGCCATGTTACAAATAAGTTGAATCTCATTCTCAGTGATAATGCTTAAATTTGTATGCCTCTGCAGTTTCATATATTTGTCGATGAATGGAGCCCACAAGCTAGAGAGGAGGCAAGACTAACACGAATCAGGATTGAATTGGAGCAAGAGTGATGTCCTACCTCTAGGGGTAAGAGTCTACCACCTGATATCCTACATCCCTTGTTGCTTCAACACCCTCACTATCCTTGAGTGTTGCGGTGCCATGTCTTGTACGCAGGTGAGAACTTGGTCACCCAGATCTTATTGCAAAGTGAGAGATCCTCTATGTGGACCTATTATTTCTAGAATAGATGTTCTTTGTATTATGTGTTATATTATTCATTTAGGTTTATAATTATTACTATCCTTTTTCTAGATAATGGAATCTATATGTCCTATATTATATATTGGTTAAGTGTATGAAAAAATAGGTACCAACAATCACTGGATATGTTAGTGGATTATAATTTTTCCATACTGGTCAGCTTACACTATGTTGTTTTTTGATCGTATATTTGCATTTATTTGATAAATTTGTGAAAATATCTATAGACTAGAAATGATTGTCTCAATTCTAATATACCAACGCTCTTTAACATGTTAGTAGATGTAATTCTTAGTGACCAAATTTTTACCAAGTGGATCGAAGCAAAAAAAGAACTCGTCGAATAATCATGCCTGAAGTTGCAAAAGGAGAACAAATGCTTGTTGATGATGAAGCTGACTAGTGTTGATACTTCTTAATCACTATTGTAAAATTTCACAAGCACATAGAACTATCGCGTAGCACTTCGCTTGATGAAAACCGAGTGTCGAATTTATTGTTTTTTGATAGGAAGGCAGGAGGCAAGAATCTATATAGGACTAGATCTATGAGCTAGGTTCCATAGATTTATATCCTAGATAAGTGAACGATAGTATAGGAAGGGGTTAATCTACCTAACTACTAGTATTAAAAGTAAAACTACTCTAAGAGATAGATAGGAGTGTTTATCTTTTCTAGCAAATAAGCTATACTAATAGCGAGACAGGTATGGTAGCACTTTGAGGCACAACCCACCTGTTAACTAGGAGAGTTAAATAGACAAGAACTGCCACAAAGCTTATGATTTAAGAACTAGGCCTAAATGTAGGGGAATACAGAGGATGGACAAGGCTGTCACCACTTGCCAACTACTCCAACCTATTTATATCCATAGGTAATTTATAGCATAAGCACAACACTTAATCTATCAATATACTACTTCAATCTGAGCTCCAGTGTGATGAGATCGAAGCACCTAACCAGACGATGGAACCAATACTAATGCACTATTACTAACCAAAAGATAACTAAAGCTACTAATTATGTCAAACAATGCCAGCACCTAAGTCAGTAATGACCTAACACTAATTACTAAGCTACTAAAATGTAAAGCAAGTAATACAAATACTATAAAGTAAATAACTGAAAGTAAATATTGAATAATAAATGCAGAAAGTAAAGGATACAAAAGAAACTATACTGGAGACTTGGAAGACTCTTCCTAGTCACTGAAGAGAAACTCTTTGACTCACTCTACTCCTATTCTAATAAACTACTGATTCTAAGCATAACTAAGATAGAGAGCTTGAACGCTATTACAAAGAATGAGCTTTGTGTTGTGGGGCGAGTTCTACCAGTGTTATACCCCTCTATTTATAGTGTGGAGTGAGGAGAGGTATTTGTAGGCAGTGGAGTGGTGGTGGAGGCATGGGCCACCGGGCGGTGGCATAGGAGCGTTGGTCGGCCCACCACTTTTGGATCCTAGGGTGCTGGTTGCTCCCCTATGGTGGTTACATAACTGCCACATGTCAGTTTTCCTTCAGCACATGTCGAATTGGAGCTTCAAGTGAGTGACAAGTGGGCCATCCAATCCATGTGGAGCAACATCTTGGTCGTTGATCAAGCAATCTATAAGTCTCAACGAAAGCTAGTCGGTAGTCTACCTAGGGGTATGCCCAAGGTAGTAGATTGTTGGTAGACAGGTGTGCAAGCTACGAACTTGATGATGACGTAAGACACAGACAAAGATTTTATCTAGGTTCGGCCACCGTGAGGGCGTAATACCTACGTCCTATGTCTGATTGTATTGATATGAGATCTAATGAGTTGATCTGAGGGGGTACCTTGCCCCTCTTTATATAGTCCGAGGGACAAGGTTGTAAATCTAGAAACTAATCCTAGTCAGTTATAATTGCCATAGATAGTTCGATATCAATTCCTATTCTAACCGACCAAGATCTTGCTTGATCTCCACGTCTTGTTTCCTTGCACAGAACTTCAAGCTGATGGACCAAGCTATGAATCGTCTTGCAGTGGGTCAAATCTCTCGGCCCAAGTCTAGCCGTAAGGGTATAGGGGTTTATACCCCTACAGCTAGTCCTCGAGCACTATGTATTGTGATGTGACACGCCGTCTTGAACTTCGTCGACTAGTACAGATGTCAGCCGTCCACCATTTTGGCCAAAGAAGTAGGTTGTTCGAATAATGCATGGTGCTCTTAAGAAAAAAGATTTATTTCCTAGTGAAATGTGCCCAGTTTACTTTTACAAAAGTGAAATAGTTTGAAAAAGCAAGCATATTCACCGTAAGGTGAAGTGTGCCCACTTAGTCCCCAAGCCTGGTAGTAGGTGTCATAGACACATAGTGCCAGGATCTAAAAATAAAAGTCCACATAGAAATTCTGATACTGAGATGCATCGCCAGGTGCATCGTACGATGTAGTCCCCGAGCTTACTCAAAGACGAAGTATGGGCCTTGTAGCAAGGTCCAAAAAAATTTAAATTGCCCCTCAATTATATATGAGTTTAATTCATATGTAACTGAGAAGGGCAGTCCCCAAGCTCTGGTCGGAGAGTGATCGAAGCAAGCCCTGAGCACAGCGTAGGGAGTGATTGACGAGTCCCCGAATATGGTTGGGAATGTAAACATGCTCGGTGGTCGGCACAATTCTCGACCACAGTGTAGAGACTAGTCAACATGTCCCCGAGCGTGGTTGGGAACGTAAACATGCTTAGCGGTTAGCACAGCGTAGAGACTAGTCGACAAGTCCCCGAGTGTGGTTGGGAACGCAAACGTGCTCGGTGGTCGGAGTAGTTTTCAGATCATGGCGTAATATCTAGTCAGCAAATCCTTGACCAAAAATAGCTTTTGTATCCTTTGTTTAAAAATAATTGTCCCATTTGACGACATGATGTTGCTCCAACTTCCAATAGGTGCCAAATTGTCAGACTGAGCGACCCACCAGTGGCATGAAAAGAAGAGACCATAAAAACTAAACCACCTAGCATAGGAACCAAAGCGAAAATGGGCCCAGTGAATGACGAAACGATCGACGGACCTATCATGATATTATTGAAAACCAAAATGGCACCCTCGCCGCAGAAATCGCACATTCCCCAAGATGCGGGAAGTGGAAGGGGTGGTTACTCCATAATAAATAGCCGAAAAGGGGGGTAACAGCAGATTTTCACTAAGTAGTTGCCTTCTCCAATAGTTCATCGTCTTCCTCCCTCCATCCATTCTCGCAATTAGATCCAAAACACCCCATCCAAAACAAATGGCCAAGAGTGACACGAAGAAGAGGTTGGAGATGATGGCAAAACAATGGTGGAAATCCAAGTCCACCACACAGTCAATCAAAGAACTCATCGAGGTGGGGGTTCTGCACAACCAAGAACTTGGAGGCTGGAGGGCACCATTCGGGGAAAGCTACCCCGATCTAAGGCTTGGTGAGATTGTAGTCTTCAAAGATTTCTTTATGAGGGGTTTCAGGGTCCCAGTTCATCCCTTTCTCTAGGGTTTACTATTGTACTATGAGATTGAGATCTACAATCTGCATCCCAACTCTATTCTCCTTGTAGCAACCTTCATCCACCTTTGTGAGGCTTTTGCGGGTATAGAGCCATATTTTGATCTTTTCTGCTACCTGTTCTGTCTGAGGAAGAAAGGAGAAGTTGGTGGTTCGAGGATTGCAGGTGGAGTATACCTGAACCTTTGAGATGGGATGAAAACCCACTATCTCAGCTACCCCTGGAACACCTCCTTATCAGAATGGTATAAAAAGTGGTTCTACATCCATGAGGAGCCAAACAGTGCCACGTTCTGTGACGTAGGATATGTGCTCGAGAAGAGGGTAAGTTGGACTGACCGACCAGAGTATTCTAGGTAGATTGAAGAGCTGATGAACTTGATTTAGTGGCCTCGTCTGGATAGGCCAGCAGTGGTCGGGAGCTTTATTTGTCGGAGGGTATAGCCGTGCCAGATGAGGGTTCACTCTAGGTACGAGTATCAAGGTAATGCAGATACCACCTAGATGAAGAGGGAGAGGATTGAAGAAGCAGAAGTCCACTGCCAGATTAACGAGCTCTTCAACTTAGCCGATAGTAATTTCGCTCCGAGTGACAACCATATGCATGCATACAAGCTAGCCCAACCACCACCAAAGGTAACTTAGATTGTGATCTGACTCTTGTAAATCAACATTTATTGTAGTAGATGAACTTTATCTTTTATGTGATCGGCAGATTGGAGACTTGAATAGAGCATTGATCTTTGTCTCGTTGGCCCCTAGCATGGAGCAGCCGGCAGGTGTGGATCCGCCAATGCAAAACATGGCCCACTGTTATGATTACACCAGCAGTGATGAAGACACCAAGCATGGAGTGCCCTCAGTAGTTGACCGGGCTGCAGGCAAGTGACCGGTGACGACCGAGTCATCGCGGAAGAGAGGGAACACCCCAGACTAGACTCAGGGGCCATCGCCTGCCGCCGGCTCCCATGCTGGGGGTCCCACATCGAAGCATCACCGAATGCTCTAGGTGCTCGAGGATGAAGAAGAGGAAGACAGCAGTGCCCCTAGCCTAGTCCACTAGTCACAAAGACGCCCCCAAAGGGGTATCACCGTTAGATACCTAGCCACCGACGGAGCCAACCACCACCACGACCGCTAGCGACCAGGCGCCTCTAGAACAGCCATAGCCAATTGTAAAAACCAGGCACACCAAGCGTAGAGTCTTCTCGACGTCACACAGCGCATCTGATCTATAAGTCATAAATCTTTCATAGAGAAGAAAATATTGGCTGATTAAATTAATGTTATGTAGTATCATGACAGAGCGGCCTCTGACATAGACCCAAGCTTGACTGGGGGTGATGAAGAACCAAGACTGGCGGAACCAGTCATCAAGCAGCCTCTGCCAGAAGGTCCTGTAGGGTCACCCAGTCGGGTAGGGATGAGTGAGCAGGACAGGGAACATCACCAAGGAGTTGTCCGTCATCTGAACATTCAGAGGCTCCATCCGCTAAGCAGCAGGAGGCACCTACCGACTGACTAGTGACACCACCAGACATCACTGAATGGGGCAAAGGACCGATGCCCCCTTAGTTATGGGAGGGGCAATGTCAAGGATGAAGAGCCCTCACCATCCTCCAACAATGAAGTGGAGGAAATCCAAGGGAACCCACATGACGGGCGTCAGCACATTTACGTCTGGCGCCAACGTGGAGACCACTAGACCGGCCACGAGGAGATCACCGAGGTGGCGGTGGAGAGAGTGGAACGTGCCACCAAGTGTCTTGTCAGTGAAGAGAAGGTAAAACATGCAAGACTAACATAATTCCTAAAATGTATTAGTGGTTGAAAAAACATGTCTTTATATGTTTAAATGCACAGGACGTAATGAAGATGGTGAAGTATCAGAAATGGTGCTTCGACCACATTGAAGGCATAATGGCCGAGAACAAGATCCTGACGATAGAGGTGGACCAACTCCGGTCAGAACTAGAAAAGGCTGATGTTGATAGGACTGCTTGGGAGGAGCAGATAGCGGACCTCTCACAGCAATTGGTTGAGAGGAACATAAAAAGATCAGGTATGATTTAGATTTTAGAGACATTCTATGCGATATGCAACACGATTACAACTCTCACTATATGTGAAGTTCTGGAAGAGGAACTAGACCGAATTTGCAAAGAGAAAGACTAGCTCGCCCAGGAACATATTCAAAACCTGGAGAGCACGAGAAAGATGAGCGACGAGCTCAAAGTTAGGACCGAGAGCTGACTGGTAAGTCAAGATGCCATGAATAGTTTACAAAGATAAACCCATGATCAAGTGCTGATACAGACGATTCTTGTGATGCAGTACTTAAGGTAAACATCAAGAAGCATCTCGAGGAGCTAATCAAGGATCAGGACATCTAGAAGAGCTGGTGTGTTCAGATCTAGAAGGGCATCACCACGGTCCTTGATCTTATAAGTCTGGAGCTGCCCGAGAACAAGCCCCTAGCGCAAGCACTAGGGGTGATCGAAAAGTGTCAACACGCCTAGCGCTGGTTTTAGCAGTTTGTAAAGGAGGCTGGCGAATATGCAGGCACCCACGTGCTGAGTATGGTACGTGCCCACTACCCGTTGATGTACCTGACTCGTCTAGAGAAGGGGTACCCAATGGAGATCGGTCCAACGGAGGCGGACGACCTTCGGGTTGGTCTTTTGGACTTGTCGTCGATGGTGATCAGCGACATCAACCTCTATGAACCTTTGACTCCCTCGAGCTAGCCAGGTCTAAACGGAACATCTAGGATGTGCCTGGAGGCTCCATCGGTGGGAGATAGATGGTTGACGCCTACGGTCTTGACCAGCCAGGCGCCGATGGCCCAGACTTCCTCGATGGCGCCGGAGGCACAAACCACTAGGACCGCTTGCAGAAACACCGAGCAGCCCGAGCAGCAGCCACCAACTAGTCTATAGCTGTAGGCTAGAACCATCTGGAAGTATTTTATTATAAACTTTGTGATAAAAGTTTACAATAAAGTTTAATTTTTATCACATAATAAGCACTATCTTTCTTGTGAAGTGTAACTAAGTGGGAGTGATCGACCACTCTACTTTAGTGGTTATGATGATATGAGAATGAGAGCCGTGTGAGATATGCAGTTTTGAATCTTCCTATTGGACAGACCACGTGCAAGAAATGCCTTGTCTAAAAAAGAACTGACAAAGTAAAAACTAAAGTTTATTGGTACTAACCAAAAAATAGAAAACAAAAGAATGAGTTACAAAGCCTTGTTCTTAGGGATAAAAGCGTTGGATCTTGTCGATGTGCCATGAATTGAGCAACTTTCTTCCTTGTGGGTATGCTAATTTGTAAGAAGTTGGGCGTGTGACCTCTGCGACCATGAAAGGTCCTTCCCATAGCGTAGATAGTTTGTGCATCCCTTCTTGGTTTGTCTTCCATTTTAACACCAGATCACTGACCACGAAGAAGCGCTCTTTGACATTACAGTTATAGTAGCATCTTAGGACATCAAGGTACTTAGCTGTTTGTACACAAGAGTCTAGTCAACATTCCTCTGTGCAGTTGATTTCAAGTTCTCTAGATTCATCAGCAGTGTTTTCGTCAAAATGCTCGACCCTAGGGGATCCAAAACTGATATCGGCAAGAAGTACAACCTCAGCCCCATACACCTTGAAGTACGGAGACATGCTCGTATTGCGGCTAGACTGTGTTCTGAGACCCTAGACCACAACTGGCAATTCTTTTATCCACCTTCCTGGTGCCTTGTCGTTTTCCCTGTATAATCTCTTTTTTAGGGAGTCGAGAATCATACTGTTGGGCTCGTTCGACCTGTCCATTGGCTTTGGGGTGTACTACTGACACATAATTCACGACTATGCCTCTGTCATCGCAGAAGTCCCAAAAGGTGGTGCTAGTGAACGGAGTCCCAAAGTCCGTGATGATGTTGTTCAGGATGCCATAACAGTGTATGATTTGATTAAGGAACTCAACTGCTTTTTTGAAGTTGCCTTCACCAAAGGCATGTACTCGATCCATTTAGATAACTTGTCTATCAGGACAAAAACACACTTGAAGTTACCCAGAGCAGGTTTGAATGGACCAATCATATCTAGGCCCCAGCAAGCAAAAGGCCACGAAGCCGATATGGTCTGGATTTCATGAGCAGGTGCGTGAATCCTTTTGGTGAAGAATTGGCAACCTTCACAATGTTGTACCAACTTTTTGGCGTTGGCTACAGCGGATGGCCAATAAAACCCTACTCAAAAAGCCTTTCCGACCAGCGTTCGAGAAGCTACATGATTGCCACAGGAACTAGTGTGTATTTCGTCGAGCAGCTTAATACCGTTGTCTTGGGAAATGCACTTCATGAGTATTTCTTTGCTTGCATTCTTACGCATGAGCCGACCATCGACCAGTAAGTAGTGCTTACTTCGGTGTAGAAGATGCTCATTCTCCGTTCTATTTGGGAGACCAGTTCCATCAGTAAGGTATCTAATGAATGGCGTACGCCAATCATTGGGAGTTGTGGTCGGTGAGGCTTCCTGAGTAGTGAGGGCGACCAGTGCCTCGCTTGGGGGCATTTTGCCTACACCAGTTACCTCTTCCTCAATGCTTGGTTTGACGAGATCTTGCATGAAAACGCCATGTGGGACTTAAGCTCAGGATGATCCTAACTGTTGACACCATTTTCAGACACGTGTCTTTGGATACACACTTGGAGTCAATAGATCGGCAGATAGGGCGATGGTGACCAGTCTACAGGGGAGTTACCGATGGAGGTTGGTGCCGATGGGAGAACGACGGAATATGACTAAGTCCAGGAAGTAGTAACGGGATCGTGCCGATGACTAGCACTGATGGTTGCCGATGACGGTGAAAGGCAGTCTGCCGATGGTTGAGGAGGAAGATGTAGGGGTTTAGGGTTTAGAGTTTAGGGTTTAGG
>Ga0182004_10003367_pt1 | contig 12728 bp, 11 predicted proteins | sample Sormic07211540_1_FD_120479 | JGI IMG/M metagenome (GOLD analysis project Ga0182004, IMG submission 120479) | Endophyte microbial communities from Sorghum bicolor roots, Mead, Nebraska, USA - 072115-40_1 MetaG | ecosystem: Host-associated > Plants > Roots > Unclassified | place: USA: Nebraska... | reverse complement strand
TTCTTTGCCGAGAGCTCTTTGCCGAGAGCCACGTGGCAGGCTTTCGGCAAAGACTTTGCCGAGGGCTTTTGGGCCTTTGCCGAGGGTTTCCGACTCTCGGCAAAGAAGGCAAATCCAGTAGTGCCAGGAAGTGCATTATTGGCTACCAACAAGATCCAGACAAAGTTTTTTTTTTTTTTAAAAAAAAAAACAAGATCCAGGCAAAGGGTATTTGGTCAGGAGGAATGTGGACTGGATTTGCCGGCACACGAAAATGAGGACGGCGGAGGCAGCGGCGAGCCCCTGACGGAACTCGGACCTCAGGCAGAAACACTTGGATCGGGCACTGAAGACCAAACGAACGGAATCGTAGATGAGATGCATTTGGGCTGAACACAGAGCACAAGGTGAGTTTGGACGGGTCAGGCCCAAGTGGGACTCAGGAGAAAAATAATTAATAAACTATTTAGTTCATTAGCTTGATTACTTTGAGATCAGTGCAATTTTTAGAAAAGAGGAGTACCGGAGCAGTTCTTCTACAATATATTGTGCACATTCATATTTTTCAAATTTGTGTCAGCAACACAAAGGCCCTATGAATTGCGAATCACCAATACTCTGTTAGAGTATTTGTTATATGCCAAATAACATTTATTACTCCATCATCATTCCATTAGTGTGTTAGAGGACAATGAGGAGTTTGTAGCCAAACCGCCCTTCTATTTTCCTTTAACACAACCATAGGATAAAAATAGGCTTGAGTGATTGCATTATTATAATCATAAATTATATGAACTGAAATTTAATTTCTTTTTCTGAATTCTAGTATTACACTCCATGCAGTGTAGGTGTGTGCGCATAGTGCATACTCTAGCTGGACTGATTGCAAATAATTGTGTTGAACCAATGAAACTAAGTAGTATATGACTACACAGTTTACTTATTCTCTCATAGGTTGGAAAATTCGGTGGATTTCACTAGGTTTGTCCAAAACAAGACAAAACTGTTCTTTTCATGAAAGAAAGGATTTACAAAGATAAAGCTGGACTTAAAGATTTTGGTTGTGGAGGCTTCTTGACAATCGGTGCAAGTGGCCAGGGACATTTTTCGTGGTACATGGCTGGCCCCATCTACTCTACAGATTGATATCTACTAGAGTGTGTCATTTTGTTGTTTTGTTGGCTGTATATATACTTCTTGTTAGACACTGTATCAACTCGATGTGTTGTCCTTGGAGTTTTTAATAAAATCTTCCATTTCAAAAAAAATGTTTAGCAATCACGTGCCTTTTGTTGGATTCTAATTCTGATATTAGTGAAAAACTGAAGGCACCGGAGACAGGGGGGCAGGGTCCCCCCTAACGTTGCACAAATTTTCATTAGTACATCTCATTATTTCACATTAGTTACTGGAAATTAAGTAAAGAAACCTTCCCTGCCAATTCTAAATTGCTTTTCTCAAATAAAGTAAATACGATGTGTTTAGTTTACCTATGAACAACCTTTTTATCTTGAATATATATAGACATTTAGCATTTTTTAAAGAATAAAAAGATTAAAACATCTCTAAGAGTAGGTGTAGTTTACTTACTAAAATAATAGATCTATCTAGCAAGTTAGTATATAGAAGAAACAGTAACCATCAATTATAACTCCTAAAAGATTTTGCACTGGGAACCCAAAACTATTTCTAATGAACCAAACCTTTTTAGTAGTTTTTTTGCTTCTTACTATTTTCTCATCTAAAATTATTTACTTACACGTTGTTTTCTCATCTCTGGAAGCACATACGGAGTTTCTCTCAACTGCAGAAACTTACGAGTTGAAGAGGATATTTGGCAACTTTTTAGTTTTAAAGAGCTCTTTATACTGAATAGTTGGAGGGCACTTTTTCCCCTTTTAGCTAAAAATAAAAAATATAGTGAGTTGTTTTACAGAAGTTAGATGTTCTAAAGATGATTTGTTATTATTTTTTAAGCTAACATCAAAATCGATAATTTTTAAACCTACATCAAAATTTGATAATAACATCATATATTTTTTGTGGACACTCGGTGACTCCCCCCCCCCCAAACCCCATATCTAAGTCCTGGCTCTGCCCCTGGGCACCAGCAGCAATATAGGCTTTGAATGATCCGTTTGTTATTGATATTTATTTAACATTTACTACCAAGCGACATTTCAGAGTTACTATCTTATTCATATGCATAATAATCTCGAGACATGTTCTGATATGAGAAATAGATCAACATTTACTATTTGTTTTATGGATAATTACTCACGTATATGGTGGTTATAAGTGCATGGGGAATCAGATTGTAGCTTCCCATGCCTTGTGTAGTGGTCTCTCAAACCTCTTTTCTATATATAAAACAGCAGGCAAGGGAGCAGAAACCAGTAGTGTTTCTAATACTCTAGATGCTCTGATGTAGTAGTGACCTAGCTTGCTGGGGAATTATGTTTAGGAGTAGGAAGCATCAGGAGCAGCTGCATTACTTTGGCACCTCTGCTCTCCAAGAGAGAAACATCCCGTGTGTGCTTCGATGAGATCACAAGAGCCACAAGCTCTCCTGTACTTGCAGCGAAATGTGGTGGATGGATCAGTGCATGCCCATCGCAGCGTCAGGGTGGCCATGCGTGTGGGTCACTTGGTGCATGCACTCTGCGGTGGATCATTCGCACTCGAAGAGGCTGCCAAATTGGTCTGGATATATAGTGGAACGGGACTGTGGATAATCAAGCCCTGTTACCATTCCGGTGCAGCTCATGTGCTGCAGCAAAAAGCAGTGAACAGACTATACAGATGTAAATAGCACGATACTGGGAACATTTATATAGAATTACAACTGCTGGCTGTGGGCAGAACTTATTCACCAGTTCTATCCTGTAAAGGAACATCATCTGCTCTCAGCTACCGAGACCTAGCTACTCAAGGAGTTCAACTCAAAAGCCCAAGTAATTTGGGGGCATACTGCTCTGTTCAGAAAAATCTATTTAAAACAAAAATTGGGGCATGGTATACAAGAATTGAGATTTTTCTAACAGAATCATGTGGCTCTGTCTGCTAAGGTATCATGTGCCAACCTGTGTGAGGAAGATGCAGACATGAAACTCTTAAGCCTAATAGTGGCAGTTTCTTCGTAGCCTCATTTTCTTTTAATAGGTTGTAACACAATTATTTTTTAAAATATGTAACAACGTTTTTAAGATGTGTGACACCACCCTCCTCTCCCCTGTGTCTCACCGCTGCCCAAGCGGTCGCCAGACACACCCGAGCAACAGCGAGGAAGGCGGTGAACGTTGGTGGCTCCTCCTACGGCTGTCCAGGTACTCTTTGGCCTTGGACCTTAGCTTATTTCTTTCTTTCAATGATTTGACTTCTTTGAGCTTTAATTGGCAGACAGACATGCAATTAGGACTATTTAATTTTTTCCCTGCTTTTGTAGGATCAAGGATCATTCATTTTACTTTCCACATTGTTCTCTGAAATAAAGCAAATGCTGCTCCTATTTACCAGCACAGTTGGTGAGTGTGATACTACTCATTCATATTTCTTTTCATTTAGTGATGCACTTTGTTAGTATGACTTAGGCATTGCATTGCTTGGTTCTACTATGTGTAAAACAACAAATACATTGGAAATGAATCAACAAATTATTCTGAATTGCCAAAGTTGTATAAGGAATACATGGGCTCAAAGACTAATCAGTCATACTCTGGCTCACCATTTTTTCTGTTTAACTTGATTTCGCTCGTTTCATTGATTACGCATAGTTTCATAAGAGCTCGAGCAAAATATTACCTGAGAAATTATTCAAGCAATCTATGTTTGCCCAAGGAAGGTTTGTGAGCTACTTCACCCCTGAACTATAAAGCCGGATATTCTACCCTTGAACTATAAAAAAGATAAAGATAAAACCACCCTCCAAAACCACTCGAAAGGGTTATTTGACCGGTTTGGAAAGTTCAGGGGGTAGAATATCCAGTTTTATAGTTCGGAGGGTGAAGTAGTCCACCCTAAATAGTTTAGGGGGGGTTATGAAGACTTTTTCCCTTTGTAAAAGGGTTCATATATTTCTAGTAACCATCCTCATCTCATTGTTTGAGAACTTCACTACTTACTCGATGCAAATGACTATGGATCCAGTGCACCTTAGACTCCCTTCATACTTGGAAACATAGGGTGTGTTTCGTTCATGTTCAAATCCAAGCCTAGCTAGCTTTTTGAGGCAGGCTAGACTTAGCCAGGTTTACATAAGCCTCGGTTAGTCCAGCAGCGAGCAGCAACCCCCTCTCCCTGCCTGTGCCTATCTCAGGGGAAAACCCTGCGGCCCAGGGTTGAGACGCCATGACGGAGGTGGTGAAGGTCGACCCGCGGCCCAGGGTCGAGTCGTCGATGCCGGTCTCTATTCATGTCCGCTTCATCAGGTCCGATCCAGAGCCAATGCGCAGAGCGGCAAGGATCCCGGCTGCGGCGGTGGTGCCGACAAAGCAGGGTGCAGGCCGAGGAAGCGAGACGGAGGTGGCGGATATGCACCATACGTGAGTTTTAGAAGTCAAATCTCACATATACCTATAAATAAGGGGTAATATCAAAAGACAATGCATAGATATATAACGTACTTAGTATAAAAGAGATAACCTTTGATAGCAAATAGCGGATAGACAACTTCAAACTTCGGGTATTAACTTCACTCTGCAGGATCCAAACTGACTGGTTGATCACAAGCCCAAAACTTCTCGTGAGAGATGTGGAGAAAAATTGCAAGAGTGAGGTCCATGTCGAACTCCTAGATTGTATAGATCCCACAATCTCATGATCAATGTGACATAAATAATGTAGAGCATTAAACAACAAAAATGAGCATTATAACACAACAAGAATCATCACCCTTAATGTAGATGTCCCCAAGGCCGCTCCTGACCGTGAGCTCGGCTAGTATACTAGTTTTAACACTCTGCAGAGGTTGTACATCTTTACTTATGAGTCATGATTTACCCTTTCGTCTGAGGTGATCAGCATCTTAACCCACTACCAAGGAAGGTCGGCAGGGATCACTATGAAGTCTTTCAAAGGTTCGTCTAACAAGTTAGGGCCGCTTAGTTTCATTAGTCAGTCCGTGTGATCCACTCGTAGAAATTCACGGTCTGCTATTCCCCAATTGCGCCACACGGGTAACCACTAACGAGCTAGAAAAGTTACTCATACTTGACTAAAGTTAGAGCCATTATAGACCTCATGGTTGCACTGTTATCCCGGGTGATCACGTACAGATAAATCATCAAGTTTCTAAAAAGTCATTTTTTATCGTTTATTACTTAACATTAATCTAGCCACAGGATCATGGTCGTAGAAAAAAAATCCAAATGCTATACTTGCCTTGATTCAATTGCTCTTGCTTATCCTTTTGGTTCTGCTAGTCTTACTTGTTGCCAAAGCTCTGATATTGAGCACCAAAAACTGCTCTCCCACTATACTCGATTATCGATAATCAACACACAAACAAACGGAGACAACATACACGAAGCAAACTAGGCTATAATTAGAATAGTACACCAACCAAATAAAAATAGTATGAAAATTTTATAAAATGATTCTACGCATCGCTACGATCTCACAGACGTAAAGATCATGAAAATGAGAGCTAAAACGGAGAAGATATGAATTTTCTAGATTTTCTCTAGAAAAGTAATTAATTAGGGTCACAAAATTAAAAAGATTCAAACTAGTGAAACAAGTTTACTAACACGTAGATCTTGCGAAAACGAATCTAACATAATTTGAACGGGTCAAAACGGAGTTAAAACGAAGATTTTATGGCTAAACCAAGACTAGTGGCAGTTTTGTGAATAAACTGATTTATTTTCGAAATAAAACAATTCCAAATCAGAAATTAAAATCTGGCCAAGGACGGCGGCATAATTTGCAAGAAACTCAGGGTCTCTTTAGCAAAATAAACATGAAGAGGTAAGCTCTAATCTGGACCCTAGATCTCAGATCGGACGGCTTTGGATGATTGTTTGATCGGATGGCTTTGGATGATTGTTTGATTATATGTACTAGTGGAAGGCGCGCGCCATCGTGCGCATCCCAGATTTGCTAATTAGCTGGTAATGTTTGTGTAAAATGATATTTCCAGTTTTCACAAGAAAACAAGATTAGTTCAATAAATTAAATATCAATATGTCATACTCCGTACATGGGTACATATATTCCACAAAGTGATTACAGAATCTTAGTAATATTTGTGGTGAACACTGAGTAACACAGAGTAACTCGTAAAGTTGCTTCGAACATAATTGCGCGCGCGGGTTTGCACAGAGTATGTAAGTGTAAGATGTTTAGTAAGGCATATATATGTAGATATATATATACATATACACTGCATATATTGTTAACATTTTCCAATGCACACGTAACAAATTTATAGGAACTATAGCTGACTCAAGTAATCTAAGTCGTGGTTCTTGTCCTATGACTGATTAACGATGGATAATCTGCGGTAGCACATGTGGTTGTATATGCCCTTGCTTCTTTTCCTGGTTTTAAAGCAAAGGAATAAGGAAAGTAAATATTTTGAAGGCAGATCGCAAATCTGATTATATGATAAAAGAAAAGGCTGTTAGAGAAAGAGAAGGAATGTGAGCAAGGCACTAATTCAGCGCTGCCAAAACAATACAACAAAAATATTAGAAACAATCCCAGCTTTGTAATGACTAACCAAGAGACTGTGCTAAGCAAAAGGGAGGAAGGCTCTTCGATTTCTGGCTATAACGGTCATGCAGATATCAGAAATCTCGGATACGTTGACGGTAGCAATAAGACCAGCAACACCACCTCCATCTCCGGCAGACATATCATCAACTATCCATGATTAGTACAGATTTAGTTTTTTTTACTTGTTCAACTGTCGAGCACTTAATATATAATATTCAAAATACAAAGTGGAAGAAAATAACCACTGCGAAAGGCAAACGAAAGAGGAACGAAGGATATTACCAGCCACAGAAAACAAGCTCAGCAGATGGCATAAGCAACAGTTTAAAAGCCTGTGAGACTACAACATCTAGTCCATTCTTTATTAGACTAAATTTGAAATAACCTTAAGATTGGATGAACTTCCAAAACAAGAAAACAACCTTTGTTGTAAGCAGTCTGCTCCTGCTCGTAATCAAGGGCAACAAAGGCTGCTCCTGCTCGTAATCAAGGGCAACAAAGGCCAGCTTCTTTGTGTGAGAATCTTCATTAGGATATCAGTCAGATCATGACCAACAAGATCCATCCTAAGAATAGCATGAATAAGAAAGAACCTTGCTTAAAATAGTAACATGTTATGAACCGGATGCCTAGAACTAAATTTCATATGGTGGGACAATAATATGAAAATTTCAAAGAATGCCCATGTACAGGCTTGTGTGAGAACAGTATAAAAAACAAAACATGATAGTACTGCCTCTTATACTATTTTTTTTGTCTTCTAAAAATACACTGATAAGACATGTCTGGCACAATTATAAAGAAACAAGCTCTATATGGACAAACTGTTTTAAACAAATCTAGAGACTAGTAAACCAATTCATTGTTACATGAACAAGCTGCTTTTTAACGAATCATAAAGAAGCTTTTTTATCTCAAAACCAAGAAGAAAACACCAAAACTAACAAAGACATTGTGGAACCATAAGTTGGTAAGGTACTAAGGTCATATGGACATCATATTGGAGGAAACCTCGTGAGTCTTGAGTGTAAGGACTCTAAAAAAATGGCACCGTTGGATATAAAAATATGGGTGCAAACAGATAACCTCTACAATTAATTTTGGTTGATATATCTCAAATGAATACGCATGATTTTGCAGGTTTGTTAGTTTCATTAGGATGGATGTTCATGTAACATGGAGGGGCAGTATGCATCAGCCTGGTGTATGCGTTTGGCCTACAGAAAATAACTTGTGCAGAAATGCTCTGTCTTTTCAGCATGTGGCACAAAGGCAACTAAAATAGAAACATAAAACAGATAGTGTATGAGTACGCAACAATATATCAAACAATGGAGCTTCATTCGAGCAAAAAGCAACATAGCAGGAACATACTGCCCCTTAGGTATTTATCTTAGTCTTCTCAAAATTCGCTGATAGGAACCATTTATTTGCTACCACTATATACAGTCGTAGAAACATTGTCACATGTACAAACTACTTTTGGAATGAATCTAGAGATCACCTGATCCTCCATATCACATTCTTTAGCAAATGCCAATGGCTCCACCTATATTGCCCTTGCCATTATATACCTATAAATTGCTTCTAAAATTAGCTAATTTACCTCGGCCTAGAAAATCCAGCAGACTAATTAGGGAACTCTTACACACTATAATCATTCAACCGCAGAACTGAAAATGTTCAGGTTATTACCTTAGTGAAGCCAGCCTTGAATCGAAATGGGAGTGTTCTGGGTTTTTTGGCAAGCACGCTATGATCATGCACCTGATAAATGATGTGTTTCGATGGATCCAAATAAATTTGGAGAGCTGCCTCTCTTGGTCTGACACAATAACACTTTTAAATCTAACCGATAGATTATAGTCACCAATCCACTCTGCAAGTTAGATGTCAGTAAGAAGGAACTACAGTTAAACTCTGCTAAATATTAGACTGTCATTTGGAGCATAGTAAATTACCTTTTTGATGCACTGAAATTCGAATTCGAATCCCAGTATTGTATCCTGCATTTAGCAAACATAAACAGCAGAAAATGGATCAAGAAAATTAAAAAAAAAATAAAGGAAAATATAGTAGAGATATGCACATTTGTGTAACCCTCACCATGGTTTTCTATGGACTAAAACTCAGCAAGGATCAAGTGCAGTTCACAGCAGCAGGTAAGTGAGCTGCTAAGTGCTAACATGCTGCAGACAACAAGCATAAAGCACAAGCTGAGTTTTTGCGAGTAGCATCTACCCTTGCGTCATGTTTCATTGTCTGATATCCCTAGATGTTTTATCTGCAAAAGCCATAGAACAAAATTCAGCTGCAGAAATAAATCATGAGATGCACTGCAATAACAGGAAACAACATCCATATTTCTATACATGCATAAGAATTAGGTAAGTGTCTCCATGAGGTACTATCTCATTACTATAAGCAAATGTCATTACATCTAGTGTTGGTAGAGCAATTAGTCCACTGTACTCCCTCAAGAAATGTCATACGGACAAAACTATATTTAGTTGACACAGTATCAATGTGTTTTACATCTATTGTTGGAAGCCACCAAGATTGTAGCATCACAACAAATTAGGATGCTATTGAGCGTGTGTGAGTCCAATGTAGCTTATTGAGCTGATAGTTAGGTCTCTAGCACTATTCTTATGTTTCCCTATATTAGCGTGAATATTTAAGGATAGGACACACAAAAAACTAAAACAAAAGGAGAGGCTATAGTATAGCCGGTTTACCTGAGGAACAGGGAAAATAGAGAATCATAACCAAGATACTATGAAGCGTACCACATAGAATAATCCTTCAAAATCAGTAAAACTCCTTTGAGATTGGCCTCACTCAACACAGATGTAGTAGGAGGTAGCAAGAGTAAAAAGCACAAATACACCAAATTAGGAGAACCAAAGGCATTAGAAAATGGAGAAAGAGAGGCTAAAGTATAGTCAAACTACCTGAGGAGTAAGACAAACAGAAGATCTTGTGTGATGATAGCGAAACACAGCACATAGAGTAATCATGTAATATCAGTAAGCCTTTTTTGAGATCAATCAAGCTCAACACGGAGTCAACAGGAGCTGGTGTGACCAAAAAGCATAGATACAGCAAATTAGCACAAATGAATGTTGAGGGAAAACTGTAGAGGACAAAGGAAACTGCATGTATGTATCTGGGAAGGAACACGAATTCATTAAAACCTTTTGCAACAGATGTAATAGGTCAAGAACATCTAGGACATTATGCTCCATAAAGGACCTCACCAGTCTTCAATGGAGCCACCCCAAATCTGGCCACAGCTTTGACTCTTGCTCAGGAGGAAGCTATGCTTTGGTCCTTGTCTGGGGCCAAGGGGCTGTCCCGGAGCCCAGTTCAGGAGAACAGATAAAGGGAGTTTGGTGGTCAGGTCTTTTTCTTAGTCTCAGGTGTTTTTTGTTTTTTTTTTCTATTCTGTTAATAGAAGTTTAATTTGTGTGTGTGCGCGTGCGCGCGTGAGTCTGCGTGTGTGGTTTCCTTGAGTTTCTGTACGGCTCCGTTTTTTTCCTTCTATTAATACAATGATACGCAGTCCTCCTGCGTATTCGAGAAAAAAAAAGGCAATTTATTTTAGAGATATTAGCTGCACACTAATAAGAACTGTAAGAACATATCGATTTCTACATGTCGGTTCACCCTGCGCAATAATAAATAGCAAGATGGGGATGCATTGTCACCTTTCATACCTGATATTTGGTTTAGTCAATTTGAGCCTGCAACCGAATTATTGACATCAAAATACTTTGCCTTCCACTTGAACACCATGTAGATGCATTTAGTAAAAGTATATGTATGTAAATTGCAGCGCAAAAATTATATTTTAATTTTCATTGAAGATATGATTTTTTTGAAGCCTCAGAAACACACCATTCATCATTTGTTAATCAACTTGGAGCCTGAAGACATGCTTAGGACAAGCGAATGGACGTCAGATCATAGCCTTTAGCAATGGGTATAAATTTTTCATCATAGGTTGAAGAAGGGAACGAAGAATAAATCAAAATTTTTATTGAAGATAGAATTTTTTTTAAGCCTCAGAAAGATATCATTCATCATATGTTTATCAACTTGGAGCCTCAAGACATGCTTAGTACATGCCTAGTCCCTCATAAGCGAATAGATATCAGATCATGTCGTTGGCATTGGGTATAAATTTTTCATCATAGGCTGAACAAGGGAAGGAAGAATAAGTCAAAGATTTTCATCGAAGATAGAATTGTTTTAAGCCTCAGAAACATACCATTCATCATCTGTTTATCGACTTAGAGCCTCAAGACATGCTTAGCACATGCCCAGTACCTCACAAGAGAACAAATATCAGATCATATCGTTTAGCAACGTACATAAATTTGTCATCATAGGCTGAAAAAGGGAAGAAAGAATAAATTTTAAAAAAATTACCCTTTTTTTAAGTGGAGATATTTTTTAAGCCTCAGAAACATATGAATCATCATTTGTCTATCAACTCTAAACTTCTATGCATGGTGGCAATGGGGTTATTCTCAGAAATTGAGGAAGATCCATATATCCAAGCTATGATGGAACGGCCCAAAACAATTTTGCTAAAGTGGTTAAAAGGATCGGAGAGGCTAGAGAATAACATAGGACTGAAGAGGATGAAGCTAAGCACTGATCTGCATATAAGGAAAATGTAAAGATGAGAAACGAAGAAAACCTGAGCATAGGGTACATGGCTGACGCCGCTGTTCCAAAATCGAAGGCGAGAACCACGGCCCTCACAGGTACGGCCACGGCGGAGGCCTGCTTGTGCTGGGGCTCTTGCGGCCATCGACGGGACTACCGGGCCCGAGCCCGGCACCGGGCGGCCGTGTCCGCGAGCACAGGAACCTAGGGTTTCGAGGAGCCTGCCTCGGAGAGCACCCGCGTCGCCAGCCACCGGAGGGCCCTGCTCGGAGAGCCCTGCTGACGCCATGCCGTGGCCGGGGACGGGCGCCGGCAGGTCACACGGGCGGCGCTCCGCCACAGCCTGAGGCCACCGTCATGCCGCAAGGACGCCCGGCGGTCAAGCGGTGCCGCTGGGGGCCAACCTCTAGGCCACCACATCGGGGAGAGGGAGAGGAAGGAAGGGGTGGCGGGAGCACGGGTCGCGGGAGGAGGTGCGTCGCCGTGGCCGCCGTGTCGGGAGAAGTCGGGATCGGGAGGGACGGAGAGAGCGAGGAGAGGCCGTGGTTTTTTTTTTTTTTTTGCCGAGGAGGGGCTAGTATATATCTGGCGTCGCGCACAGTAGCTTAGACCAGATCCGGACATCCAAGCTGCGATCCAACGGCTAAAAACATTTTGGCCGACGTGTCCGGCGTGAGCTCGCGCAGAATAACACAGACATAATGTGTAGAATTTTCATTGTATTTGGAGATTTGTTTTTTGAAAAAAATGGCCAGAAAACACCTGCATGACCACATGTGATGTCATCAAAGCTAGCTAATAAGCAGGCCACGCCACGGCCGGTGCGGTGTGCTTCGACGTGGAAATTGTGCATGCGTGTGGAGGGAGTGCCGGCCGGTGCGCTGTGCTTCGACGTGGAAATTGTGCATGCGTGTGGAGGGAGTGCTGGAAGCTGTGCGCTCACACCGGAATCCGCATCTTTGCCGAGTGTTAAATACTTTGTCGAGCGAGTGTCAAAGAAAAACACTCGGCAAAGGCTTCTTTGCCGAGTGTCAAAAAACACTCGGCAAAGACCTTCTTTGCCGAGTGTTGTTTTTGACACTCGGCAAAGAAGACTCTTTGCCGAGTGTATTCTTTTGACACTCGGCAAAGACCTTCTTTGCCGAGTGTCAAAAAATAAACACTCGGCAAAGAAAATATTAAATCGAATTTTAAAGTCCTAAACGAATTCAAATCAAAAAGTTTTTAACAAAAAAGTTGTATAACTTCTCAAGATCTACAACATTTATTTTGATCATTTCTTCATTTGACAAAGCAAAAATAAATTTGTTTACAAATTTTACATCTCTCTCTTATAGTTTATGAAATTACAAGAG
>Ga0182004_10003366_pt1 | contig 12728 bp, 13 predicted proteins | sample Sormic07211540_1_FD_120479 | JGI IMG/M metagenome (GOLD analysis project Ga0182004, IMG submission 120479) | Endophyte microbial communities from Sorghum bicolor roots, Mead, Nebraska, USA - 072115-40_1 MetaG | ecosystem: Host-associated > Plants > Roots > Unclassified | place: USA: Nebraska... | reverse complement strand
CCTCGTACGCTTCTGCTTCAGTGCTTCCGGCAGCAAAGCGAAACTAGCGCTGCTAAACCTCGGGCCATCCCCCCGCGAGCGCGACACACCCAAAGGCCAGCAGGCTCCGTCCCGTTCCCGTTCCGTGTCCCGATCGCTCCGCTGCGCTCCCCACGATGGCGTCGCACATCATCCTGCCGCCGGACGACGCCGACGAGAACCACAACCACCAGGCCGAGGAGGAGGAGCGGGAGGAGCTGGGGCGCGACGAAGACGCCGACGACGAGGAGCACGGGCACGGGCACCCCCCGGCGCTGCCACCCAAGGCGGCGCTGCCGTTCTCGGCCACGTGCGTGCGGATCTCCCGCGACTCGTACCCGAACCTCCGCGCGCTCCGCAACGCCTCCTCTGTCAGCCTCGCCGACGCCGCCTACGTCAAGATCTCCGAGGGCGACTACGGGTACGTCCTCGACGACGTCCCGCACTTCACCGACTACCTCCCCGACATCCCGGTGAGCGCCGGAAACCGATCCCCGCCCGCCTCCCGCCGCCCTGTCTCTGTAGAGGCGAATTTTTGGGTTGGGGTGCTGCGCGCCTGCGCGTTAGTACGGAGGTCGCGTCCCGGTCTGTCGATAGTCTTTGTGCAGCACGCTTCTGTAGCTTAACGATTTTTTTGTGTCGAGTAGGAGTAACTGATTTTGGGGTTATTGCTTGCCATGTTTTGGCATTTGGTCAATTGGAATTTCTGTTACGGAGATCCATTTTGGAGACTAGGATGGTGCAGCAATTGAGCGTGATTGGAGCCGTTTAACAATCAGTTGAGATTGAGGCGGGCCAAATTTAGCAAATGAATCCTTATACTACTTTCTATAAGATGTGGGTATCATGTGAATCATTGCCCGATTCGTTAGCTGGAGATATCATTTGTGTATAGTATATGTTTTTGTGCGGGAAGCAAAGGTATCACTGTTTTCTGGTTCGTGCTTCCTGCCAAAACTGTTACCACTCAACCAAAATGGAAGTTTGTAGCAAAAGGTGGAGTACTCTATTGGTGGCATTTGTCTACTTTTGTTGACGTATGCTGAATATTAATGGAAACTATGATGGTCGATTTGATGATTTGCTGTTTCTTCTTGTTGGCAGACTTACCCTAATCCACTACAAGATCATCCAGCCTATTCAACTGTCAAGTATGGCTTATCTTGCTTATACATTTCTTGGCTTCTTTCAGTTTGTTTGATCGATTTCTATTCATGTGTTGCTGTGCAATATGTTAAGCTGGAATTTTCTTCTTATCATACCAGGCAGTATTTTGTCAATGAAGATGACACTGTACCTCAAAAGGTAAAAAGATAGTTTAATCAGCACTTTGCACTGAGATATTGTTACAATAAATTTACAAGCGGTTATATCTACTGTTGTTATTACGTTCAAACAAAATATCTGCTGTTTTTACAGGTTGTTGTTCAGAAGAACAGTCGGCGTGGTGTTCACTTCCGTCGTGCTGGGCCTCGTCAGAGGGTAGGGTACCCCTAGCCACCCCCTTTACTTGTGGGAACTCATCACTCATTTCTAGGCTGACAGAAACCTTTGGACTTGAACCTTTTTAGATTTATTTTGGCACCGATGAAGTGAAGGCCTGCATTGTAACTTGTGGAGGCCTGTGCCCTGGGCTTAACACTGTTATCAGGGAACTGGTGTGTGGCTTGTCACACATGTACAATGTCAGCAGCATTTTTGGAATACAGGTGCACCCTCTTGTTAATGGTCATATATCACTCCAATATATTTTTGAATAAATTTTGCATCTCATACAAGATTTAATCCATCTCCCTATAGTTTGCTGCTGTTCAGTAAAGGTCAGCTTACTTTAGATTCTTATCACATCTTATTATGTATATCATCATGTTTTAGTGTGTCATGTACAAAATTTCAGATCATGTTTGAATGAAACAATTTAATTGCCAAAATTATAATGTACTCCGCAGATCCTTTATAATATTGAGTTAGTTACAATGTGTACCTCACATTTATACTATAATATCTTTAGAGAGAGGAACTAGTTGATTGCCAATATGGAAATGAAGCCATCCATAAATTCCTGTTCCAGGACAAAATTGGCTGCAGTGTATACCTAGGGTGATTGGTCAATTTTTGGGCCCTGTCTGGTTGGATAGCCGCGCATTACATGTGATAAGCTTTTGGTCCGGGTCGGCATCAGGGGGCTGATGTATCAATTAAGGGAGCAAAAAAAGATTTGTTCCCATTTCTTAAATGAAGAAAGAAGGGTTGATACTTAGACCAAATTTTGTTGTTTTTAGTCAAATGTACTAGGTATTTAATGACAAGAATCAGTATTATGCTGACCAGTAGGGTAATCATTTTTTATGATCCTGTAGTTTAATTATCTGAACATGTTATTACAGAATGGATACAAGGGTTTCTATTCTAGCAACTACCTTCCCCTGACACCAAAGAGCGTCAATGACATCCACAAAAGGGGTGGTACAGTTCTAGGAACATCACGAGGTGGCCATGATACAAAAAAGATTGTTGATAACATTCAAGATCGTGGAATCAATCAGGTAAACATGATTGCACCTATTGACATGACTCTTCTGATTGGAAAAGTTGACTAATATACTAGAACACCTTATCCAGGTGTATATCATCGGAGGAGATGGAACTCAGAAGGGAGCATATGAGATCTTCAAGGTAGTTATCACTGGGCATGTGGTCCTCATGACATTTGTGTTCCAGCATAAATTTAGAAGAATAGGGACCCCCTGTAAAATTGCATTGTAGTAATAAGAATATAGTAACTTCGATTTCTTTGACATGTGCTACTCTAGAAACATGGTTTACCTATATTGTTCAGTACAAGCAGGAATAGCTTTACTGAAGATATTATTTACCCTAGTTGTCTATTCATCACATACAAACTATTGGCAGGAAATCCGGAAACGTGGCCTCAAAGTTTCTGTCGCTGGAGTTCCAAAGACAATAGATAATGACATTGCGGTAATATTCTGCAAGATATGTTTACTTTCTATGCAAAAGCCTTCTCTATATACCCTATTAATATGGCCACTCATATGTGAATGTGACATGCAAAATCTCTTGATTTTTAGATCATCGACAAGTCCTTTGGTTTTGATACGGCTGTGGAAGAGGCCCAGCGCGCCATTGATTCAGCTCACGTGGAAGCTTGCAGTGCTGAGAATGGAATAGGTTTAGTAAAACTGATGGGTCGTTATAGTGGTTAGTATTCAACAGATCCCATAGAGATGCCTGCAATATTTTTGCATAGTAATTTTAATGATATCTAGGTGCCCTGAGTTGCTGAAAGTGCCTATTACTTGCAATGAAAAGAAGAAAAAACATATTTATCATAAATACTAACCAGGCACTCTTAGTTCACATAGCACATTTCTATTCTAAATTGAGAGCGAAGAACCTTTTTTTTTTTTGCTTCAGGCATCTTGACTTTACCAGCTTATCTTTTTTCACTTTCTGCTCCTTTCTTATGTTGTCTTACTGTTGCAGGGTTCATTGCGATGTACGCTACTCTTGCTAGTCGAGATGTGGTAAGTTGATGGCATCTTTATGTGCATATGTTATGTTTTGCTGTAGTCTATTCTTTTTTATTCTTGCTCGCTTTTTGGAGTATTTTTGTTTCAAATTCAAACATCAGTGTTAGAATTATGATTTCCATTTTCGACAGGACTGCTGTTTGATTCCAGAGTCTCCATTTTATCTGGACGGAGAGGGTGGATTGCTTCAATATGTAGAAAAGAGGCTGAAAGAGAACAAGCACATGGTTATTGTTGTTGCTGAGGGAGCAGGGCAGGATCTTATTGCGAAAAGCATAGCCACATCAGATCAACAAGATGCATCTGGAAATAAGCTGCTTCTTGATATTGGTCTGTGGCTGACTCACAAGATAAAGGTATATAACTAAAATATTTCTTGCTGCTGGATTTGAGCCAATTCCCTTATCTTGTAATTTTGGTATTCACTGTTCCCGGTATTGCAAAGGAACTAAATGACTCCACTATACTATATGTGGTTCTTGAAAGTTTTGGTTAATAGACCTTGTGCTAATTCCTCGTAGGACTACTTCAAAAGCAAAAAGATGGAGATGACGATTAAATACATAGGTAGCCATTTGTAACTCCTATTTCCGCTATTGATATAGTTGTAACACATTTCTAGATTGGTTTGTGACAATATTCAGTCTGAATTCGCAGATCCTACATACATGATCCGTGCTATTCCAAGCAATGCATCAGACAATGTCTACTGCACACTTCTAGCTCACAGTGCTATCCATGGCGCAATGGCGGGGTATAGCTTCACTGTTGGAATGGTCAACGGAAGACATACCTATATACCTTTCTATGTGAGTAATAACCCCTCACAGACACTATGACATTTTTTTTGCTAGTTGACTGAATGTTAGTTGTGACATCTGATCTAATGTATAGTTTTGTTACATCCTGCCTAAATTCAGCAGGAGAACATACTTACTTAGGTCAATTTAATAAAAGTTGCATTACTGATTCTGCACACCAATGATGAACACCAAACTTTTGTTTTGATGGCAGCGGGTGACATCCACAAGGAACAAGGTTAAAGTCACTGACAGGATGTGGGCAAGGCTTCTGTCGTCCACCAACCAGCCAAGTTTCCTGAGTCAGAAGGATATCGATGAAGCGAGTGAGGCGGATAGGCTGGCAAACAGGCCACCACTGCCAACGGGTGCCAGCTCTCGCGTGGCGAGGTCTTTCGATCAATCTTCGTCGTGTTCTTCAAATGGAGAGATCTAGTGATTGCTGGTGCACCACAACTGTGTACAGAAACTACTACAATGGTTCTGAGCTCAGGTGCCTGGGCAGCTTGGCGACGCAATGAGTTTTGCTCTTGTTAGTTGTTATGCATATGCCTTGCGTATAGGGGCCACACGGATATGACCCTGTTAGCACGTGTAATAAAGAAACGCCATTGATGAAGCTACTTCCTGGAGGCTCCATCTATCATGTATTTGCTGCAGAATATGAGTTATTATGCAATCGGCAGATGATCTATATGATCTTCACCTATCTGTAATACCGTGCCTTCTCTTCACCTGTGTGCTTTCACGTCGTGTGACACAAACAACATTATTCTAACTTGAAAAATTATCAGAAATATATTCAAACAAGACGGAAACGAAGGGACCCGTTGTTGCTGCTGGTAAATTTATATGCTCCATCACGGACGCAGTGATACTATATGGCGTCTCTTCCGCCGCCGCCATCCTCGAGCATGAGGCACTCTTGCAGCTGAGTCACCACGTCGGTCATGGTGGGCCGTTGTTCGGGAGCACGCTCAGTACACTTGAGGGCGATGTCAGCGGCCTTCCATGCAACATTGACATCATAATCATCTTGTATGCGTGGATCAACCACATCCTCGATGTTTTGTTGATTGAGGCGCTGCAGCACCCACATGGTGATGTTAGTGGCCTCTGGGCACTCTAGGATTGCCGGCTTCCCTGTGATCACCTCCAGCAGCACGACGCCGAAGCTGTACACGTCACACTTCTCGGTGAGACGCTGAGCTTCCACATACCTGTTCATACAAGCCATGGAAATTGTCTGAGTTACATCACGAAGATCCTTGGAAATGTGTGCTGACAAAGAAAATACTGGTGCTATTTACTCCTAAATCCTTTTCTTTAACATATTCCAAAGCATATTACTACATGGTACTCCCTCCATCACAAATTATAAGTCATTCCAAGAATCTTGGAGAGTCAAAGCATTTTAAATTTGACCAAAACTATAGAAAGAATTACAAAAAATTATAAAATCAGATAGATATACTATAAAAATATAATTAATAAAGAATTTAATGGTATTTTATTGATATCATAAATATTATTATTTTATTAAATAAATTTGGTTAAACTTGAGATGCTTTGACTCTCTAAGAATCTTGGAATGACTTATAATTTGGGATGGAGGGAGTAGGAAACAACTCATTAGAGGGAACAGGTGGAGTAAAGCATGTGTACTCAGGAGCAAAGTAGCCGAGCGTGCCAACCACCCTTGTCCTGGATACATGGGTGTCCTCATCGCGATGGAAAGCCTTTAGCAGGCCAAAATCGGCGATCTTAGCCTCAAGGTTGTCATTCAGTAGGATGTTTGACGTCTTCACGTCCCTATGGATGAGTCGCTTGGTGCACGATTTGTGAAGATACTCAAGCCCTGCAAGTACATGGGGATCAATCGTCAGGCAACGACCACAGCTGCAGCTTGCAATATTACATGATCTATATCTACTATGCACAAGACATCTATGACCTTGCGCGGAATCCAGTGCAATGCGCAGCCTCTGCTTCCAGGTTAATGATCCAGTGCTGCCATCGTCGCTCCCTGAAGAAGTTCATCAGAAGAATAGCTTCAGAGGGAAATTTAAGATGCTGCTACAGATGGAATAGCTCCTTTTTTTCTTAAAAAAAAGATGGAGTAGCGCACCTCTAAGTTTGTGTTCCAGGGTTCCTCCTGACATGTACTCGTAGACAAGCGCCATGTGCCCACCATCCTTGCAGTAACCGATCAAGGAGACAATATTCTTGTGGTGAATCTTTGTTAAGGTCTCAGCCTGAGCAACAAGAAGTAATTTACTAGGACCTCCCGATTTCTCTTCAAACTTCCTTCACATTGGTGTATCGAATAGACTTGGTAAAGCAGGTACTTTTTACCTCTGCCAGGAACTCTCCAACACCTTGCCTGGAACATTCAGATAGCAGCTTCACTGCCACACGAGTACCATCTTTCAAGGAGCCATTGTAGACTTTTCCGAAGCTTCCCTTGCCGAGCTCCAGTTGGAAGTTTTTCGTCATGGCCTTCACTTCGTTGTACGTGAACCTACGGTTCTTGATATTCAGGTTGTTGCCCGGCTCCACACTGCCTTTTACTGACAGTTCAAGTAGCAAGAACAGAGTCGAACCAGTACCGTTCGATGACATTATTGCTTACACTTGTCACAGATGCACAGAGTAGTACAACGATTTACGTGTGTTAATGCCAGTATCAAGTTTCTTACCTCGCATGAAGAAGAACAGTAGTGCTAGTGTTCCTACTACCACAAACACAACTACTGGAACAGCAATGTAGACAGCTAGCATTGAGTTGCTTTTCTTCTTTGCGGACTGACAAGAATCGCTGTTGCTGCAGAGATTTGGGTTATTACCATACCTATTAAAGGGAACAATGAGCAATCAATTAGCAACTTCAATACTTCTTTTTTTTTGGAGTGTACAAGGCCAGAAGCAGGCAGGAACTCACATACCACACCCGTACTCACGCCCACACACACCCCTATTTTGGGTTAACAATAAAGAGTTAGAAAAAATAGATAATAGCTTGATGCACATTAACCTCAGTGATAGCGAGCCATCTTGAATTCTTTTGAGAAGCCCAGGCGGGATGGATCCATTGAGCTGGTTGCCTGTCAAATCACTGAAAATGTATTGATGTCGTTTGTCAATTTTGGGAGAGCACAGACGAAAGTCACCATGGATGTTGAAAGTCATCATGGATCAGAATAACTCACATAACCATGAGAGATGGCAGCTGTGAAAGGACATCAGGAATTGAGCCCGCCAACTTATTGTGTGACAAATCTCTGAAAATATATCAGAAGCACAAAAATTATCTTCACTCACTAAAATTCACTGCAAAAATAATGTGACTGGAAACTTGTACTTACAAATACTTGAGTGATTTGAGTTTGGCAAAGTAAAATGATACATCTCCACTCAAGCCGCTGAACGAAAGGTTTCTGTGTAAACATCCAAAGGTTCAGAGGTCAGACTGTGGTGTTACTGCCTACACAATTGGACTCTTTTCTCTTGTAAAATGAAACTTACAGTGATTCGATTCTTGGAGGACTGAAGATGGCAAAGCTGCAGCTCAATCCATCCCACGAAAGTGCCTTGGGAACGCAGGGGTCACCCATCCAGTCCTTCTTCACCTGATAATTGGCCTTGATTGCCATAATGGCAGCAACTATATGTCGTTTTGATCAGTAAAACAATACAAGATAGACAGACCGACAGAGAGACAGTAGCAATTATCAGGCCATATGTTCTACAGCTGCTACTCATCAGAGTTCACTATCAATAGACTACACGAAACTTTACTTACCATCCTGAACATCTGTGGCCACGTTGGCTATGGAGATGACGTTGAAAATCTCGACGGCGTTGACAATTGGTGGCAGCGTCGAGTTCGCCGTGGCTTTTAATGAGATGTTGTAGCTGTTGGAACCATGGTGTAGCCTATTGCTGTACAGTGTATCGGATGTAAGGTACATGGGCGTGTATGCGTGATACCAAGCAATGCCATTGACTATCACGTCGAACTGACGAGTGGCGTTGCTGTCCAGGCGTTGAAGCTCCGCGAAGTGCAACATACAAATGTAGCTGTAGAAGAAATGGGAAGAACTCGATCAGCAAAAAAATAAATAAATATACGTAGTCAGTCCTGAATATATATTTAGAAGGCATTATTTACTGGTCCATTACCCTTACCCGGGGTCGGGATACACGTGGCTAGGCTCGGCGTCCCACGAGAAGTCGATGCTCTTGGCGGAGGCGTTGAGCAGGGGCACGATGGCAGTCTGCATCACGGCGGACGGCACCTCGAATCGGCTGCCAACTACGACCGGCCTCATGCCCTCCGCCGTCGAGATCTCCGACCACTCCTCCGGGTCGCTCCACGGAAACCACGTGCGGTCGTATGGGTCGTCGGGGTACCTGATCACGGCGAACCCGCTCGGCCCGTAGTCGCGCCTGGCGAGCAGGACCAGCGCCTGCGTCGCGTTCACTTGCGAGTAGAGCGTGCTCTTCACCGGCCTCACGTCCAGCCCGGAGATGAACGGCGTCCCGGTGCCAGTGTTGACGAGGCAAACCTGCACCGAGTCCGCTGGGACGACGGCGATGACCTCGGCGATCAACGGAACGTCGGGGCCGGTGATGTTCACCGTCTGCCAGAAGTTGACGCCGAGGTGGAGGTCGAACACCGGGGGCTTGCTGAGCCCGTCGTAGTTGCCGTACATGAACGTGGCTCGGAAGATGTACTTGGACCCCGGTGCCATGGACCCGATGGTGTAGCAGCTGCGCGCGGCGTCCGGGAAGCTGCGCACATTGAGGTAGCGCTTCGTGAAGGACGGGTTGATGTACTCGGCGGAGATGTTGCGGTTGGAGCCGGCGTCGGTGAAGCCAACGTCGGAGACGTACGGCAGCTTGGTGGCGCTGTCCACGTAGCTGCTCTTTCCTGGGAGGCCGCAGTCTATGCTTATGAATCCTGAGCGCGGACTCAATCATCCATGCACAAACACCATCAGTATAGTATCAATCAACGGAATAGCTCGAATTATTCTTACTTTTTGATGAATGTTAGAGCGAACGAGATCAGAGCTCATCACCTGTGCTAGACGGCGACTCCTCGCCATGAACTCCAAGTACTACCACAGTGGCGGCGGTAAGGACAAGCAGGAGTAAACAAGGCCGTGCCACCATTGCTCTCCGCATTGAGCTCCCCGTTGCACTGGGCGAGGACATGCCACTCTTCCCTATCATCAATGCAATCAAAGTCAAGTCCACTACTCCAATCCTTGCCATAGCAAACAATGTGAACCGGAATCGCAACATAAGTTGTGGCCATGTGAGCTCGGTTTAAGAACTCGTAGAAGTGGGCTTTACAAACCCCCAAGTTGTAGGTGATACGGCTTTATCAATTTTTTCTCTGGTTTATGTTTCAAAATTGACACATGTATGATAGACTATTGATAGTGTGCATAGTGTTGACCTCTTGTTCCCAAGGTAAGGAAGCTCGCGAAAAATGCTGAGACAGATATTTATTACGTACTCGCTTTTGTGTAATCTCCTTCGAGATAAAGCATTAGGAATTTTGTGAAAAACCATATGCAAGTTAGGCGGATTTATGTATTTCATATGCCCCCTTTTCCCATCAACAGACATAATTTTAGCCTCCAAACTTATTTAAGCCTTGCCAACAGAGAGTGCTCGATCACCTCTCTTGAAACTCAAGCATAAGGGTTCACAAGTCACAACACAGATGTTCTGGTTCACCTAGAGGATCCGACAGGGCAAGTTGACTTCTATACAGATCTGGTTAACGACCATCCTATGACAACGATGTAATTTGGTAATTACCACAAGTGGACTTTCTGGTTCTATGATAAGGACCATGGACTCCCTACAAGTGGGAGAAAAAACATTCAATAGGGGCTGTTTTTGGTAGGATAGCGTGGGCAACTATCATGGATTCATGACAAATGTTCATGTGTATGCAATTAACGTATGTATGGACCATTGCATAAATTTAGGATGAGTAGTAGAGCCATCTAGATTCTTCTCCCACTTATCGTTTATCATCCTCCCCCATTGCACACATATGCGTCCGAAGTGTGCACACATGATTTACAAACACTCCCCTTTGGAAAAATCTCTCGCCTTGTGCATGTCTCATTAAAAACTTCCCGTCTTAAAAAATTTATTGAAAAGATAAAAGAAAAGAGTAGATTGTGCAAGCTGTGTTACACCCGTTATCTCGTTAAAAAACCTTGCGTGAGAAAGCTTAATAAAAAAACACTAAGAAAGAAATAGTATATAACAGTTGATCTTTAGGGTCACGTCTTCAGAACCAACTCGTAATTTAGGTTTTATGATTAGTTTTATGGGCCAGCTTGTGATCTTCATGATCACAACCATGGGTATGCGGCTTCAAAGGTTCTCTCCCCCATGAACCTTGTAACGCTTTTAAGCCATCTCATTCCAATTCCATGTTTACATTTGTGGCTAAAGGTGTACAAAGACTTTCTGAACAAATATGCGATGTTTCACATGACTTAGTTTGCATGATATTTATCTCACTCTTCTAGAGCTTGCGGGATAAAAAGAACTTTGGAGAAGTATGCTCTATGACATTGCTCTTCATGTGGCCCATATATGTTATGTAGCACAAACAACATTATCTTCATAGATAATGGTTGAGGAAGTGTTATGTAGCACAAACAACATTATCTTCATAGATAATGGTTGAGGAAGTGTTAAGACCCAGGTCACATGATTTCTAGATGTGTCTGATCATCTATTTGGGTCAAACACATTCTAGTGTGGCCTATAAGCGCGATTATCTCAAGTAGTTGGTTAAAGTAACAACCAAAGTTTGTTTCATAGACCATCATAAAATGGTTGTACCAACAAAGAGAAAACACAAACTAGTCTAGGATCTAACATATTATGTGGGCTAGATGTATAAACAACATCCACATACCCTAATATTATTTGGTCTTGGTTCTTCAGGAATCATAACCCAAGGGTCTGGTGTACCTTGTAATAAGTACTTCAGGACAGTCTTGATACCAACCCAATGTCTTTAGATTAGGATAATATTGTACCTTGCTAACAAGTTCAATGCAAACTCAATATCTAGTCTTAAGCCTAAATATATTTGTGCTCCAATGGTGCTCAAGTAGGGAAATTTAGGTCCCAATACTTCTTCATCATCACCCTTGCACCTAAACTGGTCCTTATCCACTTACTTGGATTGGACCACCATGGGCGGTTTTAGAGGGTGACACTTGCCTATATTGAGTTTCTCAAGTACCCTCCTATTTGTATGGGTAGACTAGTGCACAAACATTCTTTCAGGCAGATGCTTGAGTTGTAAACCCAAGCAAAACTCAGCTTTTACCTAAGTGTTTCATCTCTAATTCTTTACTGAACTAGTTGCATCATCGAGTATGACATAGGCTGTAGAATCATCACCTCAAGACCTTGAATTCCTCTTTGCAACCATCGACAATGAGATCGATGACCCAGAGTCGTTGTCCTCGTAGGGGCTCCCAGAAGCACCCCTCCCCTTGTAGATAAAGACCACAAACTGGCCGCCTGCCAATGAAATCGATGCCTGCAATGGCAATCTTATCGTGGCAATCGCCGAAGTCATCGTAGAAAACATGATCCCAATTAAAAATCATCTTATTTTGTTAGAAGATTTATTGGACTAAACCCTAATCAATAGATAGAAAAACTGTAAAAAAGGATGGGTGCCCTCCTCTTCTTGTCTCCGGAAGATGCACCGGAGAGGGAGAAGGAGAGGTGCCCTAGGTGCGACGACAGCGGAGCGAGGAGCGGTGGCGGTAGCGATTTAGATATGCTTTGGACTGGGTTATGAAGCGTTGGATCTTGCAGCATGTCTAATATTATGGGATTGGTCATTGGATTCGGCATAAGGACTACATTTTGGCTCTGGCGTTTAAGAGAAGTCATTGGGGAAGAAGAGAATGAAAGATTCTGGATAGAATATTATGTATTTTTATTTTATATTTTCTCATGTGTAACTTGAGGGTGTACTATGCTGAGATTTAATATAAGTCATCCTTCCATTTACAAAAAATATCACTTCCTCAATGTCCTCTATATATACTGCCAATGATATTCAAATCATAACATAGATCAAGATGATGCAGAAACCTGTCGACGAAAGCTAGTCGGCAGTCTACCCTGGGGTATACCGACGGTAGTAGTTTATCGGTAGACGGTGCGTAAACTACGAACTCGATGGTGACGCAAGACACAGACAAGCTTTTTATCCAGGTTCGGCCGCCGCGTGGGCGTAATACCTACGTCCTGCGTCTGATTGTATTGGATTGTGTTGAGAAAATAATGT
>Ga0182004_10003365_pt1 | contig 12733 bp, 11 predicted proteins | sample Sormic07211540_1_FD_120479 | JGI IMG/M metagenome (GOLD analysis project Ga0182004, IMG submission 120479) | Endophyte microbial communities from Sorghum bicolor roots, Mead, Nebraska, USA - 072115-40_1 MetaG | ecosystem: Host-associated > Plants > Roots > Unclassified | place: USA: Nebraska... | reverse complement strand
ACACCCGGATCTCTACCCGCCTTGGTCCCCCTGCGGCTGACAGTGGGTCCCCGACCCCACTGGTCAGCGTGACCGAGAGGGAGAGCACCTCCGACGAGCGGATCTCGTCGGCGGTGAGGTCTCCGGCCACGGGGTGAGCACCAACGTGCTCCCCGCAGTGAGGCACACCCGAGGGTGCCCTTGATTCGGCCGGAGGATGACCGGAGCACCCCCGCTGGCATGCATGGCGGCACGGTGGCACTGCTCGCCGTGGCCAGGCCGCTCCGGTGCAGTAGAGCGTGCACGGGGTACCGTCGAAGCTTCCTCGTCCTGCTACGAACCTAACGCGCTCAAGAACAAGCGAAACAGGGCAGAAACGAGAAGGTTTCGACGCGGCGGAGCTCTCCGACGTGGTCGGGCGAACTCCGGCGAGGGATTGCTGGTTCGCGGAGGGTTTTCACCTTGGTAGAGCGTGCGCAGGAGCTTACCGCGGCGAAGGCGAACACAACGGTGGTCTTGGCGCCGAGAACGGGCCACTAGCGCGGCCTGCGGCGAGCGGCGGAGCTTCGGCCGGCAATGGCGCTGCGGCGGTTGCTGCTGCTGCGGCTGCGCGAGCGAGCGGAGAAGAAGAGAGAGTGGAGCGGGGGAGACAGAATGGCGCCTGGGGGCGCGGGGTGCCGTCCCAACCGGGGTAAGCCGGTCGGCCAGCGGCGCGTCCATGACGCCGGCGTACGGCCGCCACGTGGCCGGCGTCGGGTGGAGCGAGGCGAGCGTCCGCGCGCGGGAGAGAGGGGCGGGGAGGCCGGGCCGTGCTGCCTGGCTGGGCCGAAACGGAGGCGGGTCGGCCCAGCAGCGCCTGTCCCCCTTTTCTTGTTTTTTGAATTTCTTTTCTTAATTCTTTTTCTAAATTCATTTGGACCATTTTAAAACCCTTTTCACCATTGGCTTCCAAAATAAAAGTTGTTCTAAATGAAAAGTTCTACAACTTTGCTTCAAGCTGTGATTCCAAATTCTCAATAGGATTTGAAATGCAACTCAAAACTAGTTCTAGGTTTTGAATAAATTCATTTTGGGGCTTTTTTTATAAAAATCCATTTCTAAAATTCTATAGCTCCAAAAAAAATTTATAAAATTACTCTTAATTCTTCTAACACATATTTCAACCAAATTTGGGCATCACAAGGATTTTGGAACAAGCATACTATTTTTAGCATATTTAATTCAGATGAAACAAAGCACATAAAATCACACTTGAATGAATGGCATGCTCATGTGATGCTATGCTTGATGAGAATGCTTATGGAGGAGTTAATGAGACTAAGTGCATACTTAACACCTAGGGTGTTACAGTGCTCTCCCACAATCTATGCATAAGCATTCAATCCACTGACCCCAAGGAGCACCATGCAGCAGCACAACAAAGGCGGTGCCGAGAGGGCTCAGCCAGGGGCCGGCCAGCCCAAGGGACCGCTGGTCCCTAGGTGGCGCCCCTCGGCCTCTAGCTTCACATGTTGGACCTTGGGCCTCTTCTCATGAGGCTTGCATCAGGGGGAATTGCTCTAGAGAAACTTCACTTGACGTCTTGGTTATTTGATAGCGTAATCATGTGTCGAAAAGTGCCATTTTGTGGTGTCCTCATGTATTTGTGCACATGTCCTGTAAAAAAATACAATCTTCCAAATACATGTGGAACTAGGTTAGAAATAAATGTATTTGTGATGTTGGTTTGCCAAATTTCCCTATTTTTGATAGTAATTGACGGTCGGATTTCTAAGTTAAAGACCGTCAACAAAGAGAAGCAAAGAGAAAAGCAAAAGAAGAACAACAAAAGCATGATGAGCAGTTGAAAAAAAAAGAAAGAAGGCGCATACATGAAGAAAGAGCTAAGAGAAGGGCAGCAAAAACAAAGCAAGAGGAGAAAAAGGCATATGATGCATCATCAAGTGAGCTATCGTCTAGCTCGGATGATGGTGATGTGATGCCTCATATAACATCTCCAAGAAGGACAAGAAGGGCAACAAGAAGGACAAGGACAGCAGCAAAAAGAAGTTCATAGTTGTATCCTTTAACTACTCTTATTTGACTAATCGTGATAAGAAGTCCTACATCAATGTGCCCATGGGAAAGTTACCTCATTTTGATGGGATTAACTTTGCCAAGTGGAAGCACTTGATGAGAGCCTTATTGCTCTTCATCCTGGACTTTGGGAGATTGTATGTAGTGGATTGCAGCCACCCGAAGACCCGAAAAGTCTAACCAATGATGAGCTAGCTGTTGTCCATCTCAATGGCCAAGCTACACGTATTCTTCTTAGTGCCTTGGATGGAAATGAGTACAACCAAGTGATGAATGTTGATGTGGAAAAACAGATTTGTGATACTTTGCATCTTGCACATGAAGGTGTTGACAAAGTGAGAAGAGCAAAGATTGATTTGTTGATGGTAAAGCTTAATAGATTTGTGATAATTGATGAGCTCATTCACAATGACTTGCAACCGGTGAAACATCTCCGGCACACTTTCATCTTCTTGCATCTCGAAACTTGAGAACTTTTGTTGGAGGATGTATGCCTTGGCGGTCTTGGTTCCCTTGGTGCCCTCAAAAGTTTCTTCTAGCTTTGCCCATGCATCATGAGCAATCTCAATGTTCTTGATTTGCTGTCATCAAGAGCTTCATGAAGAGCACTAATGGCAATATCATTACATTGTAGTTTCTTCTCTTCTACTCGTGTTGGTGTATTCTGATTTGCAACCTCAAACTTTGTTTCGGTCACTTTCCAAACCTCTCTATTGATTGACCTGAGATGGGCGGTCATCTTAACCTTCCAATATGCATAATTTGTGCCATCAATGTAAGGTGCCTTATTGGTGTTGTTGATATGCAAAGTAAGAGCCATTCCTTCACCGAAGGTTGTCAAGCCTCAAATAAACGGTGCCTCGGCTCTGATACCACTTGAAAGGTCCAAATGGCTAGAGGGGGGGTGAATAGCCTATTTAAATTTTTCTACAAACTTCAACTAGACAAGTTGATTAGTAAAACAAATGGGGAAGCTATTCTAGCACTAGCACAACTAAGCTATGCAAGCCACCTACACAAGTCTAGCCAGAAAGCTAAACACTAAGTTACTACAAGCTAGCTACACTCCTAAACAAGATAGCTAAGCTAAACAAGCTACACAACTAACAAGGTATGCACATAAGTAGAGGGGAGTGATTGTTATACCAATGTTGTAGAGTAGATATATAACCAATCAATCAATCACAATTACAAGAGAATCCTCGGTAAGAGATGACACAATATTTTTACCGAGGTTCACTTGCTTTCCGGCCAGCTAGTCCTCGTTGTGGCGATACACCCACTCGATGGATCACGAGCTAATTGGCAATCCAAAGCCAAACCCTTAGCGGGTGCCACACATCCACTTACAAGATGGAGATCCTCCAAGCCATGAGCAATCCACTAGAGTAGCCAATTGCGATCTCCCATGAGGAAGGCTCAAGAACCCCACACAAATCACTTGGTGAGGCTCAAAAGAATCTCCAATCACGAGCTCAACACCTCCGCTACTCCAAGTAGTCTAGGGCGAACACCCAAGAGTAATAAGAAATCCGTAGCAAACTCAAAGATCAAGTGCCACTAGATGCAACTCTCAATACAATGCACTTGAATCTCACTCAATCTCACAAGGATTAGCAATCAAGCAAGGAGATGAGTGGAGGGAGTATTCTCTAGCTCAATGTATGCCTCAAGTAATCAAATGTGCAAGAGAGAACCAACACCGGACGCACACATCGGACGCGTCCGGTCCATATCAGACGCCTGTGCAGAGAGCTCCGGAAAGTGACACCAACACTGGACGCACACATCGGACGCGTCCGGTCCATACCAGACGCCTGTGCAGAGAGCTCCGGAAAGTGACACCAACACCAGACGCACACATCGAACGCGTCCGGTTCATACCGGACGCATGCGCAGAGAGCTTTGCAAACTGAGTTAGCACTGGACACCACACCAGACGCGTCCGGTCTCACATCGGACGCATCCGGTCCAGCATACCAGACGCTAACTCAAAAACTTCCAGCGATAACGTCCTCACCAGACCCGCTACACCGAACGCTCAGGGTGCACTGTTCCTGGGTTCGGTGCCTCACAGAAAACCTCTGAAGGTAGTTTTAGTAGCTGATCTTCACTGTATCAATCTTCAACTCATTCCCTTGCTTCCATGTGCCAACACAAAAGTGTCACAACACTTATGCATGTGTGTTAGCTTTTCACAAACATTTTCATCAAAGGAGTTAAGTTAGCACTTTACTAGATCCTAATGCATATGCTCAAGATATGGACCTAGTAGCACTTGATTAGAGAGATTACTGTGATTTCCCCTCTTGATAGTCGGCTATCTATCCTAAATCCGGTCAATTACTTCTCTACTCAACTAAGACCGGCAAAAGTAAAACCCTATGTTTATACCTTTGCCTTGATCACTTTTGCTCCTCGTCTATCACCATGATCTCCACTTCATGCTTCATGCCTTTGTGATCATGTGACCACCTTTCCATGCCACCATGCACCTTCATCACATGTGTTGTTATGCCTAACTCAAATCACTTAAACACAAGGTATTAGCAACTTGTTGTCATTAATTACCAAAACCAAACTTGGGCTTTCAGCTACCAGGGGTCGCCATTGTAGCTACACAACACAAAAGCACAAGATCTGGAATATGGGCACAACCACTAAAAATCACAAGATCTACTAGGAGGCATAACAAACCCACTACAAAACAACAGATCAATTGGGAGGCAACAAGAACAAGTGAACTTGCCTTTGAAATCGCACAATAGAGAAGACGGCGATGGACTGCATGTCTAGAGCAGGGATGGCGTCCTGGAGCGAGCACCGGGCAAGCAAGGAATGGTGTGGTGCTGCCTAGGGAGCTGGCCAGCCGGGAACAGGAGCTGTTCCTGTGCACCGCGAGCCGGGAACAGGAGCCATGCTCACCGGTCGCCGCGACCTGCGAGTGGGGAGGCTAAAGGATTGGACGCCTGAACAGAGGCCGGCGAGTGGAGACTGGGGAGCGTCGCGTCACGTCCTTGAAGTCGTGAAGGGGGAGGCGCGGTCGCGGACTCGCGGGCTCGTGTCCTCGCGGTTCCTGGATCTGGAGTCGTGGGTGAGGTTGTGACTCGTGAGGAGACACAGAGGAGGAACCGAGGACGTGTGGCGACAGGGAGGAGAATTGGGGATTGGGAATGAGAAAAACCCTATACTCTGTGTTTTTATATCTCCTCTACAGTGGCTCCACTTGTCAGTGCGGGTTTGACGAGTTTGCGGATGTGAGCATGACTTTTTTCTACCGTGAAGTTATGTCTGTTGGGCGCAACTTCCTACCCACGCCCGTGCCCGCGGATACAGATTCACGCTCATATACTTGGCCGCCCGGTCCGGTGCCCGCGGATACGTGGATATTTTCTGCCCGTTGCCACCTTTACTCCACACTCATGTCCTGTTGTTGTTGCTGCCTGTCTCTCTCATCACAACTTCCGCCTTCTCTCTCTACCCGGCAGCTCTCGGCTGCTATAGTCCCCCTGCATGCTGCAGGGCTGGGGCCAGCCGCGCCGCGGCCACCGCTGCGGGCAGTTAAAAGGCCCGCGCGGGCGCGGCAGCTGCTGCAGCGCAAGCCGCGCCGCCACGGCCCGGGGGCGCACCACCGGTCCCCCCCCCCTCTCTTCACGCGAGGACTGGGAGCACGCGCTGCTGTAGCTTCACGGCACGCATTTAAGGCGTCCCTGCAGTAGCTTCACGACACACATTTCTTAAATGGGAGCATTTAAGGAATGACGAGCACGTATCCTGCTCCTCATTCCTCTTCTCCTCCTCGGCGGCGGCCGGTGCCGGTGGTCGCGTTCGGCCGAACGGGCGCCACGCCTCTGCAACTGCGTGCGTACGTATCATCTCTCTAACAGTTTTTCTCTACTCCGTTTTCGCTAGTATGTTAGCATCAGAAATAGGTTATAGCAATTGGGGAAAGGATTAGAGAATTGGGGATCCGGAGAGGAAGAACAGCAAGGGGATGGAGCAACCAAGAGTGCTTAGGAGATGAGTTGAGTTTACATCAATTATTCGATGCCTCTCTCTCTCAGGTTTCCCCTCATATAGTCACTTACAAGCCTTAGCCTGGACTCGCGCACGCAGGCGCTCACGCCCAATCTTCCCCGGAGATATTCCTGTTGGGCCTTTGGCTTCTTGTACTCCTCCTTGGGCTGACCTACACCATAGCATCTGGGCTTGGAGATGGGGAGCCGCTAACAATCCCCGGGGTTTGAGAACCTTCTTGTCCCCAAGTAGGAGCCCACGGATAAGCTTGGCGCAGAGCTTCCAGCGACTCCCAGGTAGCCATCTCGAGAGGCCAATCAGACCAAGGCACCAGTACTTGTTCGCCAATGGACGCCTGACGGCGCTGTAAGATAGCAGCAGGAACACGAGGGAGCTCAACATCAGGCGGAAGGATACGTGATACCTGGGTATTGGGAAGGACAGCCTTTTTGAGCTGAGACACATGGAACGTCGGATGCACAGCTGAAGAAGATGGCAACTCCAAAGTATAAGCAACAGACCCCACCCGAGCAATGACCTTGAAAGGCCCATAATATTTGAATGCCAACTTCTGGTTTGCCCACGGCGCCAAGGATGTCTGAACATATGGCTGCAACTTAAGAAAGACCATATCCCCAACCTGGAACTGCTGTTCAGTACGTTTCTTGTCAGCATGGCGCTTCATACGCTCCTTAGAACGAAACAAGTGTTGCTGAATGAGGTCATTCATAATGCGTCTATCTTGCAGCTAGGCAGCTAAATCAGGAACTGTAACTGAGTCAGAAGCTGAGATACCAAAATGCCGTGGAGGATAGCCATACAAAGCTTCAATCGGGGAGCGACCAATAGCAGAATGAAAGGTGGAATTGTACCAGAACTCAGCTAATGGTAACAAGCTTGACCACTTAGTGGGGGTGGCATTGGCGAAGCACCTCAGAAAAGTTTCCATTGATTGATTCAAGCGTTCTGTTTGGCCATCCGATTGTGGATGATAGCTAGAACTCATCTGAAGTTGAACATCTGCCAAACGAAACAAATCTCGCAAGAATTGGCTGGTGAAGATACGATCGCGATCTGAGATAATAGCATTAGGTAAGCCATGTAACTTGTATATGTGACTCAGAAACAGCTGGGCGACGGAGCTGGCTGTAAATGGATGGCGTTGCGGAACAAAATGAGCATACTTAGTGAAGGAATCCAATACAACCAATATGCAATTGACCTGTTTAGAGCGAGGAAACCCCTCCACAAAATCCATGGAAACAATTTGCCAAGCAGCAGTGGGAACTGGCAGAGGCTGTAATAGACCCGGCAGACGAGCGCGATCAGGTTTAGCGCGTTGACAAGTAACACAAGAACTAACATAATCACGGACATATTGCTTCATATGCTTCCAAGCAAACATTTGTTTCATCCGAGTATAGGTGGCAGGAAACCAGAATGACCGCCAAGAGCACTGGAGTGGCATGCAGTGATCAACTTGTGCTGTAAAGACGGGTTTGCACCGATCCAAATATGGTTCTGAAAACGTAACAACCCGACACGCAGGGTATAATGGGGAACAGCTTGAGGATCCACAGACAATTTGAGTAACACCTCCTGAGTCACGGGGTCCAAAGCATACCCCTCAACAACCTCACTAATCCAAGTAGGAGTAAGCACCGACAAAGCAGCACAAGAAGCCTGTGGTTCAGTCATCCGAGACAAGGCATCAGCGGCTTTGTTACTACTGCCAGGCTTATAAACAATGTGATATTGGAGACCCAGCAATTTAGTGAATAACTTTTGTTGCCAGGGTGTGTGAAGCCGCTGTCCAGACAACTGCACTAAACTCTGCTGATCAGTGAATATGGTGAATTCAGCCAACTGTAGATACTGCCGCCACAGTTGCACAGCCAGAATAACTACCAAATACTCCTTCTCATAAGTACTTAAGCCGCGGGACCTGGGACCCAGCGCACGGCTAATATATGCCAATGGGTGCCCATTTTGAGTCAGCACAGCCCCAATACCCAAAGCACTAGCATCTGTTTCAATGCAAAATGGTTGTGAAAAATTGGGCAATGCGAGGACTGGGGCGGTCACCAAAGCAGATTTCAGGGCCTGGAAAGACTGCTCATGTGCGAACGTCCATTGAAAGATGGAATTCTTACGAAGAAGTTCAGTCAGAGGCTTAGCAATAAGTCCAAAATGTCGGAAGAAGGCACCGGCCAATTTGAGACAGCAGAAATCTTCTCGGGGTCTGTGGCCACCCCATCACCACTAATAATGTGGCCCAGATAATTAATAGTACGTTGAGCGAAGGCACACTTAGACAACTTCAATTTCCAGTCATGAGTTTGTAACAGTTCAAAGACTTGTTGCAAATGAATCAAATGTTCCTCATAGGACTTACTGTAGATGAGAATATCATCAAAGAAGACAAGCACAAACTTGCGTAACAATGGAGCTAAGGTGGAATTCATAGCCTCCTGAAATGTACCCGGAGCTCCAGTCAAGCCGAAAGGCATCACACGAAATTCAAACTGCCCAAAGTGTATTTGAAACGCCGTTTTGAACTCTTCACCCGGCTGCAACAAAATCTGATGGAATCCTGAACGAAGGTCCAGTTTAGAAAACCAAGAGGCTTGACCCAATTCATCCAGCAAATAATCAATGAGAGGAACGGGGTATTTGCTTTTCAGGGTGATAGAGTTAAGCTGACGGTAATCCACACAGAATCTCCAAGTATTATCCTTCTTCTTAACGAGCAACTCAGAAGAGGCGAATGGGCTGGTGCTTTTCTGAATCAACCCCGACTGCAACATCTCCTGAACCTGCCGTTCAATTTCATCCTTGACAGCTGGAGCAAAACGGTATGGTCTCGAATATATGGGGCCGGCTCCTGGCACCAGAGGAATTGCATGGTCACACGCCCGAGATGGTGGTAACTGGGATGGTATCTCAAACAGAGAAGCAAAAGAATCTAGGAGACTCTGAATTTCTAGAGCCAGAGCAGCAAAATCACTATCTGTCATCGAAGAGACTGAACAGAACTGCAACACATAATTCACAGGAACTGCAGGGAGGATACCATTAAGCCTAACCATGCCATGGCCATAAGGAATCTGCAACCACTTGTGTGCCCAATGGATGTTCATGGGACTGTGTTGCTCCAACCAGTCAAGACCCAAAATCATGTCATAATTGGACAATGGCAGAACCTTCAAATCAGACTGAAATTCCAATCCCTGGAGCTACCACTTTGCAGAAGAGACAAACTGAGAGCAAGTTAGGTACTGACCATTAGCTACCTGCACTCGGAGGGGTACTGGAAGAGGAGATAATACAGGAGACTGAGCAGCAACAGAAGCGCTGAGGAAGGTATGTGTGCTGCCTGAATCCAACACGATGCGGAGAGGTGTGTCACCCAGCATACCCTCAAAACTCATAGTACGAGGAGCAGTAATACCAGAAACCGCTGTTGCAGACAATAACATGGCCAACTGAGCCTGCTCGTCATCAGGGGTCCAATTAGTAGGTGAAGAAGAGTCCTCCACTGAAAATAACTCCAACATCTCCTCCAAGACATGAAGCTGAACAGCCGCGGGGCATTTGTGATCGCGAGACCACTTAGCGCCACATTTATAGCATAAGCCTTGAGCCTTGCGAGTAGCACGTAGAGCGGCCCAATGATCATTAGCCGTCAGGACACGGCCAGGCGGAGGCTTCAGCTCAGGTGGTGCAGGAAGCTTGTCAACACGAGGTGGAGGTGGCGGAATAGGATAAGCCGCTCGAGTGAACGGCTTTGCCCCCACGGTAACATCCCATTTACGCACGGTCGACTTGCTCGATGACGTCAAGTCCTCCTGCAATTGGGAAAGCACACAAGCAGTATCCCAAGTTTGTGGACGATGAAGAGCAACAACAGCACAAATATGCTCTTGCAATCCATCAATGAAACGCATGGTATAAAACATGGGATCAGTGGTTCTGTTATAAGCCCCCAGTTGGTCAACAATGGCTAAAAACTGATCAATATACTCAGCCACCGTGGCCGTTTGGTGAATTTGGAAAAGCTGGCGCAACAACAATTCATGATGCTCCTGTGCAAAGCGATTAAGCACTAAGGCAGCAAAAGTTTTCAATTGGTATCCTGAACCTGGGACTCAACAGAGCTATACCAACGCTTAGCAGCAGCAACTAAATGCATGCGAGCAATTCTAACCAATGAACTTGGTTCTACCGCATAGAGCTCAAAGTAATCTAAGCAATCACGCAACCAAACTTTAGGTTGTTCCCCATCAAACACAGGAAAATTAACCTTAGGGAATTTGTTAAAGCCAGATTTACGACCCTCCTCCCAAGACTGATTATCAGACGACAGACCCACAGGTTTAGGAAATCCAAAAGAATGCGGAAAGGGAGGTTTAGGAAGTGGATGCTCACCCTTGACCGGGGAATGAACCAGGGTTGAAACAACCCCAAATCCACTCTCCTGTTGATGGGGTTCGCCGTGGTGCCCAAACACAGGCTGCAGAATAGCGGCAGGGTCTGGAGTCTTGGCGGAAGGCGGACGCCCAACCATCGATGGAGATGCGGCGTACACGCCACTTGAGTCGCCCGGGTTGTCGACGACCTCGCGTGCCCAGGTGCGAGATAGCTTCTTCACCTCCAGTTGGGTACCATCAATGGTTTCCTCGATGGACGACTTCCACTCGTCAAGCGACTTGAAGACGCCCTCCAGCATAGCAACGCGGTCGCCATGCGTCTTCTCCAGATCCTGGATCTGGCGAACCAAGCGAGATTCCTGCTCCGAAAAGCGGGAATCCCACTTGAGATCGTGCTCGGTGAAGCGGCGGGAGATTTCGTCGATGATAAGCTTGGTTTCAGGACTCATGACCCCCAATTTGCGCTTGCGACGGGTGAAGTGGTGGTGGGGAAGGGGCGGATCGGGATCCAGACCGTCTGCACGCCACAAATTGTTCAAGCGGGGAGTGGAATTATAGCGACCAGATTTCTACCAGCAGCTCACTGCTAGAAACCCAATCAAGCCAACCAGATCCGTTTGCTCAATCAATCGATGGAGTAAGTGCAGGCGAAAAGAATCACTGAGGAACGGTGTCTCCGATACCAATTGTTAGCATCAGAAACAGGTTACAGCAATTTGGGAAAGGATTAGAGAATTGGGGATCAGGAGAGGAAGAACAGCAAGGGGATAGAGCAACCAAGAGTGCTTAGGAGATGAGTTGAGTTTACATCAATTATTCGATGCCTCTCTCTCTCAGGTTTCCTCTCATATAGTCGCTTACAAGCCTTAGCCTAGACTCGCGCACGCAGGCGCTCACGCCCAATCTTCCCCAGAGATATTCCTGTTGGGCCTTTGGCTTCTGGTACTCCTCCTTGGGCCGGCCTGCTCCATAGCATCTGGGCCTGGAGATGGGGAGCCGCTAACATAGTAGCTCAGCTCTGTTCCGCTCGGGGTGTTGGAATTTTGCATTGCTCCATGCGCAAGCGGCCGCTGGGGGGCGTCCCCAGTCCAATCCAGCTCCAAAATGCGATTTCTGGCAGCGCCGCCGGTACAAGATCGCTCCTGCTTCCTCGGTGGCGATTGGCACTCGGTTTGGTATTCTGTCGAGCAGGTTGTGGCGTGTCAAGTGGGATTGGGGAAGGGAGAGATCCTGCGTGTTGCGGACGATCGGAATTTGTCAAGTATGCAGGAAGTAGTAGGTTTTCTTTTCATTTTGGTTAGGGGAGCTTGTTGTTTTGTATGGGGTTGGTCCCCTTTATTTCGACTTTAATCACCTTTTTCGTGTTTGGACTCATATAGAAATTTGCTATTATAGCATACCAAACGTGTGGGTTTCACTATAATAGGATCCCAAATATCTGCTTCGCTATAACGACTCTCGAAACATTAACACTTTGCTATTATAACATCATGGCCTTCAAATAGGCAAATTGATCTCAAATCTCTTCAAATTCAATATTTTCATTTAATCACTGCTATACCCCTTCACCACGGGACCTTTCAGTTGCTAGCCGCGACTATTGGTTCCCCGACGCGAGAGACCGATGCCCTCCCTCCTTCGCACGCACCGACTGCTGCCCGACCGTGGCCAGCCACCAGCACAATCTTGGTCTTATGAGATGATCTTGTTTGTGTTATAACTTATAATCATGGTTGAATCTATGGCTTGGATCTATATTTTTGTTTGTTATCATGGCTTGGATCATGGTTGAATCTTGCTGCAGCAAGCAGCCGGCAAGGCTGAGCCAGCCGGCCAGGCAGCAGCGCCAGCCAGCAGCCATGCAGCAGCAGCCGCCGCCCTAAGCGCAGTTCTGTGATTAAATGATAATATTTGAATTTGAAGATATTTGAGTTCAATTTGTCTATTTGAAGGCTTTGATGTTATAATAGCAAAGTGTCAATGTTTCTAGAGTCGTTATAGCGAAGCAGATGTTTGCAATCCTATTATAGCGAAACCCACACGTTTGGGATCCTATAATAGCAAATTTCTCCATCTGGTCTCGATTTTTCTCTCATCACATATATGGTCAACCTACTTGCCTTTGCGATTTTGCTTTAGGAAATAAAAAAACTGTGTCCTTGCTCTTCCTATTCTGCTGGCTGGTTATGCTCTATTACGATTACGATACAACCAGTTGGTGCTGAACCATT
>Ga0182004_10003364_pt1 | contig 12734 bp, 14 predicted proteins | sample Sormic07211540_1_FD_120479 | JGI IMG/M metagenome (GOLD analysis project Ga0182004, IMG submission 120479) | Endophyte microbial communities from Sorghum bicolor roots, Mead, Nebraska, USA - 072115-40_1 MetaG | ecosystem: Host-associated > Plants > Roots > Unclassified | place: USA: Nebraska... | reverse complement strand
TGCAGCAGGTGCCCCATCGAAGAACGGCATTGTCCTCTGCCGTAGCTGCAGCACCTCTGCCTTCGCCGTTGTCACGTCAAACCCGTCCTCCGCCTCACAGTCCACCGGCAGGCCCTGCTTGAGCCGCCCGAGCCGGCGCGCGTGGAGCACTTGCTCCGCCACAACGGGCAGCCGCACGGCCTCGTACTCTGCCAGCGCGCGCGCATGCGTCGTCGGCTCCGACTCCGAGCTCCACTTCGCCAAGCACTGCCCGAGCGTGCACGCGTCGGCGACCGACATGTTGGTGCTCCGCAGCCCGTGCGGAGTGGTCGGGTGCGCCGCGTCGCCGACCAGCACCACGCGGCCGGCCGCCCACGACAGCCGCGGCAGCGGGTCGGCGTCGTAGATCACGTTCACGAACGGCGCCGCGGTCTCCCTGATCAGGCGCGCCAGCTCGGGGCACCACACGCGCTCCGCCTCGTCCCGCATCCGCGTCACCATGGCGTCCGTCGCCTCCATGGTCACCGAGCTCCCCTGAACAACGAGCAGAATCAGTAATCCGCGCGAGCAGCATCCTAGCACGTCGACGACGCAGCGAGGGGGACGGCCATTACCGTGAGCTCCGGTTCTGGGCCGTTGATGTACCAGAGCCAGTTGAGCCTGCTCCTGGGCAGCTCGTAGAGCACGGCGTGGGTCTTGGGAGCAAGATCGAAGTAGAGGCAGTTGCCGAGCTCCGGGTAGGATCTTCGGATGCCGGTCATGGTGTCCGAGCTCTCCTTCCCGCTGAAATCAAACACGCCTCGCCATGCGCAGTAACCGGAGTACCTGCCCCGACCACGGTGAGTAAGAAATGGGGAATGTCACTCTGGACCAAAAATCATCGAACGAAATGCGCAGGAAGATGAACCTGAGCTTGAGGTCTGGCAAGAAGCTGCGACGGACGGACGACGTGGAGCCGTCGGCGGCGATGAGCAGGTCCCCCGTGACCTCAACCGTCTCTCCCGTTCGCAGCACGCGGGCCGTCGCGACGACCCCGCGCGTGTCGTCCGGCGCCTCGAACGACAGGAACTGGTGGCCCCACAGCACGGTCACCGCGGGCGGCAGCTCCTCGTGCAGCCGCCGGTGCAGGTCGCCCCAGTGCGCCGCGCGGAAATTGAAGTCCTCGTCCCTCGCCAGCGTCCGCGCCGCCTTCGTCTCGCTGTCCGTTGCTCTGTTCTGCGGCCTTAAACGGTCAACTCGCAACTTCCAATGGATCTCACCTCAACGCCACGAGCGCGGGCGATCCGGAGAGGGCGGGGGAGCTTACCAGATCGACGGCGAGCGGCAGCGTGGCCGCGTCGATTCCCCACCCCGGGATCCAGCGTGAGAGGATCTCCATAGACTGCGCGTCGAGGCCCAGTCCGGCGCCCGTGCCGCTCCCGGCTGCCGGCGCCGCCGCCTTCTCCAGCACAACCAGCTCCCATCCCGCGCCAGCCACGGCATGAGCGCACGCTAGTCCAGCCACGCTCCCTCCCACCACAACAGCTACCCTCTTTCCCATCGAGCCAATTGCCCCCACAGCCATCCGCGTCGCTCTCCCCGTTTCTATACGGCACCCAAAAAGATTCCGCCTTGGCACCTCCGCCCACACGGCCACACGTCCGACGATGGCGACGGCGTGCTACCATGCCATGCCGCTACGCGACTGCAACGTGCTGATCAGGACCCTGGCTAGGCGCGGCAGTTTCGCACGCGTCATGGCGGTGTACTACGATCTCCGCGCGCGCGGCCTCGTCGCAGACAGCTACACCTACCCGTTCGTGCTCAGGGCAATCGGCGTGATGAAGCTGTCCGTCGAGGGGCGCAAGGTGCACGCTGCCGCGGTGAAGACCGGGTTCCGCTGGGATGCGTACACCGCTAGTTCGCTGTTGGAGATGTACACGATGCTGGGCCGTGTGGATTTCGCACGGAAGGTGTTCGACGAGATGCCGCAGAGATTCCTGGTGCTGTGGAATATGATGATGAGGTGCTACATCAGGTGTGGCCGCTTCACAGCAGCAGTTGCGTTAGCTGAGGAGATGGAGAGAAGCGGTGCCACACCTGATAGGGTGACATTGGTGACCGCCGTTACTGCTTGCTCCAGAGCAGGTGACCTGAGCTTGGGAAGGAGGATTCGTGCATACATGGATGGAGTTTTTGGATTTAGCCTCCCAGTTGCAAATGCGCTTCTGGACATGTATACGAAGAATGGTTACTTGGAAGAGGCGGTGAAGATGTTCCAGCAAATGCCCGAGAGGAACATCATATCTTGGACTATACTAGTGTCTGGATATGCCGTTGCTGGTCAGCTGGACAAGGCAAGAATGCTTTTCTACCAATGCACACAGAAGGATCTAATACTGTGGACTGCAATGATCAACGCATGTGTACAACATGGAAGCTTTGAGGAGGCATTGACATTGTTCCGAGACATGCAGTTACAACGTGTGGAGCCTGACAAGTTCACTGTTGTCACTCTCCTCACATGTTGTGCCAATATCGGCGCTCTTGATCAAGGCGAATGGATCCATCAGTATGCTGAAGGCAGGAATATGAAGATTGATGCAGTTCTTGGCACGGCATTGATTGAGATGTACTCAAAGTGTGGGCATGTTGACAAGTCACTGCAAATCTTTGGGCGAATGCAAGGCAGAGATGCTGCAGCCTGGACGGCCATCATCTGTGGTCTGGCCACAAATGGTCAGGCCAGCAAGGCTCTTGAATTGTTTGAAGAGATGCAGAGAAGCAAAACAAAGCCTGATGGTATCACGTTCATTGGAGTACTGAATGCCTGTTGCCATGGTGGCTTGGTCGATGAAGGACGGAGACATTTCCAAGCCATGAAGGAGATCTATCAGATAGAGCCAAGAATCGAACATTATAGCTGCCTTGTCAATCTTCTAGGTCATGCTGGTCTACTATATGAAGCTGAGAAGTTGATCAGGGACATGCCTGTTAACAATGACACTATGCCTCTGTTTGGTGCACTCCTCACTGCTTGCAAAGCTTATGGCAATGTTGAGATGAGCGAACGCTTGACAAAAAGAATTGCCAAGGAAGATTGTTCCCAAAATCCTGATGTTAATGTCCTCATGTCTAATGTGTATGCAACAGCTAGTCGATGGGAGGAATCAATAAGAGTGAGAAGTAAGATGACACATCCTGCGGTCAAGAAGACTGCAGGTTGCAGCATGATTGAGGTAAAAGAATACTGTTGATGGAGCTGATGCTGCGATATACCTAATGTTTTGGAGTTGGAATGATTGACAAAACAGAAATATGCTTGATTATATAGTCAAAGAAACTAATGTCAATAACTATTTGATAAATTTAGTGTTCAGAGTTATGGCTAGTTTGTCAATTCAAGCTATGAAACCAAATTGACCATAACACTGAAGACATTGAAATTTTCAGACTTCTGGAGTTTGTTAGATAAAGGAAGCTTAGTCAACATTGCTGGAATAATCAAGACATACAGTACAGCAAAATGTAGTGTTCGTTCTCTGAGTTTGGATTGAAGCAGTTTATGTCCACATAGCCTTTCAGAAAGATTTCCATGTAAAGTTTATACACCTGCAAGGAAAAAGGTAAATGTTCTTCAGAGGTTGGTTGTCCGACCTGGTGTTTGTAGTACCTGTTTTCCATCACTGCTGCTGATGAATATATATATTTTTCTCGAACACGCAGATGAGCTACATATGATTAATATTAAGGAAGAGAGGGGTAAAGAACCCCACAAACACATACCCAACCAGTTTGCAGATGTGAATATACCTAATGGACCACCTTCCATTCTCAGTAAAAGGTCAAATTCTCAATTCCTAGCTTAGCAGTTCCAATCATGACAAATCTTATGACAACAATATATGATGTTGGCCACTGTGTCGACTCATGAATATGCAAGACCTTGCAGTTGCTGATGATTCTGCAATTCAGCTGGAGCCTGGTCGTCGAGACTTGCAGGGCTTCTCAAATTAGGGTGTTCAATGCTGTGGTGTCTTCCTGTTTGATATTGGAATCTGGCATTCAGATTGTGACCAACTTGCTTTCTGAACATGTCAATGCTCCTAGATTACTTTTGGCTCGCCTCTGGATTAGCAAGACAAATGTGGTGCCGTTACTTGTTTGCTTGGCTACCTCATAACATTGACAAAACTTTTGCAATTAGTCTGCTGCCACGCAGTTTCACCTTAAGTATTTATCTGGATTCGATTTATTTAGCATAATTAGAGTTACCAGTTTACATGAACTGATAAAATTGCCAGACCCACGGGGCGGCCGTGGTTGGTTTCCATCAGCTTTCAGGCTTTCTTCCTTCTTGATTATACCCTGCATTTATCTATTTTTTATGCTTCTATTTGTAATAATCCCACGGGCACGTCCTTCCTTTGAAATAGCGGATACAACAAACCTCTTATCTTGGACTACCAACCAGAGGATTAAGTATTGGGTTGGACTACCAACCAGAGGATTAAGTATTGGGCTCAGTTTCGGGAGCTGTTTCAGATGCAAATAACTCCAATGAACTACTAACACAAATCAGCAGTCGTGTTAAGCTGTCCTTGTAGTCTATTTCGAGTCCATTTGCATAATATCAGCTGCTACATCTCACAGAGAGAATACAGAACATCATCCGGTCATCCCTTTCCTTGGAAACCCTGCTCCATTGCAGTGTGATCATGTGCACGAATCTCCAGCGTGCTGATGAAATATCAACATAGAAAACACCAGCTGGTTTCTTCTGCACCTTTTCAGAGTACATTGGAATATTGGATGCATCTGAACCAACAAGAACTATTATACAGGCATTTCTGAGTACTTTACTGAGGTCGTTAACAGATTGATTGTTCATGATCCAAATGCTCTTCTCTTCATTCCTGGAGAAAGCTATCTAATCCCTACTAAACTCTACGAAGTTAGCTACAGCATGTGAGTGGTTAAGTGGTCTCCTTGTCAGCAGTAGAACATCACCCTTTTCACCTTCTCCTTCACAGCAGGCAGGGGCTTCACCGAGACTCCGTTCGTGCTATTGGAGCTCTTTGACGTCTGGTTCTCTGACATCTCTGGTTCCATGTAGAACCGAGCCCGGAATGCTGCCAGGTGTGCGTAGTATGCAGGAGGGACTGTTAAGAAGCAAAAGATACAACATCACAGGTCAAAGTTCTTTTCTGAACAGGTGAGCAGGATAAAGAGTCGATAATTAAAATTGTGGAACTAGGAAAAAGTTTGTCTGTAAAGCACAGAAGAACATACCAACAGAAACCGAGCGTGTGCACCGGGCATAACTGCATCAATAACATGTACATCAAGCTAAGAAAATTCTGAAAGGTTAAAGTTCAAAATGCAAGGGACAAATATAGCATATAAAAGTGCATTACGTGTAGCAAAGGTTGTTTGTCAATGTCTGCATTTCGTCTGCTGTGAAATTGTTCTCATCCCAGAGGACATGGTAGTGAGCAGGCCTACTTGTTCCCTGGCAAACTCACAAATCAGTCATTTCAGTACAGTACAGTACGGAGAATCTGACTATATTCCCATGCTACTGATCCAAGTACCATAGCTGTACAATCACATGATAAAAGGTTGACCATAGGATCAGTTTGTTATACTATTCTTTTAGCATATGGAGGCCACTAGATAGGTGCAAATAGCTTGTGGAATAGAGCATATGACAAGACTTTTCAATACTAGTAGTATTTCACAAATGACAAAATCAGTACAGGAACATATGCTGTTTGGTTCCCAGGATCCCACAAAGGAATACTAGCCCTGTTTGGTTCCCAGGAATTTAACAGTTGGAAAGTAACCTAATAATAATGAAATGGGAAGCACTATCTAGATATTTGTTTCAATTCATGGGACCAAAACAGGCCCTTACCTGAATTCCAGCATGACTGCAGAGGTAGAAATCAAACTCCGTTGGGTGGCATATCTTAGAATCAACAACGGTTCCTGTTTCCAATCAACTTGTGAGCAGTCATAGAAACAAGGGAATAACTTCAACATCATGCAATTTAAACAAAAGAAAAATCTGACTGCCTCAAAAGAGTGGCTAATTTCTTAAAATCTTAAATTTAGACAAGATACTTTTTACTCCAAAACACAATACATTTTAGTTCAAGTACTATTAAACTTAGGAATATGTCAGTTGAAAGTGTGGTTATAGATACACATCCTAAAGATTTAGAGGCCATAGATACACTACCTGGCAAAATATTTCCACTCTTGTCCATGCTACTTCTGTCTTTGTGATTATTTGCAAAAAGTCTTGTATGATGACGTTTTTGAACTACCACAAATGTTACAGGAGGCTGGTAATTTGGTTCTAGGGATGCACATGCCTGAAGGAAAGCACTAGTTAGTAAACTTTAAGAAGGAGCTTAGAAGAGTGTAATAGAATAAAACAAAATGCAACCAACCTTACGGATGGCATCTAACTCGTAAAGGAGAACTTGGTAGAACTGGCCTTCACTAACACCGTCCCTGAAAGAGAAATTGAATAAATTTAACATGTGCATAATTTAGTTTTGCGAGGAAAGGGTAATTTAGTTACAATATAAAGAAGACCTAGCAATGGATATGTCCACCCTGCGATACATCACCAACCTACACCCTAATGTATTTAGAAAAGATTCACATGGTAATAATAGGCATCAGACATGTTTTATTATTGCCATCTACAAGCTACAGGTGATGGTCAATATTTGCAAACATACCTGTAGAATATTATTCTCAATGGCTTCTGCCCAGTGGCCTTCCTGAAGGATATTAAGAGCTCCCTGCACAACAAAACATCACAGAAAATAAGTTCAAATCAGCCAATATTTTTAATAGATTAAATTATATATTGCGCTTGAGGATTTCACATTTCTCGTAGATAAAAACCTGATCATGCCGCCTGTTACAGTGCCTCTCTGAGGATCATGCCATGTTTTGTAAAGGTCCTGAATGAGCTCTTGCCGGTGTGCCTGAGCACAAACCAATCCAGCATACTTTGTAACTTCTGGCCAATCTTGAGAAGCAACAACCTGTGAGCAGCATATTAAAATAAAGAGAGAGATAAGTCCGAAACCAAGGTAAGGATGTGTGTATCCTGATGAATATGACATTTTGACACAGAAAATGGCAAAGTAATAATGAGCCTTACGGCAGCAATTGATGGACTTGAGTCCTCCCCAGTTTCAGGATGTGTTACATCCGCACCAAATATAATAGTTGGTATGTCACTGACCAAAGGAATCCTCCAACTTATTGCATCCAGGAGCACAGTATTTCTTCCTCCCATCTGAATTTAATGGTACCGTTAGTCAATAATAGAGCCACTTATCTTTTAAAGTTGCTGTTCTGCAATGTATTTCATGTATAAACAAGGTGGTAAGTACCTTAACATTAATTTTCAGTGAGACATTTGCCAAGTACTGCTTGCTGATCTTAAAAACATGTTTGGTCAAGCAACATTGTGTTATCAATCCCAAATCAGTTTCACAAATACGTTTGATGTCACCTACAAATACAAAGTTATATCGCTTTGAATATATATAAAGTTATATCTGAGAAAATATGTAAGAGTTCAAAAAGTAAATATATATGCAAGGCAATTATGACACTTACCATATAACGGACCATTGTTGTCAGGGAGGATAGCCAAAAGAAGTTCAAGTTCTTTACCCTTGAGTTTGTTCAATGCAATATTATACACATTTTTAAGTGCCTTCACTACTTGGTCTGGTCTAGCTGAATATAATGGCATCACTGGCTCACTGTTAAATTCCTGTAATACTTAGGAGGTCAAATTAAAAGATGCTTACAGTTTCAATCTAAACAAGTATTTGTCTTGTGCATAAACACATGCAGAGATGAGGGGTATAGTACCATGCCCGAAATCTGACACATTTGCGCCAATTCCTGGCAAAATCCCCTAGCTGTGTTTTCTGGAACACTCCTTGAGAAGTTTATACACGCCCAATGGCTCACCTTGCATCCATTTATCACTTTCTGTAAAATGAGTTTATTTTAGGCAATTAGGCCTACTTTTAGTGCAATCAAACATAGTAATCAGCAAACAATAGATTCACACAAGCTGGAATCTTACCTTGTTTACCATGTTCCATTGACCAACCTGTGGTAAGCACTCTTTCTCTTTTCCAGTGTCATGGTACTTCAACTGAATTCACAAAAGTAATTCAACGCATCAACAGTGAGCAACTAACTTCATGAATAATAGTGTAAGGTGCTTCCGAAGGGAAAGAAAATTGAATAACAGTGACATAAGATTATTCTTACCCAAGGTGCAGGAAGGACTCGAGCTTCAACAGAGGTTAGCTTCTCACTAATGTTGATCCCAAATTCCTTTGCATATGGATCTTGCTCATATCCATTTTGATGAACTGTCTGAAAACAAATAATAAACGAAGTCTCTTGAGACATTTTAATCAAAATTTATGTTAAAATTTTTTGTTAAAACAAAAACCCTAGCAGTGTTAATGGCTATCTATTCAAGGCCCACTGCATGGAAAGCTTGGACCACTGGCAAATATATGCAGGACTCTAGGATAGGACAATGAACAGTTATAATGCATGTCTTGCAATGTTCAGATTGTTCACTGGGAACAAAAAAAAACCCTAGAATGCTAGAACATTTAGCTCCACATATAATACATATGTTCAGTGCAAGAGACATGATTCAGTTTACTTACAATAAAACCCTAGTACATCTAGCTCAACATACAGCAGGTGTTTGTGTTCAAAAGTTACTTCTTTAATAATAGGGGAGATGACAAAAACTCTCAACCTGTAGAATATCCATCTCCTGTTCTCTAGGCCTTTGGCATGTAACCTTCAGCAATGATGTGATCTGTTTTTCATTCAGCCTCTTCGTGTATCTCTGGCCTTCAACGATCTTGCATGCCTGGTAAAAAATCTCATTATTACAACGTTCATTATTGAGAACACTAACTAGAAACATAAACACAATTGACAGGCAAACATAAGTTTGTGATTAGCATATTACTGACCTCCATCGGTAGATAGTTCGCCTTCTTTTGGTTCCCAACCTGAAGGCAGGGAAGATGAGGATGCTGAATGGTGAAACCATACATTTCCTTGAAGTACTCCACGACAGATTTCATATTCATTTGCTCATCAATTGGGAAACTGTCAAAATTAGAAAAAAATGATCGCATGATTTAGGCATCAATGTTTAACAACCCTTCATCATCACGTAACTTTTTTTTGACAAATCAATTCACTGCTAAGGCGAATTAGATAAATCAATATAATTAATTTAAGCAGAAATTGGGTATAACCGATTTTTGTGTCAACATGTTACCATTCTTTTATGTTTATCAAATCAGGCTACATCATCATGTATTGAAAGAGATGACAATAACAGTACTTCAGTTCAGGAGCTAGCAAAGTTCATTCAGAATCTGTACATACATCAGTTCATGAGTTGGTTGCGTTGTCAACCCAGAAATGCGATACTTGCGCCTTACATTCCCCCGGTGAGTGACCTCAACTTTTACTCCTCGCAATGCCTTCTTGATCTGCTTGGCATAATAAGCGAGTTACATAGATAAATTGGGGATTAGAGCGCACAAAAACCATAGGACATAACCAGCTAACAGTCCATAAGTAATGTTAGCACCCAATGCAGCTGTTACATATCACTGTAGTGTAGTACTATGCTAGTAGATTCCTTGCCCAACCACAGCAATATTACCTTGATTCGGTTAGCATCGGATAATGGCCTTGATATGACATCCTTTCCTAATATCTGGGCCACGAACTCGATCACCGGCAGGGGTTCAATGAACGCCGTGGACGACATGTCTGCCGTCAACATCGTCGTGTAAGCAGCAGCCACAGGACAAAAAAGAAATCACATGCATGAGGGCAACAAATATTCCCCAGCCAGCACAACTCACCGATGTTAAGCGACAATCCCATCTGTGTCGGCCGGATGCTCTGGTAGAACCCACACCACGACTGCAGGCCGTCGCCTAGCCGCTGCGGCCTCCTGATGTCCGGCGAGTAGAAGGACCGCCCTATGGACACGTACCTAACCAAACGGGGAAGAAGCAAGCGCTAGCATTAGCTTCCTCAAATCCAAGAACGCAAATGGGCAATGCGCGGCGTTGCAATCAATGCAGGCGCCGATGGAATAAATACCTCTGGTTGGCGAGCTCGCGGAGCACGATGTCGAGTACCTGTAGGGCCTCCTGGGGCGCGTCCGCCTGCCGCCCGGCGATGAACTGCCTGAGGTGGTGGAGGTCGGCGCGCGCGGCGAACTTGATGGCGACCCTGTACTCCCTCTCCCTGGAGGGACGCACAATCTCGCGAATCAGTACGACATGCCATTATTAAGAAAGACGTACGAGGAGGGACGCGGCTGCCCAAGTGGCGCAAGGAACAAACGCAGGCACGTACCGAGGCGGCACGCCGGTGCCGTCGTCCTCATCGGTGAGGCGCACGACGAACTCGCGAGAGTCGAACGGGAGGGTGCCCGCGGTGTAGAGATTCTTGCGGCCGTCGTAGGCCGGGAGTCGCATTCCGAGGTCGGACGCGCGGTAGAGGCGGACCAGCTCCGCCATTATGGCCCGGTTCACGGTCCGCGAGCTCACCTCCGGCGTGATCTTCACCTGCAAAACCACACGGAGAAACACAAAGGCGTCGCCTTCCGATCTCAATTGCGCTAGCGCTTAACGAAACGAGCGGCGACGGCGAGAGCACTTACATCATACTGGGTGAGGTCCTTGTCCGGGAGCTCGGCGAGGAAGTGGTTAGCCTTGACGACGCAGCGCGCACCCACCGTCCCGAACCCCGGCCGGCGGCAGAACGACAGCCCCTTGCTCGGCACGGGCGGCCCAATGACCGTGCGCGGCGGAGGCGCCTGCGCCGGCGCTGGCGCTACCACTACCGCCAGCGCAGCACGAGACTCACCCGGCGGCGCCTTGGCCCGGCCGCGCCCGCCGCGGCGCCTCCCTCCTCCTCCTCCTCCGCACCGCTTGCCTCCCTCCGGCAGCACGGCCGCCGCCACCGCCGCCGGTGGCTCCGCCTTGGGCTGCGTCACGCTGCTCTGCAGCGGCTGCTTCGTCCGCTCCGCGTGGCCGCCGCCCTTGTTGGCTGGCCCCTGGTGGTGGTGGTGGTGGTGCCGCGCCTGCGCCTGCGGCGGTGGCGGCGGCGGCGGCGGCGCCATGTCCAGGACCTCGAGCATGTGACCACTGGACTGGAGAGGGCGGCCGACGAGGTGAGGTCGTTCGTTACCCGACAAGGCGGCAGCAGCAGCTCGCCTGCGCGGAAGCCTTATAACGTGATCAGTGGAGTAGCAGCAAAGCGGCAAAGGCGAAGGCAGGCAGAAGCTGATGAGCGGAACGAGAGCTACGAGCCAAGAAAGAAAGAGGCCGCCACTGTGAAAACGCGCGGTAAAAAAATAAAAGGCCTTGCGTTGCGTCCTCTCCGGACTCCGCCGGACCGGACCTCTCAAAAACGCGAAATTAATGCGGCGCGGGACAGAAGGGCATTAGAACCTCTCTCACTCTCTCTCCAGCGGCACGGCACTGCTGATGCAGCAGCAGCTGCCCGGAGTCGAGAGCAGGTTTGACTGGGAACGGGGCCGGCGAAGGGTAGCGGCAGCGGGCCAGCGGCCGCGATTGAATCCTCCTGTTTTTACCAAAGGGGGCAGGCGTCGGAGAACCGGGGATTGTGCTGGGAGCTCCCACTAGCGCGAGTGCGCGCACGCTACGACGCCGCCGGCGTGGCACTGGCACGGCAGCCACGGTGAGGTGAATGTGATGGCGCGGCGCGTAAAAAAGCCGTGGAAAACGAGCTGGGGGGCACGCGCACGAGACAGTGGGCGCGGCTGGGCTTCGGATGTTGGTGTTTTCCAGGGGGATGGAGGGGAGGGATGGATGGGGATTTTTATTGAAAAAAGCACGGCGCATGTTCCTTCCTTCGTGTGGTTGGCGGATAGCGTAGCGTGCGGCACCTCCATCGCACGCAGCTCCGCTCGCTCCGTGGTGTTAGGAATGTTTTTAAGGCGTGGATAATGACAACAAGTGCAGAATAATCCGCGACTACTGCTGGTACTGCTACGACCACTAGACTAGATGCTACGCTCAAGATGGGTCTCATCACACTCGAAATGCTAGCGCAGCAGTGGTAGCCTTGTTTAGATGTAAAAAAAAATTGAAATTTGATATAATAGTATTTTCGTTTGTATTTAACAAATATTGTGTAATCATGGGCTATTAAGTTTAAAAAACTCGTCTTGCAATTTATTGATAAATTATATAATTAGTTATTTTTTTTATTTATATTAAATATTTTATGCATATATCGAAAAATTCGATGTGGTGAAGAATTTTATAAATTTTTGGATTTTTCAGTGTATCTAAACCGTGAGCTGGCCCCCATCTGCTGATCTGCAGGACACTGTTACAATTTCTTTTGAGACCACAGTGGACACAGTGCAAATGCACATTTTGTTGGGGAGGGCAAAACAGCTACCACAATGTGGTCCATTCGGGGGGAAAACCCCAATAGAAAGCCACAAAATGCAGTGCTGTACCAAAGGTGAAACTTCTTCACATGGACTTTACCGTCTGTCTATACTATTTTGGGTTTGTTTATTTAATCTCCCAGCATGGTCCATGGATTATAGAAAAAGCCTTAACATGAAGCTCCTTAGCTCCATGCCAGCAGCACCGGCACTAGCAAAGCTTGGGCCTTGTTTAGTT
>Ga0182004_10003363_pt1 | contig 12735 bp, 10 predicted proteins | sample Sormic07211540_1_FD_120479 | JGI IMG/M metagenome (GOLD analysis project Ga0182004, IMG submission 120479) | Endophyte microbial communities from Sorghum bicolor roots, Mead, Nebraska, USA - 072115-40_1 MetaG | ecosystem: Host-associated > Plants > Roots > Unclassified | place: USA: Nebraska... | reverse complement strand
GTAATTATCCATGTGTATCTAAATATGTTCTTAAATATAGAATTGATCAAACTGTGTAAAAGGTGTGGCAGTGCCTACTGTACAATGAACTATCAGCTGCTAGTACGTTTATGAATGAAATTTATTTTTGACCTGTTCACTATCAACGGTTGGTTGCAGTGCTTGATGGTTGACCTGAGCTGTATATTCGCAGGGAAAAAAAACTGTGTACAATGCGTAGTCAATCACGTAACGTCTTCAAACTCAGTTGTTATCTGATTATATGAATATAAAATATCCACAAAGCTTCTTTTGGTTTCATTGAAAATACGTGGTGGAAAATACATGAGTACTAGTGATGGAAAACACAAAGCACAACAAAACACCCAAATGATCCAAACGTGAGAAAGGTAAACCTCTCTCTATGCTCTCGTTTTTTCTCTCCCAGAACTTTGCGATACGGCGATATCCAGTTTATCCACCCACCCGCTGCCCACCGCACTCGTTCCAACCTAGTTGGGCCACCCGCCACCCCGAAAAAAAAAAAAAAAAAATATCCCCGAAAATCCGAGCGGCCTCCACGAACTCCTCCGCTGCAACGACATAAAAGAGCCGCGTCGTCCCTTCCCCTCCCGGCTTCCAGGCCTGCATCCCGCGTCTCTCCCCCTTCCTCCCCAACAACCCCGCCGCCTCCGACGTTGACCTCGGCGGCCGCCGCCGGCGAGGACGCACCTCGCCGGCCACCCACCCCCTGCTACTCGATCCGTATCTCCTACTCCGAGGATCCGCGTAGCCGCCTCCGGTCGCCCACCCGCGCAACCCTAGATCTCCGATACCCCGCGCGCCGTCCCACCGACGGCCACCCGATCGGAATGGGCCAAAATCTTCAGTAGTACGGTCCAAGGACCCAAGTGTACCCTCCTCCGCCTCCGCCTCCGCCTTCGCGCGTGCGCGAAGCGCCGCCGCGATGGCGATCCGCATCACCATGTCCTACTCGGGCTACGTGGCGCAGAACCTGGCCGCGTCCTTCGGCCTGCGCTGCACCACCGCCGCCGCTGCGGGCGCTGGCGCGGCGCCCGGCGCGGGGTGCCGCTTCCTCCAGGACGCGCTATCCCGCCCCTTCTGCCTCTTCGCCTCCTCCCGCCGCGCTGACCCCCACCATGACGCCGAGGATCACAATCACCCGAAGCAGCCCATGCCCAGGCCCAAGGCTCTGCCCCCTGCCGCCGCAGCAGGAGGCGGACACTCGCTGTTGCTGCCGCGGTCGTGTTCCACGAAGGCGCCGGCGCCGGTGGATGACCCCCCAGCCTCGTTGGCCGTGGGGCTGCTGTCGGTGTTAACGTCTGGGATAGGATCGACTGGTGGCATTGCTGGTGCATCCTCCCTCGCTGCCTCGCCATCAATATCAGCCGGGTTCAACCCTTCGGCACTCCTCCCGTTCCTGCAGGCGACCAAATGGCTCCCCTGCAGCGACATAGTCACTGCCACGACGACGTCTCGAAGTTCAGGACGCCCAGCACGTGCGACAGCCGCGCCTTCACCGCGCACAGCTGCACCTTCACCGCGCACAGCTGCACCTTCGTCACGTCCTGCACCACGGGCAGCCGCTCTATCTCCCTGTCCATCACCTGTGCCATCACCTGCTGTTGCTGCTCCTTCCAAGGTCGGCATACAAGCATTGGTTGGTAGTGCTAGCATCGCCTCAGGTTCAGCTGTGATTGGAAGGGGGGCTATTGCCTCTGGTGCGGCTGGCATGGTGAAGAAGAGTGGTCCTAGTCTTCCTGCTGGAGCAGGGGTGAGAAGGAAGACTGGTTGGCTCTCAAGGTGGGTGAGCTCATGCTCAGATGATGCAAAGACTGTCTTCGCCGCTGTGACCGTGCCACTGCTCTATAAATCATCCCTAGCTGAGCCTAGGTCCATCCCATCCAGGTCAATGTTCCCAACATTTGATGTTGGTGACCGGATCCTTGCTGAGAAGGTATGTTTTATTTTGGTTCCCTTTGTTATATGAATACCAATGTGTATTTATTATTTATCATTTGCTTATATTGGTGAACAGGCATCTAATGTCCAGCCCCTATTGTGACTGTAGGTTTCATACATTTTCCGGGAGCCAGAAATTTTGGATATTGTGATCTTTCGTGCGCCTCCCGTGCTTCAGGTGTGATACCTTGTTTCTCCATTTTCTCTTATGTAGTTCATTAGAGCTTCTTATGATAATAAGAATGATCTTTGTAGTGCTTCAGGTCATCAGGTGTGATACCTTGTTTCTCCATTTTGTCTTATGTAGTTCATTAGAGCTTCTTATGATAATAAGAACGATCTTTGTAGGCATTGGGCTACAACTCAGGTGATGTGTTCATCAAGAGAGTTGTGGCTAAGGGCGGGGACATCGTTGAAGTAAGCTTTTATCCCAATGGTAGTAACCTCTTTATATTTTCCATATTTTTGGCGTTGCTTTTTTTATTTTCTGAGATTATATGAGCCAATCGGTGTCCCTTGTATTTAATAGGTACGTGATGGTAACTTGTTGGTTAATGGAGTAGTTCAGGAGGAGGACTTTGTGCTGGAACCAGCCGACTACAAAATGGATCCGCTGGTATAATAACTAATCTTCTTACCACATGCTACTCAAGAATCATTATTTTGTAGTCCTGAGTTGACACCATCATAGTTATGTGGCATCAATTCTTGACTTTCAAATTGTTAGAAATTGGTTGTGACCTTAAAATTATTCCTGTGTTCTGTGTTGGTGGATAGTTCTATGGGTGCACCTGTTACGTGTTGATCACATTTTAAGTTTACTACTACTTTCATCCACTGAATATATGTACATGTGCTGATCAATTGTTGTTGCTTGACCAGACTGTGCCTAAAGGCTATGTCTTCGTACTGGGGGATAACAGAAACAACAGCTTTGATTCACATAACTGGTATGCTAAACCTCTAATGCAAGCTTTATGTTTCATCAGTTTTTAATAACTCCAGTTTCTACAGCAATAGCTCATATGTTGTGTTGTTTCTGCAGGGGTCCACTTCCAGTTAAGAACATCCTCGGGAGATCTGTCCTCCGATATTGGCCCCCATCAAGAATAACAGATACAATATATGAGCATGACATGATGCAGTACACAGGTGCTGCATCCTGATAATACATTGTGGCAATACCACATGTTGCAGGCCCATTTTTCCTTTCCCGGCTGAGCTTTGCTGACAAGTGATATGCTGAGCCGTGGGGTTCTTTATTTATTGGTTGTAGCCTTTCCTCAAATGCCAATTGGCAGGTTGGCTGACAGATTAGTTTTTCCCCTCCCTACGGGCAGATGCTTGTTTGAAGGCAACAATTCTTGTACTCTGTAGCTAAGAATGAATGTCATATAAACGTTGCAGAAGTAGATGAACGAGCGTCCAGGACTAGGATGAGGATGACAGTTTTCTTGTTTTAGGAGACGAGTTGGTGCTCGAAACTTATGTAAAGGAAATACAAAGCATTTATGATTTGCTCAGCTTGTGTTATGTATCTTTTCATTGCTGATCTTGGATCAAAGATTCAAGGCAAGGTCAGCCACCAGCTAAGGTTTTGGTTGAATCCATGTATGATGTATCCTGTCTGATAAAGTTTCTTGTGATGATAAAATTTTGGAATAATTTGCCCTAGTATCTAGTGGTTTTTAGTCCTGTATTCATTCATGATGTAATGCAACTTTGTGAGCATAGTTCCTGTTTGTCCTGTTTTGTTCTGACAGTGCAGGTGCATTTCAAGTTTGCCTGATGTTTTTGTCTGTTATGTTCATTGTAAATGAATCTTTTTCGTCTGTTACTTTTTTGTACCAGATATTTCATGTTTTGGAACTGCCTGTGTTTAAAAGATATGACATCTAAGACAAACTGATTAGGCCTTGTTTGAATGTTGTCGGATTCACCTCAATCCACATGTGTTGGAGTGGATTGGTATGGAATTTAGTTCAAGTTCTACTCGAATCCACCCCCACACATGTGGATTGATGCGAATCCGGCTACATCCAAACAAGGCCTTAGTTTGTATTCCCCCCTGGGCTGTCTCAGAATAAATAACTCAGTACCTGGGATGTGTTTGAATGCTGAAGCTACTCACCGAGTGTATGCAAATGATAACTGCTAAATCTAAGAGAACGATAACTGCTAAATCTAAGAGATAACGATAACTGCCAAATCTAAGAGAGGACGATAACTGCTAAATCTAAGAGGTAACGATAACTGCTGAATCTAAGAGGTATAACTGCCAAAATCTAAGATATTCTCTGGAAAGCGAAAAGGAAAGGAGCTGAGGGTAACTGATATTCTCCTGGTAAAGGAAAGGAAATGAGGAGAGTTATTTATTTTAGAATTAGAATGGAGTATGGTATTTTGTTCTGAAATGATTGAGCTGATGGCTGAGGGCCAGGAGTTCTATCAGAAAAAATTGCAGATAATACAATGAAAGCTAAAATATAGTACGGGTTGAAAAATCATCAATAGAGGCATGGCTATAAAATTGAACAAGGCAGATGTACTCAGAACATGCAAGGTGCTAAAGACAGCCATTGCAAGAAGGCAGTATGAATAATGTAAGATTGTACCCACACAATTGCCAGAAGCAATACAAAATTTAAACATTATGTTACAGCCCATTTCACTTTCAGGCACACTTCCAGCCTAAGTATACATGAAATCGATGTGTATGTGCAATTTCCTATCAACCCTACTAGTATATCAGAGCAAAATCTACTACCACTTCACATCCAGCGACAGCGGTTCTGGTGGCAAAATGAATGACAGAAACTTTGTGAAAGAAATATTTGAAGCCAGGCTGCCCCAAGTAGTGGTGTCCACTACTGGAAACTGCCTTCTAACCTTCTTCACTGAAATAGCCTTCAACCTATCGTCATCTTCCACTTCGGCTATAATGTCAACTGGGACTCGCCGGACCATGGGTCTCGTTTTCCACTCTGGAACATCATCCCAGATGGGATCCTCTTCAGTGACGTCCCTTTCAAACTCCAAACGGAATTTCACCAACGGTATTGATGCCACTTTAGCTTCAATGAAGTGCATTGAGCTATTATGGTGGTTTCTTTTGCTAAACCAAGTCTTCAAGATCTTCTCAAGCTTTATCAGTCTTGGGCTAACCGAGGAGAACAAAAACTCTGAGATCAACCGATTTGCTTTGTTGACTTTACACTTGTCTGACAATAACTCTATAGTGTTATGTGACCTTAAGAAAGTTTTCACATGGCCTGCAGATACACTTGTTTGATGCACAACAATTATGACTGATCCTACAACGCTCACTTGAAGTAATGGGGCACAGGTTGAGTAGCTCAAAGGCCATATTTGGCTTAGGTCGTGGTTACTAGTCAACAAACTTCCATTTGATAAAAGACCTATACTGTGAGGGTGGGTTACGGAAACTTTCTGTGCACCAATGACCTTTAATGCAATGCCATCTGCAACAAATATCCTCTTAAGCCTTGTATATGTGGCATTCCCCTGCATAAGAATGAATAAGCGCAACATAAGATTCTGCAAACAATCGAGGAACAAATTACAATGTACATTTCCTAATGCCACGAATTGATGAAACATACAGTCAATAAAACAGGATGGCCATATAAATCTACCAACCACAATTTTGCCTACAATGATTGTTGTAAATTCATGAAAAGATACTAGCACAGAATATGAAATGGTAGACTTCACTAATTCATCAAAGACTGGGTACTAGATGCAGCAAACCAAGAAACCATAAGCTTTTCTCAAATGCTCATCAAATTTCAATTGAAATGTGAATTAGTAAGACCAAGGTTCAAAAGTGACCTTGGCAGCATAACTCTAAATCAAATATCCAAAATCTATCCAGCAAAGTTCTAACCAGTAAGCATTGACAGGGTTGCTGTGCTTCTATTGCAATGGTGCTGCAACATGTATGACTTTGTGCATTAATAACACCGCAAAGTTCTTAACAGGTAAAAAAAGGGACAAAACAGAATAGCAAGATCGCTGCAGAAATACTTGCAAAACCTAAATACCTCCAAAAAGAACGATAGACTTCACTCCATAACCAAAGCAAATCTCCATGTCCTGTTATCCTATTCATTCCCTTCTCCATTATACTCAGCAAAGCTAAAAATCCCCAAGGTATATGACAAGCCAGAAAAACAACATTTTGTTTTCTGTGTCACAGGTCATTCCATCTTACCTATTTTTTAACTGAGCTACATTAGGTTCCAACTTAAACAATCAGAAAGTTACATTCACTTCTATCTAAGAAAACCGCCATCTATCTAAATTTGCATCAGTAAAGTGGGGACAAAAAGGGCAGAAGCATCCTAAATTTGAATATCTGTGAAAAGTGAAAACTGCCATCTATCTGTATCCATTAATGACAAATTTTCATATAACATGCACCAATGATTACCTACTAAACCTTAAATGAACACAATATATTACACTATGCTTAACCTTCACCATCAACGGTCCATTACTTGATAACCCCAATTTAGACAAGTTAGAACAGCACCTTGAATCAAGCTGAATTATGATACTACACAATTACCTTACCAATGAGCAATAGCAGCAAAAAAATTAGGCAAAAACTATCGAAGTGTCAGTACAATTCGAACACACAAAACAAACTAAACCAGGGTCCTTACTGATTTGACGTTCAACTTCTACAAACAAACAAACAATATAAAGTCATCAGCATCTATTGACATTCGGGGGAAAAAAGTCATCAGCAACACAAAATTATGGGGAAAAAACTTATAATTGCAGATATACCTCTACAGTACTATCTGCTGCTAAATCAACATAGCTGTTGAACCCTAACCATCAAAGCTTTGAACTAACACAACTTTTAAACCAACCTTTACTACAGTAGAAAACTACCATGCAAGCAACTGATCAGGATCGGATGCAAAATCGAGAACAGCGCCAGGTCAAAAGTCAACCCACTCACCGACGGTAGCTGGAGCTCGACGAGGCCACCGTCCTCGTTGCCAGCAAGCTTCAACTCCAGCGGCCCAACCAGCTCCACGTCCCTGACGCCGGTGTCGAACCCGAATGCGCCTTCGGCGGGGACGACGTCGAAGCCGTCCGGCCCGTCCACCTCCTCGAGGGCCGGCGCGGAGGGGCGTCTCCACTGCACGGCCTCGTCGGAGAACCGCGCCAGAGCCGCCGACCCGCCCGCGCGTGCCCGGAACTCGTACCGCTGCACGACGCCGACGCGGACGGCGTCGGCGTCGAGCGGCCACACCCTGACCTCGGCGTCCGGGTCCCAGTCGTACTTCTCCGATACGGCGTCGATGACCTCCTCCAGGAAGGTGGGCTCCGGGGCCACGTCCTCCAGCTCCGGGTCGGCGGAGATGGAGGCGGAGCCGTTGGAGGAAACGGTTAGGAAAGAGAGCTCGGCGGAGGCGGACGGCGAGGGGGCGGAGAGGAGCAGCAGCGCGAGGAGGAGGGAGGAGAAGAGAGGGAGGGCCGAGGAGGAGGAGGAGGAGGAGGAGGAGGCCATGGGGGTCGGAGGATTGAGGAAGGGTAGGTCTCGTTCTCTTCCCCGACGAAGGGATCTCTTCGCGGAGGGGGACGATGACGATGGTGGTGGGTGCGCTCGTGGGATATCGTTAAAGCCGTATACGGAAGGGGCTGACGTGTGAGCCCGGCGAGCGAGATTGACAAAATTCTCTCGGTTGTCTCGCTAAACCGGCCTTGCACAGTTGGGCCGAGCCGCTGTCTTGTTGATCGCTTTGCTCTGCTCGGACGGATCCTCGAAAGTGGCTCGAAACGCAGTGGCATGTGGCATCTAGAAGAAATGCTCACGGTCACGGCGGGCCTTCTAGGCACGTTTGGTTTGTACGTACTTACGATAGCCAAACACTTTTTTTTTCCCCAAACGTTTGTTTTCTTGTGTTTTTATAGGAAAAAAATGAAACTGATTCTTATAAAATTCCTATATAATTTTACAAAATCCCCATGTTACAAAAGCAAGCTGAAACAAGGAGTCAAGCGATGTTCCAATTTGCGAAGGTTCAACAACTCAGATCAAAACCACATTCCTCTACAATGACCATTGGTTTTACAACTCAGCTCAAAAGGGAAACACACAAACGCTGCATCAGAACTAAAACTCCAGCCTGTAGGAGAAAGCCTGCAGCGACACACACCCACTCCAGAACTACCATCACATTTGTACTCCAGTAGTGACGAGTTTGGCACCACATCAGAGGATTATTGGCCACTGGCAAACAAGTTGTACTTGAAATTACACAAGCTGTAGAGAAAACCAAGACTAAAATTAGCAGAATGTCGTATACTGATATTAAACACTATATAACACTATATATCTATTTCTGGTACCAAAAAGGTGCCCAGCTCGTCTAGGTGAACATGCAGACTGATCAGAAACAAAAAAAAAAGAGCCGTCCTTAATCCAGACCAGGTAGCTGAGTAGGGAATGGAAGTGTATTACCACATTGAAATATTGTTATGGGGCATCAATTAGGGGCCCAGGTGCCACATTTGCATTTGACAGCAAATTATATGACAAAAACATGTGAAGCTAAACAAGAATACCATGCCAATGAAGCTAAAATAAAATTAACTTATATTTTTTCATACCCAGCAGTCATCAGAGAACACTATTGTGTTTTTCGAAAAAGGTAAACCCAAGTTTCATCAATGAAGCAATGAAATTACAATGTCAACAATTTCATAGTAGCCAAATAAAAGCACCCACCCGCCAAACATTCACATATTTGATCACAGAGGGACCGGAAAAATATGGAACTACTGCATCCCCACAAAAGCCAAGGTTAATTGCTTCCCCAGAAGAGGCAAACAACAGAAGTTTAACAACTTCGATACGGCTGGCTTCTCCTGACACTAAACCACATGGTTATCTGATTATCTCCAAGGATCAAGAACACCACGCCCAGAAGATATCTTGCATATTCACTTATCGCTTACCTTTGCTCTTGTTACATCTTTTTGCTTAATGCAACTTCCTGAAGGGTCTGCATTCTTCTTTATCCATGGATGTTTCATAATGTCTTCAAGACAAAGCCTCTTGCTTGAATCCTTAACTAGCAGCTGCATACACAATCACACTTATAAATCAGTAGTCCACACCCATCAATTTAGCTAATCTCTTATGTAACCACTACTTTTAGATATCACCTTGGAAATGAGATCCTTAGCCTCTGAAGATACATGAGGAGTTGAAGGGAATGCCAAATCCACCTTAACTATCCTGCACAAAGTTCATGTCGGCATGTCGCACAGGATGTTAAGGAATGAAGACCAAGGAGAGAGAAAAAAAGATGTTTCAGCCTATACCTTCTCAAGGTATCATCCTGTTCATCAGCTTCAAAAGGAGGTGAACCATATAAGAACTCATAGCACAAGATTCCTAGTGTCCAGTTGTCCACAGCATGGTCATGAGCTTTTTTCTCTACCATCTCTGGTGCCAGATAATCGATTGTGCCACAGAGTGTGTGTCGCTTAGCATTTGAACGAGCTGCCCATCCAAAATCTGCAATTTTAAGCCGGCCCTGGAGAAAAAGGAAGTTAGCTAGTTATCAAATCAACACCTAGCATTTGATGAATCAAGAGCAATACCCATCACGACAATTGAAGTTCTTCAGAAATACTGAGGCATTGAAGAAACATTTGTATAGCCATTTTCCCCAGATATGTTAGTAAACCGGCAATAATATGTTATATGTGTTTCCATATTCATTCATAGAGGCATGATATCTGTCCAGGTGTGACTTGTATGCAAGATGAATTACCCTTACCCTTATTGAGATGTAGTGACAAATATCATCTGCTTTGAACATATATACTGTGGCTTGAGTTTTTCTTCTTTTTTATGATCCATGGGAGAGAACCCCCCCTGATTCATTCATTCATTCCTGAGAGCTTGTTGCAATCTCAGGTTCAGGAGTTTTGCAGCCAAAAAAAAAAAGAAAGAAAGATCAAGCACATGGGCTACGTATTTGAAGTAAACGCTAAGCGCCATGCCTCAATAGTAGCTAGATCATCTGCGCCAGTCTAACTTGATTTTCATATTTTAGTGTTCTTTATATGAATTTCCTTCCTACTTCCTATACAACATTTCAGTTTTTGACACTTACAAAGAGCCAAGTCTTATAGACTGAATTGCTTGCATAAACAGTAAAATACTTTTATAATGTAGACTTAAGAGGGGCAAACATTTAGAAAGAGAATTTTGAACCTATTCGATCAGTTGAAGATTGGATTCTTGAGCAGACTTAAAGCAATGGTTCTATTAGATCCTATTATATGCAGAAACTAGAGTACTAAATCACCAGCCTATTAAATTATAACAAAATGGTGCAAAAACTACGGGCCCTAGCCTGGAGCAAAGTATTTTACAGTAATGATTATATTAGAATCCATTTTGTGTAGAATAAGACCTAGTAATAAAAATTACAGCAACACAAAAAACAGTAAAAGTATAAAGACATGCACAGATCAATTTGCTTGCAACAATAATAAATAACAAAATAATAAATGCATAAATCAAATATAGTCCTAGAAACATAACAGCAGCAACAACTTCGTAAAGAAGAACCAACCTCAATGTCTAGTAGCAAATTCTCAGGCTTGATGTCCCTGTGGATGACTTGCTTCTTGTGGCAGTATGCCAATGCACCAGCAAGGCTCGCGACATACTAAAGCACATAGGATTCATTGGTGTCACAATCTAACAAAAGAATGTCAAATAGAAGGAAACCTGCATATGTATATCATGCTCTACGATGTAGTATGGCAATGCCAGCACAAGCTTTGCCTTGAATGGCATCATCACAAGTTGAGACTAAGACAGTGTCATGCTAAAAGAGATACCATGAGTTCTCGCTATGTTTTGTGTATGCCTTGTTCAGTTTGAAATTTTTTTGGATTTCGACACTGTAGCACTTTCGTTTTTATTTGAAAAACATTGTCAAATCATGGAGTAACTAGGCTTAAAAGATTCGTCTCGCGATTTACAGATGAACTGTGCAATTAGTTTTTGTTTTCATATATATTTAATGTACCATGCATGTGCCGCAAGATTCGATGTGATGGGAATCTTGAAAATTTTTGGGAACTAAACAAGGCCTAAATGTATGGGTTCAGGACTTCAGGAGAATAAAGTCAAAAACTGCAGAGTGTACAGCATGTGCGACACATGGGTAGCAGTTCATATAAACATTTGGTTCAGTTTAACTTGTAAAATGGGATTGATCCTTTGCCTTGCATTCCTAGGAAATGCATTAGAGTTTCTAAAGAATACTTAATACCGGCAATTAATGACTCATTCTGTCATATACTTGATATCTGATTCCAGTAAAATCAAGTCGGGCAATTACTCAAAACTTTATTGCTACCATTCAAGACTTGAGTAGAAGTAATAATATCATACAATTGCCAACCAAAGACCTACTCAGCTCAAGGTCTAGCTGCCTAGTTCTCTGAACTTTGTTTGTACAAAAAATCACACAGTTGCTGTCATATGAGAATTTGCCTCGGTTATTATGGTTCAGGTTAAGATAATTCAGGTTAACAACAGTAGAAGGAATGGCAATCCAACCGTAGGCACAAGCGGGAAATAACAGTGAAGCAAAAGGGAAACAGGAAGGGAGTTTTTACTGTGGCAGACGTGCGCTCGGTGAAGCGGCCAGCAGCGCGGAGGACCTTGTAGAGCTCGCCACGGGCCGCGTACTCGAGAACGAGGACGACTCGCTCTTCGTCGTGGAACCAGGTGAAGAGGCGGAGCACGTTGGGGTGGTCGAGACTGTGCTGGATCTCGATCTCCCGCCGCAGGTGCGCGTGGAAGCGGTACTTCTCCAGTTTCGCCTTAAATATCACCTTGAGCGCCACAACGTACCCGCTCTGGATCATCACCACGCGTAGGTTAACTTCCATAGAGGCGAAATTTTGGAGGTAATCGAGGGAATTGGAGGGTACAAGTTGATCGTGCCGAACCTGCTTCTCGCGGGCGAGGTAGACCTTGCCGAACTTGCCCTCACCGATGTACTTGCCGATCTCGAAGTCGGACATGCTCCACTCCTCACGCGTCGACATCGTGGGCGGGAGCGGGAACTGGTGGGGGCGAGGAACGCGGGGCGAGCTTCGAGTTGAAGGACACGGCGATTGGTTGCGTCGAGGAGCGGAGAAGGGGATGGAACGGGTTTGGAATTTGAAATGGAGAAGAGCGGCGGCCGTCGGGTCAGTACCGTTTGGCTGCCGGAAGTGGTGGCGGAGGGAGACAAAGAGAGAGCGAGCGGGCCTCCAATATGGGCTTTGCAGTCTGGTTCACTGTACAACTTCGGCCCATTATCTTACAATCTCGATATCTGCCTAGACACTGGGCGGACACTGGCCCAGCGGTAAACAGGCCATTTAGCGGCGAACGGGCCGAATCATCAAGGAATGAGTTCGCGCACCCACCCGGCCTGCTATAAGGTGCCGTTCTGCGGTTCAGGCTCAAGAAAAAAAAAAGTCCACTTTACGTCCCTCAACTTTTCTAAAAGTCTGATTTTCATCCCTGAACTTCAAAACCGGGTAAAATACATCCCTCAATTTTTGAAACCATACATATTACGTCCTTGACATGGCTATGAGCGGTTTTGAAGGCAGTTTTGTCTTTTTTATTTTTATTTATTTTGGCTGAATATTTGTAAAATTATAGTAAATCACATAAAATTCATAAAATAGTAAATCTGATTTTGT